>JGI24891J29808_1000245_pt1 | contig 51374 bp, 39 predicted proteins | sample FreactcultuFSWF8_FD_29808 | JGI IMG/M metagenome (IMG submission 29808)
CCCGCCATATCCCTGACTGCTTGTTGCATTGCGATTCATCTCACTGAGCGGCTGGCGATTCGGTGTGGCTTGCCGTTGGCTAGATGTCGGAGCCCTTGCACCAAAGCCAGCCATGCCACCACCACTCATCGAAGGAGAGCCAATGTTTTGCGAAAGCTCTACAAAAGCCCCAAGTCAGTTTGACATCTCTTTGCCAGTATTTGAGAACGTACGGGAAGATTGTGGACCACCACGCGAGCCTTGACTTGCCCAGCTTTGGTTCTTGTTACCACCATAGCTGCCCACTCTGCCATGGCTGTACACCGGAGGCAAGTCCTGGCCACCTCCTCTTCCGGACATTGAGACTGGTCTCTGTGGTGTCCTGTCTCGAAGCACCTCAGAGAAGCCTGGGCCTTGGATCGACTGTATAACGTGATCTGCGTTGTCTGCAGCAGCGTACTGCATCTGCTGGGCATCCTGGTTGCCCTTGGCTCGCTGGTATAGCTTCGTCAGTCGCTGATGGGCCTTGCTCTTTTCGCTGAATGCGCTGATCAACTCTTGATTTTTCTGCTCGAGTGTCTTCTTCTCCTGGTGCATTCCTGCAAAACATCAGTGATTGCAGCTTGTTTTGAGACCATTGGCAAACTCACGTTCCAGCTTGTCTCTCAGACCGCTAATCTCCGAGTTTGCGTCTTTGATGACGTTGTCCATCTGAGAGTTGAGGTTCGCATATCTGTCCGCTAGATTCTTGGCCATGTAATCGTGATACATGCTGCTCCTGTCAGGCTAGTTCGAACAGAACGAATATCGTGATACTCACATCTCTTGCGTCACCTGGTACTGGTAGAACGATATACCACGACTACAGCACTCCATGATGACGGTCGGGCTGAGACCGCTAAGGACACTCGTCTTGTAGTCTTCAGTCGGGTTGAGTTGCGTGACCACAGCGTCGTCTGGGTTCGCGAGTTGGGCGTCGCAGGCAGGACACATGCGAATGCCATTAGCCGAACTTGAAAGACCGAGAGCATCCGAGCACGGCACACAGAAGATGTGACTGTGAGTAGTCGATTAGTTGTTGACCTCCAATCAGGCAGCGCACAACATACCTGCAAGTTGTAACGACAGCTCTGTCTGCCAAACGTTGGCGACATTTCAGCGAGTTGCAGCGTAACGACAAGTCCATTGTTCAACGAGGAGTCGAGAAAGCCAAGTATGTTGGATGCAAAGCATGATTCCTTCGTCTCGAAAGAGAAATCGTCACATCAACAACTTCGCCACATAAGGAAAGAACGACCACCCCTCCTTTGCCGAATGCACATGGCAGTCACTCATGACACGCAAAAACTCAACAAGGACGAGACACACTCGAGAGAGATTTTCGAACATGTCAAAAACAAAAAAAAGGGTCCGCATCATCATGGCATTGCTATTGGCATTGCTATCTACGTCGCAAGGCTAGATCTAATTCTCCATCAATACCCACCAGACAGATTCTCCACCGTCTCATCCTCAGCATCAAGACCGAGCGCCTGTCTTCTCGTTGGTGCGTCCGCCTCGAAGTAGGGCTCCTCGGCCAGTGCAGTTACTCTGGTTCCGTGTCGGGGATGACCACCTTCGTAATCCCAAGAGGCATTGTGGATTGTAATGCGGTTGTCCCACAAGGCGCTGGTCCTCGGGGTCCACTTGAAGCGGAGCTGGATGTCGACGTTCTGGAATACAATCTTAGCAGTGTTGTACGAGTATGCGAATCATGCAGTCAGAACTCACCCTTTCGTAAACATCGAACAGGTAGTTCAAGATGACATCGCTTTCAGCCTTGTCCAGACCGACGATCTTCGTCGTGAAAGCTCTGTTCACGAACAGCGACTTCCAGCCAGTAGCGGGGTGAACGCGAACGATTGGATGGACACGTTCGATATGCTTGGGACCAGCATTGGGATTGTTGCGGTCCAAGTAGCTATGTGCTGACTTGAAGTAGGCCTTCTTGCCATCAATGATCTTGCGGAAGCCTGGGCTGAGCTTCTCGTAAGCAGCATAGCCTGAAGCCCACAAAGTGTCTCCACCCACTGGGGGTACGACGTCGTTGTGAAGATGCGTGATTCCCGCTGGCTGACGCTCATGGACGAGATCGGTGTGCCAGCGAGAAGCACCGCCAGGGTTTCTGAAGTTGGCTGCTTTCTCAGTCGCTTGCAGAGCAGGCCAGATTACGGTAACGCCCTCGACACCAGGTACCTGAGGTACTTGAGGCTACACAATTCAGTTCAGTATGCATCACACGGCATCGGGTCAACAAGCACTCACGTGGACCTCAATCTTTCCATAATGCTCGCCAAGCTCTTTCTGTTGCTGAGGAGAAAGATCCTGGTCACGGAAAAAGACAATACTTCTCTCTGCGATCAAGAGCGCCAATTCGTCTCTCTGCTGAGAGGTCAAGTCTTTCAACTGCAGACCGTGAATTTCGGTACCGATGTGAGCCGTGAGATCTTCGACTCTGCTTGCAGCTTCCAAGAGAGACTTCTTGGTAGGGTCGACCTTCTTTGCTCTGGCTCCTGCATCATCGTGCTTCCATGGCTCGTTCCTGATGTTGTAGGCATCTTGAAGATAGAGTGGACGAGCTGGACGGTAGGGATAGCCATTTGAGAGGTCGACATTGGCCCTCTCAAGACGAGCTCGCATCTCTTTGGGAAGACCCAGGCTGTCTTTTTGTGGTTGAACCACATCTTTGATCGAAGGGTCGATAGCACTAGGAGCCATGATGGTAGGTTTGAGAAATCTTGTTTGCAAACTTTGAAGGTTGCAGGTTAGCTTGACAGCTTTCCTCCAAGTACACAGCTCTTTATACTGTCCACTTATCTCTTTACAGACTCCGCGGATTATAAATCTATTGACGAGAGCATTGCAACCAAAAGCACATCATCAAGCTATTGCTAAGCATGGCCTGACAGAAGGTACCACTACCCCTCACCAGAGCCCCTCGTTCAGTATCCATAGCGGATCACGATATTCTGAAGGATCACTATATGCGTACCAACCATAGGTCAGTGTTTAGATGTCCATCTGTCGTGATGGATTTTGATGAGGGTGGTTGCATATGTCTTGGCAAAACAGCTCTGTCGTGAGAGAGGGCTTCGATGGCGACATCTGATCTTCATCCACTAAACACGACCTCAACCTTCAACACAAGTGCATTCGAATAATCAGCAAAACCTTATTGGAGTAATATGGCGAATTTCAATAGGGTGTTCTCTATTGGACACTCACATCTGCATCGCGTCGATGATACCTTTAAGCTGACCAAAGCTAGGAGAGTTAGGACTGTTTGAATGTCCCTGAGGAAGGAGCGGCTCACTTGGAACATGTATCTGAACTATTGTCTGGGTATCTCGACGTCAGCGGATGTCCAACTATCAAAGCGATGTTTGAGCTAAAAGGCCAACCGAATGTCTTGCCATGCCAGACTAGACATACCCAGTTGAGCATGTACGGGCTACTACATGTAAAAGCACGTTACGAGGTAACGATAAGAACAATTACACACGCTATCCTCAGACTAGCACGTATGTTCAGTCTTGCGTCACGCAATTCGGGGCCCCTCTCAAGGAGAATCGAACACCCCTCTTTAATGTCCCACTCAACAGCATCGCTATCAGCTCGCAGCACGTAACATCTGCCTTGATATGTACATCCGATGAAACCTACCTGCAACGGAGATACGTGGACATATGGAGCTTGCATGCTTCTTGACTCGACACAGTCGCCGGACGCACATCTTTATATCTTTTGACGTAGGTTGATGAACTTTGTCTTATATGTCTAGGATCCTGCAGAAAAGCGTCTAGTGGTACAGTTTATCTCGCCAATACCTTGGGTATATGGGCAAGAACTGCGCTCTCTGTGATCAGCGGGATGATTGAGTCCATGAGATACACAACACAATCCTCCACATCGTTCTCCCTCTATTGATAGTACTTCTGCATCGTTCAAGTGGTGGGATTTCCCTGAGAGATGATAGGAGTGGAGCGATGTTTATAGTAAAGTAACCTCATCGTTCCCTTTCCTTTGACCTGAGCAGACTAGACTCGCAAGTCGTCTCACCTCCACTCCATAGATATTAAACGAATCCGTCAAAATTCAAGATACTTTTGGATACCGTCACCTGAGCCAACGAGATCTGATCACTCCGCACCCACTCACCGGACACCCTCCTGGATTGAAACCACATCAAGCATTTTGACAAGGACAAAGAGTGTAGACACGGCTGCGAGAGAGAGCACCCATACTGTGTTGAAATTGTGATTACAAGAATGGTTATGTACAGAAGATTTCAATGCCCTTTACGCCCGCTTACTATGCAAGAAGAATGGGGTTTGTGCAAGAGAAAGAAGCGTGTCCGAGTCCAAGTGCAAAGGGAAGAATGAGAGACCGAATCGGGGGCGAGTGTCCTGGCAATACTGAACAACTTTACCGGCGAGCGTACGTCCGGAACCATGAGAAGAGGCTTCTTCACCAGACGACCGACCAGGAAGTAACAACCGTCCCTCAGGCCTCAAACATACTCTCTTTCCGCTCCCAACAGCTTCTCCTTCTCCGCATCCTCATTACTCTGGATAACCTCATCAATATGTTCCAAAATCTGCTCTTTTCTCCTAATGGCCTCCTTCTCATCCTCAAATCTGTCTTCTTTACTTCTGGTCTCCACTCTCTTTGCTGACTTCTTTGCCCAGATCTCGTCGTTCTGGCGGCGCACAAGCCTTTCTTTTTGTTCCTTTGTGAGCCAGGGGTTGTCACCGTAGCTGAGGACGTAGGGGTTTTGGCCAGAGTAGCCGGTCACGAGCGCGCGGGCGACATCCGGGTTATCGAGGAGGGAGTCCCATAGGGATTTTATGAGTTCGGATTGGTGGAGTTCAAAGTCGCGGAGGCCTTGGACACCGTCGGTCTGTGTTGTCTCGGTCAGTACGACGCTCTAGCAAAGAGCAGTGAAGGGGGAAGAAAGCTTACAGTCCACCAGACTAGTCGCAGAGTACCAGGGAACAGTTTCTTGGGCACATCACCAGTCCAGGCGATCTTCAAGTGGTCGCGGAAGGCGTATACCCACGATGCGATGTAGCCGTTTTGTTGCTCGGGATGTGAGTCGAAGAAGATGATGGGGCTGCCGAATCTGACATTGGGTGTCGCCATTGTGATGGGTTTGATTGTGCTTTCTTGTGGTCTTCACTCGAGGAAATCCAGGCTCTTGCTTTTTTCAAAGTGATATTCGCTGTAGTTGTCGCTGTGTATGGTATGCGATATGGTGGTGTCGGTATAAATAACTCGGTTTCTAGTGATGCGATGTGCGTTATGGATGGAGTGCGAGATCGATAGAGATGAGTGCGCGCGTAGTGCCCGTCAGAGTGATGTGTAGTGCAAGTTTATGAGAGCCTTCCAGAAAAGAAGATGGAAAGAGTCAAAAGGAAATGATTTGTTTGGACCGGAATCCCATCGAAGGCGGAGATTGCGGAGAATGGAACCGGACCCTCCTTGGCGTTGAACTGGCCGAGATGCCGTTGACTTTGACAGCTGCAAAATCGCGCATCACCAAGAAACAAAGTGTTGAATCGTGAAAGGGTGCATTCCTTGAGAAATGTGCTACCGCCGTCTTCGTCTTCTCTATATTACATTTCCTACCAGCGCCTATTCGCCGTGTCTGATGTTCATAAGTATGTCAATGACCGTTTCGCTTCGACACCCGCTTATCATTTCATGCAACCATTTATGCTTGTGCTCCTTCCCACTCGGGGTTCTAGAAAATGAGTTAGTGCGTGGTCCTTACAGATGGAGATGAATGCGAACGTACCTTTTTCAGAATAACCAATCCCTCCATGACATTCGTAACGGGGATGTACTCCTCGTCTTCGAGCTCGGCTCTTTCGCCGTAGCTCAACAACACGGGTGTGCTCTGTGTTTGCCAACCGGTGATGGTCTTGGGGCGACCAGCTTGGCCGACAACATCCACTGCTTGACCAACACGGACGTTGACAATCAGAGGCTTGAGGTCTTCATCCAGAGTGATCAGGAATCTGGGGTTGATGGCGGTAACGAGGAAGTAAAGGAGGTAGTGCGAGTCGCCGAGGATGAATGACTTGGCGTCGATGAGTGAGACGAGGGTTGTGAGAAGACCAGCAGCTGAGACTCTGGAGAGGACGCTGCGGTCGGTGTGGAAGGGTGAGAGCGAAAGCGTACCCTTGCCCATGTGCAGCATACCTTGGGCGATGCGGACCATGAAGAGGGCGTTGGGGTCGCGGTGGTAGTATGATGCAAGCTGGCGCAGGAGTTGGGCCAGACGAGCGTTGTTGGTACCGGCACCGAGCAGACCCATAGCGAAGATTGCGTTAACAGCAACATCAGGGTCGTTGTCGTGAGTGTATCTTGAGAGGGTATCGTAGACCTTCATCTGAGGGTTCGAAGGAGAGATCAGACCCATGGCAAGAGGAACAGCCTTGCGAATGTTGGCCTCGCCGTAGTGCATCAAGTGACCAAACTGGCGGAGGACCATCTCTTGGCCAACTTCCTCACCCATGGCGACAAGCGAGAGACCAAGAACAGCATAGGTCTGAACAAGCTCATCACCCTTTCTGTCCTCATCACCTTCCTCGATGTGCTCGTTGCAGGTGTAGAGTAGCTCTTGAAGCTTCAAGACGGCACCGGTACCAGCCCAGGCGCAGATCTCTGCAAGAACAGAGGTAGGCTTGGACATGGGGTGATCAATGGCTTTGAGTGTCTCAAGAATAACATCGACCTCTTCTTGCTGACCGAAGTACAACAGGGCAAGACCGAGAGCCATGAAGCGGGTCCACTTGTCTTTGAGCTGCTTGTTGCGGTCGTCATCGAGGAAAGTCTGGATGATTGCCTCGCTGACATCTGATTGAGCAGAGCCGACAAAGACCAGACCAAGAGAAAGAGCAGCCATAGCAGACAACTGCATGTCGAGAGAAGTGTCGGTAACGAAGGGAAGAAGCAGTTCAAGGAGATCCTCGCGGTTTGAGCCAGCGTAAGCCAGACCAAGACCCATCAGAGAAGCGACTCTGACAGACTTTGACTTTGAGCTGTCCAGGTTGTCACCGAGCAGAGCAAAGGCAGGGTCAGCCTCAAGACGCACGCCAGAGTTGACGATACCAGTAGCCAGAGCAGCGCCAGCCTTGATCGAGTCCTCCTGAACATATGTGTATGTGTCAATCTTGTCAACACCGTTCTCGACATCCCAGAGCATAAGAGAACCAAGAGAGGCGGCGGTGGAAAGCATGCCGTCGTCCTTTGTCTTCCATACCCAACTTGACTTGATACCACCCTCAACGAGCATCATCTTGTCGGTTCCGAAACCAGCGTTGACAAAGGCGTTGACAAATGCACTGGCAAGGTTGTGTCTCGCCGAGTCGGTGTTGGTCAATCCAGCGGTCCTGCTTGATTCGAGATGTGACTTGTAGATGTCCTCGGGAACCTTGGGGTCCAAGATGTTAAGCTCCTTGGCCAAGGCCTTGAAGTGGTCGGGCATCTTGGTGTTGTTCAAGCAATCTTGCAGCTCAGGGTCCTCCTCCTTCTCATCATCGTCAAGCTCAAGGGGAATCTTTTGGCGGGCGAGTACAAATGCGAGCTGTCTACGCATGTTCTTGTCCTTGGTTGAGTTGAAGTCGCTCTTGATCAGGTCGAAGTCATTGAGACGAATGGCGAGGGTGAGAGCGTGGGGTAGCTGGTTGTGTTTTCTGTAGATATCGTGTGCGGTGTGGAGGAAGCGATCGTTGTCGGGGTAGGTGAGAAGCGGTACCATGCTGACCATGTACAGGCAGACTCTGGCGTAGGTGTTCTCGTCGACGTGGTCGGCAATGGATTCGATCATCTCTAATTCGCTCAGGATGTCGACAGCATCGGCCTCTGCATTGTGCTTAAGGAAGAAGGGGACGAGTGCGAGACACAGGGTAACGAGTTCGTCGGCGTCACGCTCCTCGTTCAAGCGCTTCTGATAATCGGATCCTATCTCGAGAGCCAGGTGGCGCATGTATTCGTGACCCCATGAGCCGAGATCGCCTGATGGTGCTAGCAAGCGGTACTTGAGTGTGTCGGTGCGGTCTTCGTCAGCGTAGGTCATGCCCAGCACGGACAAAGTGTCAGCCAGCGAGTTCTTGTCATCGCCTGCAGGCCATGATTCGTATGTTTGCTCGAGCTTCTCGTAGTGGGGGCGAAGGAATTTGAGAGGCTTGGGGACGGCGGTCATGGAAGATGTTGCTGTCTTGATGGATGTCTTGATGGCTTCAAGGGCGGGCTTGTACAACGACTTGTCTGACTCCTATGGATGTATTAGTATGCATTCTCATGGCAAAGAAAGACTTGAATGGGTAGACGAACCTGTAATCTCTCGGCGAGCATATCCAGCTCGTCCTTGAGCTTTTGGTCTTCCTCGCTCAACTCATCTGGACAGGGTCAGAATGGAAACACTTCCTAGCATGACTTTATGCATACCAGCAGGGAGATCGACAGGCTTCTTGCCATCCTTGGTCGTCTTCTCTTGAGGTTCCTTTGCGCCGGGGACTTCGGTGGTCTGCTTCTCAGCAGGAGCCTTGCCCTTGTCGGCGACAGGCTTGTCGTCCTGGGCCATGGTAGTGTTTGGGCGGTTGTCGGCGGAGATAGATCGTGGGCGGGGGAGAAGTTGCGGCGCGGATGTAGACTCTGACGACCGGGGAAGTAGGTCCAGAGAGGTTGATGATGGAGATGGTGGTAGATGTCGTGTGAGGGTTGGTGATTGTGATGGCGGCGATGCGGCGAGCAGCTCTCAAGCTAGAATGACGCCGATAGGTTGCGAAACAGCGACCCTTGGCACCGCCTCACCGCCTTCGGACTTGACATGGCAGAAGTCGCATCCCCGCCGCGATTTTCTTGAATTTATCAAAGGCCATCATTGTCTATCGCATCAATCAGTAAATACACAAAACGACAAGATGAAGTTGGATTCGAGACAATTGCGTTACCTCACGTCCGAGGACTGGCGAGTCTTGACGGCGGTATGTATTATGCGTGTCTACAATCGAAATCAGGACTGACAAAGCATCAAGGTTGAAATGGGCAGCAAGAACCACGAACTCGTGCCCACCGTCCTGATTGCCCAAATCGCCGGTCTCAGAGGAGGAAGCGGCGTCCACAAGAGTATCGCAACTCTCGCCAAGTCCGGTCTCGTCGCAAAAATCAAGAACGCCAAATACGACGGTTACCGCCTGACCTACGGAGGCCTCGACTATCTCTCTCTCAACACCCTCCGCAAATCAGACACTGTCTTCAGTCTTGGAAACCAAATCGGTGTTGGCAAAGAATCAGATATCTACGTCGTCGCAGACCCCACCGGCAAACAACTCGTCCTCAAGCTCCACAGACTCGGTCGTATTTCTTTCCGTACCGTAAAAGCCAACCGCGATTACCTGCGCAACCGCACAACTGGATCATGGATGTACCTCAGTCGCCTAGCAGCCATGAAGGAATACGCCTTTATGCAAGTCCTCAAGCGCGAAGGCTTCCCCGTCCCTGAACCCATCGCCCAAACCAGACACACTCTCGTCATGGAATTGATCGACTCCTTCCCTCTCCGCTCCATCGACAACGTCTCCGACCCTTTAAAGCTCTACGGCGAACTCATGGAATTGATCGTGCGTCTTGCCAAAGTCGGCTTGATCCACGGCGATTTCAACGAGTTCAATTTGCTCATCAAGGAGGACCCTGTCACCAAGAAGTCTACACCCATCCTTATCGATTTCCCTCAGATGCTTTCTACAACACACGAGAATGCGCAGTGGTACTTTGACCGCGATGTCAACTGCATAAAGCTTTTCTTCTCCCGTCGCTTCAACTTCACATCAGATGAGCCTGGACCATTCTTCGCAGACGCAATCAAGGACACAGATCAGAGCAAGCGCTTGGATATTGAGGTGGAAGCCACTGGTTTCAGCAGGAAGATGGCAAAGGACCTGGACAGATTCGTCGAGGCCGTGGGCTTCACTAATGAAGCCGAGGAAGAGGCTAGTGGCGGACAAGAAGCAGTCGATGGTCAAGAAGATGACGAAGACGAAGAGGACTACTCAGAAGATGACGAAGAAGAAACCACCTCTCAAGCCGCCCAAGAAGACCAAACCGAAGAAGAGCTCGCCGAACAAACACACACAGACACCCTCGAAGACCCTCAAGTCGACGATCCCAAACTAGCAGAAGAGCTGGGAAGCCTAGGACTACAAGACCCTGCCCCTCCGCTCACGGCGCAAAATCTGGCCAAACATCTCGAGCCTTTGAATTTGCAAGATCAGCAGGAGGAATACAACGCCACTGTAGAGCAGCAAAAGAAAAAGAAGAAGGCTGCTGGTTGGTCCATCTAAGGGAGACTTTTCGTTGAAGATGTAGAAACGCTTTTGATACCCCCAATTTTACTTGTCTTCTATTCTCTGCACCGTAATCTACGAGATCGTATGCGAACCGGCTATACCCTTCATCCTCTTCCTCGCTCTGTGCCAAGCTTGTAGCTGCAACAATGCACAATAGTTTTTCAACCAGAGTCGTGTCCAGTGAGAGCGTGTCAAACATCTCATCTCCCTGGAAGACCTATGACGAAACAAAAGCATCGTGCATCTCTACAGCTTCAAACTCTGGCTGGCTTGAGTGCCTTTGGAACAAGCCTATCCACCTCCAGATCATGCTCATCCAAACGTGTTCTACGTGGACTTGTGTCATGGTGTAACTGGTCTCACATCGATCAATCGTGCGGTTCGAAGTCGTCGTTACTACTGCGTCTGAGTCTGAAGATGCCACCTCTGTTGGCCGGATCGATCACAGTCTCGGTATTGCTGCGTGTGTTGGTCGCATTGGCCACAGGTACGCTGTTGGGGTGCTCGGTGTTCGCGTGTCCATCGGGCAGTTCGGACAGTTGACAGTAGATGCTCGAGTCCTGTTGAATTCCGAGCTATGGCTCTTCCGTTAGCGCTGTACGACGATTCTAGACAGACATTGCATACCTGTTCAACAGTATCATCGTCTCCAATGACACGTCCAGCAAAGGTAAATTCAAGCCTGGCGAGTTCCTCGAAACCCAGGTCCGCAGCCTGAATGAACTTCAGCTTCATTTCATACAACGGCTCAGTAGGCTCGAGGACGAGATAGATCCATTTCGAAAAGGAGGAGCCGACATTGACGACAATGGTCTTAGGGTTGGTGTTCTGCTCGCTGAAGATGGCATCTACTGGTGAAGTCTTATTATCGTCTTCCAGGGCAGGCATTTCGTCGTCGATCTCCTTAGCATCTTCCAAGGCTTTTCTGATCTCTTCGAGTTGCAACGCAGTCACGCCTAGAGCCTGAGCTGTGGGGTCGCCGAAGAAGGGGTCCTCTTCAAGCGGGATGTCTTCATCTCCAGACGACTCCATGTCGCTGTCATTGAAGTCGTAGTCTTCATCATCGGGGCTGACTTCATCTTGATCGACATTGAGTTGATCGGCGGTCTCGACGTGCTCAGGGGCGACAAGGAGGCGCTCCGTCTCATCTGGTGGTGGAAGGGGTACGTCTTGCGGGCAAAAAGACGAGACCTTGGAATCCTGCTCGGCCTGCTGGGGAACAGGGGCGGAATTGACTGCCCTGGGTTGTATCGAGATGTTGGGGAAGGCTTTGCTGAAACACTTTGCAAAAGGGTCGTTCTTGGTGGAACCCTTTTGGTCGTCGTCGCTGATGCCGGCGCCGCTGGGAGGGACGTTCTCGTTGCCGGTCATGGTGCGCTCAGGGGTTCGTAAGATTCAACGCTGTAGAGATGGTTGGATTGGTGAATTGAGGAGTTGATAGAAAACACAAGGCTTGTTTTGATGTTGATGTGATGACAGAAGGGCGGCCGCGTTGGCAAACAGAAGCTCAAACAAGCAAACGAGACAGCATATAGACACGCAATCTGCGACCCTCTTACACAGTAAACAGAAAACAGTGCAGCATGTACTCACTCTCCTTTACTGATCACGGGTTGTCTCACTACCTGTGAACACCTGCCTAGTCTACGAGTTGCATCACATTGCACGAATAACGCTTGCCAGACGACATCGTCGTTGAGAGCGGTCACTTTGAAGCTAGATTTCATACTCTCAATGGCAGTCAACGAGACCAGGACGACTTCTTGCATTGCGACAGCTAGCATCGATGCTGGTCATCTGAAGAGGAGTAAAGTGATGAACCTTTGAGCTTCCTGGCGGACGTTGAGCAAACCCGACAATTGTGCAGAGCTCGGGACCCTAGTCGACGAATCTCGCCGTCATTCTTCCTCTGTCATAAACATGGACGGCACAGCCAGGCAGCCAGGATGTCGAAGAACGAGAGGTCCGTTGACAGACAAGAAACAGCCGTCAACAACCAGCCGGCTAAGTAGATCGGCCTTGTCCCAATTGGGAAATCATGATGGCGATTGCGGAGAAAATGGTCGTGTAAAAAACAACATTTTCTCGGACTTGCCGAAATCACGACGATGACTCCTTGACTCCAGGCGCCCTTTTATTGAGTGCAGGCAGGCATCAGGATAAGTCGGCACTCTGTAAATTCTCGTTTCCTTCGTGTGTGTCTTTCACTATTGTCTTTGTGTTTCTCGGCAGCCATGTCCGATCCAATTGCGTTCTCTCGCGATGAGTTGGTAGGAGAAACGCCCTCGTCCCCCACACCTGAAAACCACAAGACTCAAGAGATGGATATTGTTTCGCCAGCAGATGTGCCTAGAAGTAAACTTCAGATCGCTGCTATCTTGTTAGCTTTGAACGTAGGTCTTTGCATATATCAACCTTGACGACTATCTTGCTAACTCTCGTGAAGCTTGCTCTTTTTGTCGCAGCCCTGGATCAAACAATCGTGTCAACAGCATTGCCGACCATAACTTCAGACTTACATTCAGCAAGTGGATACACGTGGGTAGGATCAGCATACCTACTGGCCAATGCTGCGGCCGCACCAATCTGGTACATTCTTGCCAATCCTTGACTGTCATGTCTTTACTGACCATTCTCAGGGCTAAACTGTCAGACATCTGGGGCAGAAAGCCAATTCTCTTGGTCTCGGTAGCATGGTTTTTTGTGAGCTCGATCATATGTGCCACTGCACCTAGTATGGGTGTCTTGATCGCCGGGCGAGCCCTTCAAGGTATCGCCGGCGGTGCTTTGATCCAGGTCACGATCATCACCATCTCAGACCTCTTCTCTATGAGATTGCGTACCTTGTTCATTGGACTCATGGAGTTCATGTGGGCTCTTGCTGGCGGTATCGGTCCCATCCTTGGTGGTGTCTTTGCCGAGTCTGTGTCTTGGAGATGTAAGTTGTTACTCACGTTATGAGCGCTGAGAAAATTACTGATCAGTACTAGGGTGCTTCTGGATCAACCTTCCCATCTCGGGAACAACTTTCTTCCTTCTCTTGTTCTTCCTCGATGTCCATAACCCAAGAACAAAGGTCGTGGAAGGTCTCAAGGCAATCGACTTCCTAGGCAGCTTGTGCGTTCTCGGACTAACCCTCATGCTGCTCCTCGGCCTCGACTTCGGTGGCGTCATCTTCCCTTGGTCATCTCCAAAAGTCATCTGTCTCATCGTTTTCGGTGTCGTGATGGGCGGTCTGTTCATCATGACCGAGAAGAAATATGCCCGCTACCCTCTCATGCCGCTGGGTGTGTTCAGTAACCCATCCAATGTTGCCTGCCTTGTCGTCACTTTCGCTCACGGCTTCGTAAGTCTCCCCTCTTGGCCTAACTCGGCTCTCCTTCGCAGCAGTTCACTGACCCGTCTTAGATCTTCATCGCAGCCGAATACTACCTCCCATTGTACTTCCAATCTGTCAAGCAAGCCTCGCCCATCCACTCAGGAATCTACATTCTCCCCCTCACCCTCTGCGAAGCCTTCATGGGCATCATGTCAGGCGTCATAATCCACAGAACCGGCCGCTATCAAGAGCTCATCTGGGCCGGTATGGCCCTCTGCACCCTAGGAATGGGCCTCTACATCTACATCGACGCCTCCACCCCTCTATCCACCATCCTCGGCCTCGAAGTCGTCGAAGGCCTAGGCGCAGGAATGCTCTTCGAACCTCCACTTATAGCCATGCAAGCACTAGCAGCTCAAGACGATGTAGCAACCGCAACAGCCACTCTAGGCTTCATCCGCAATCTCGCCACCTCAATGTCCATCGTCATCGCCGGCGTGGTCATCCAGAACTCCATGGCTTCCCGCAGTGCCAGTCTCCGCGCTGCCGGCTTATCCCCTGACTTACTTTCTGAATTCACCGGAGGAGATGCAGCGGCCAATGTGGAAATGATCAAGGATATTGCGGATGTGGGCCAAAGAAATGCGGTCAAGCAGGCTTTTGCGTTTAGTCTGCAGAGAACGTGGATTTTGATGACGGCGATGAGTGCGTTCGGGTTGGTGGCGAGTTTCTTTATCGTTAGGAGTCATTTGAGTAAGGAACATACGGAGACGAAGACGGGGATCAAGGAGAAGAAGGAGGAGGGTGGTGGTTCGTAGGTTATTTAGGTCGATTGTGATACAAAAGTACGGGCACGAAATATCACCAACCGAGACGCCTCTCACGAACAGCCGTCAAAAGGCACAGTGCTTTTAGTGTCAGTGTAGTCGTTCAATGGAAGCAGCTTACGTGTTGTGTGAGTAACAGCAGTTCCCTTACGGATTCAGGTTGGTTTTAGTATCATCATTCCGAGCTTATTGGCAAGCGTCTGTGGGTTATCTAATTATGCTAAGGTACAGAAAAGAAAGCATTCATCCAGAAACTCCATTGACCCTGTGATATCCTTTCCCTCCCACGCTGAACAAAACAAAAGAAGAAAGCAAGAGAAGCATTCCTGTGAACTTTGGTCTTTGTGCTGGTGAATCTTTGCCAAAGTGGAAAAAGGGACAAAGAAGGAAAACAGACCGCGTTCGGCCTGGTATCGCAGAAAAGAAACAAGAAACACGCCCAAAATATTATTACAATCGTAGGTCTGATCCTGAGGACCATGTCCTGTGGGTGCCTGGCTGGCTGAGTGCTGAGTTGAGCAACAAGAAGTGACGTTGGTCGAGAAGATGGTCGTAGGCGAAGATTGGCCTTAGACTCTGACCTCAGCGACGACGGGGCTGCTCTGATGACCGTTGACAAGAACCTGCAAGAATTCGTCGTAAAGGACTTGGCCGCCTTCGTCGGAATCGATAGCGTACTCGTTGTCGTGAATGGTAAAGGCGATCTCGGTAGGGACTTGGCCTTGGAGCGCATGCTTGAAGCGGTTGTTGATGGTCGCATGGAGGTTGGCGGCATCGAAGCAATCGCCGAGCTTGATCATCTTGAGGAAAGAACGACCGTTGACAGCCAAGTTGAACTTGACAAAAGTCTTTGCGAAGTGTGTTGTAATGAGTTCTGCCGAAACAGGCATGTCGGCAGGCGGAATCATAGCCTTGTTGATGATGATTGGGCCAGTGGTTGTGACTGGGGAGTCAGCCGGCCGGGGTTGGGGGCTGGCAGCATCGAGAATAGCGTTGACGGGCGATGCGGCATACTGTTGGGCAGCTTGGCGTGGAGATGCATCCACGGAAGGGATGTGGTATGTACGTTGGTGGACGGAAAGAGGTGTGAGGTTCTGTTGAGCATCCTTGGGTGCGCTTGGGGTGGCAGTCGATGTGTTTCTTGATCTGCGCTTCGACGACTCGGAAGTGGGGGCGGTCCAGTTGGTTCTTCTCTTGAGCTTTCGTTTTTCGGTGTTGCTGTTGCTGCTATGGCTGTCATCGCCATTGACGTCGACATCGGCGGACATGGAGACGTCTTGTTGAGGCAAAGGCGAGTTTGAAACACCGGCCGAGGGTCTTGAAGGCAGATCCATCACACTTTGGCTTCCGCGCGCAGAGAGCTCAGGGGTACTGTCACTATCTCCATTGGCCATCATAGGGCGGAGTGGGACCTTCGACCTTCTTGCCATTCGCTTCTTGTTATCGAGCTTTTGCCAAGGAATGAATTGATCCCCGATGACAGACGGCAAGGACCCTTCTGTAGCCACATCGCGCGGATGTTCAAGCGACTGTGGTACGGACTTTTCCATCCCGCTCATCTGTGCTCTCAATGGTGTGCCTTGAGGGAGCGAGTATTGCATGCCTGAAGAGAGTGTGACGCCTTCGCTGGGAGTATCGGGCTGATGGTGGGCCACGTTCTCCAAGTCGGGGCAGCTGCCATCGCTTGAGTGCAGACTCAGGGTGGCTCCTCCACGTACAGATGCGTCCTCATCACTGTCTGATACTTCTTGCAGACGCGGTTGCTCATGTGATTGTGGTTGGGGTAGGTTGACGGGCACAAAACCATGCGTGAGGCCAGATGCTGCCGAAACGAGGAGTTCAGGTGCATTCTCATAACGCTGTGGGGTGGCGACACGGACAGTGTCGTTGTTGGTAGTGGCCCAGGTAGGAATGTGCTGAGCGTAGTCATGCTCTGCAGGTGTGGCAGTCTGTTTGGAGCGCTTGATGGCGTCAAGCGGCGAATCGGTCTGGGTGACTTTGCGCTTTCTCAGACTGAACTCATCACCTTTGACGATTGCTTGCAACCTTTCTCTGCTTTCGTCGCTCTCAAACTTGATGACGTGAATAAGAGAAGGTGTTCCGCCGGAGCTGTCAAAGTCTGTGAGATCCGAGTCGGAGAGTGCCGGTGATGCTGCAGTAGCGGCAGCAATTTCCTGTGCCTTTTGTTGCTTCTTGATTTCTGCGTGTCTTTGGTTACCACGGTAAATCTTGACTCTCATATTGAGAAGCTCTCTAAAAAGCGGCTCGATCCTACATCTTGTTAGTCGCTAACGACATCAAATGCGAAGCAGTCGAGAACTTACTTGTCCATGTGACGATCGTGATAGAGGTCCTCGAGGTACTCGGGGATTTCTCCCGCAACGTACAGCCATTTGGTGGTCGCCTCACTGCGGATAAGCGTGTCGGGCCATACCTTTTTGGCGTGGGTCTTGAGGACGGCGATAATCTCATCGTCGAACTCGGCAGGGTATTCCTCCTCTCTCTTCAAATAGGGTTCGTACTTCTGGTAAAAATCCCTGATGTCCTTCTCGAGGTCTTTGATCTCATCAGTTTTCCAGGGTTCACCTCCTCGAATGATAGCGCCTTTTAGGCCTAAGCGTTTCTGGATGTCACCGATGGTCGGCGCCATTTTGTGTGATTTGAACGCGTCGCAGAAAACGGCGCGCTGCGCTTTGGGCTTTGGATGACTGAAGGCGGAGTGGACGGTTGTCGTAAAAGAAGGGAGTGTAATAGGGATGAGTGATTGCGCGGAGAGGTGTAAGAAGGATGGATAGGTGGGGGAGTAACGCGCGCTGGTGAAAGCTCTTAGTGAAGAGCGTCAGGATCCTTAACGCGCAGAAGGCTAAAGATGCCTCTCTGTTTTAGTTAAAAGGCAAGGGTAATCGGAAAGGCGCGTTAAGTGAAGGTGATGACCTATCACACGAGAGAGAGCACAGGCCACGCTAGCGCTCACTTTGCGCTATCGACTTAAGTGAGAGAGTATTCGTTCTTTTCATCTGCGCAGAACGACGGAAATTCGAGGCAGCAATGTTTCCTTTTCCAATTGCAATGCTCTCGCTCTCTGAATGATAGAGTGCATGCACCTTCGTGAGAGAGAGCACAGCGATGAAATAATGGTCGCCTAATGGATGCGACGCGATGGCAAACGCTAAGCCAGTCACCCCAGGCTCTGAGCAGGAACATGGTTTTTCCGAAGCTACGGGCGCATATGTCACCTTATCGTCTTCCGGTCCCAACAATAAAAAAAAGGAGGCGGTCAGCGGATGCACGCGGCTAGGAAGAACAGCACGCCTAAGACAGGCAGACCTTCTAATGCGACGCTACAAGACACCGAGTGCGTGTTGGAAAAATTTGATAAAGAATGCGTATCTCTGCCATCAAGGCTATCTGGTATCTACAGTAAAAGGCTATGTACAAAATCGTGACCGGGCATAACGAACAATGAAACTCGTGAAACATCATGAAAAGCAATCAAGCAAAAAAACGCGTCAAAACACGCCGACCTGAGATGCATATTAGCAACTCCATTCGCGAATCAAACATCAACTTTCTCGTTGTGGTGAACCTCAACCTTCTCTACACTGTCGGCGAAAACGTCGACTTGTGTTTTTGCGAATTTTCTTGCGCTGATCCTCTTCTCAAAGAGCAGGTCAAGCTCGGCGAAAGTGCGACCGCTGGGCTCAGGTACACGGAAGTAAGTGTAAATGATGCACAAGAAGCAACTGCCAGCCCAGAAGAATCCGGCGTAGTTGCCCCATGCCCAAGCGCTGGGGTTGAGCATGTAAGGAGTCAGAACACTGCATACAATGCCAACGATGTTGTAAAGGTTACGTCCGAGGACGATGGTCTTGATTTGGAGGCGGCGAGTGGAGATCTCGGAGACGAGGGAGTAGCAGACGGTACCGACGGACAACTGGTAACACAAGGCCCAGATCAACATCATGGAGCCGGTTGCGAGAGATGCAGAGTCCTTATGAGCCTGGGGGACGAGTCCGAGGAAGCCCATGATGAGAAGCATGGTGCAGAGACCGCAAAGACCGACCAAGTAGAGAGTGCGACGACCGATTCCAACGCTCATGAGGAACCAAGCGCCGAACACACCAGCCATGTTGATACCGTATTGTCCAATGGCGAAGTCCATGGCCTTGCCGGGGTCGAGTCCAGCCTGCTCGAGGAAATAGGTCGAGTAACCAGAGAATGAATTGCCGCTGAGGTTCTGAATTGCCCAAACCATGCAGACGATCTCAGTACGGCGGAGGTCAGTCCCCTTGAAACAATCAAGATAGCTGGATCCAGTGGTAATCTTCTCCTCGAGCTTGGTGGTGTGAACCATCATGTCGATAGTCTCGTCGGCATCGAAATCAGTCTCGCGGTTGAGACTGGTCAAACGAAGGAGGGCCTTCTTTGCATCTTCAATTCTGCCCTTTCTGACCAACCACCAAGGGCTCTCGGGAGCGAAGGTAATTCCAATGATGAGAGGAACGGGCCACATCCATTGCAAGGCGTAAGGAATACGGTATGCCCATTGGTCGTTACGGTGCAGCAGGGACTTCACGACTCCGATACCAATAGCCTGGCCCATGCCCCAGCAGAAGTTGACGTATGTAGTGAGATATCCACGGAGAGCGACGGGGCAAACTTCGGAGGCGTAGGTTACAGTGAGAGTCTGGAAGATACCCCATGGGATACTGGAGTAGGGGTCAGTTATGTTTGTTTCTGCATCAATGATGAATCAGCTTACCCGCAAAGGATCTCAGCGACCAAAAGAGTCTGGACATTTTGTGCAGTGAAGAAGACAGCAGTGACAGCTGCGATCATGACAAGGCAGGTCATGACAGTGTAGCGGTAGCCGAAGCGCTCAGAGACGAAACCGTTGATGAAGAGACCAATGATTTCTCCGACATTGGCACCGTTACTGAGGCCTGCTTGCCAGCGTGCGGGCACTTGGTATGTTCCATCGGCAAGCAAGACACCATATTTCTCGTTGAACTTGGGGTGGGCGTAGAAGGCTCCGAGGAGGCAGACGTCGTAACCTTCCATTGCGATACAGGTCGAGATAAGGACACTCCAGAAGACGGCCTTGGGATACAATCTGATACCCTGAAGCAGAGTCATGTTGTGCTCCTTCTCGGTGGCGAGTTTGGCGTTTGCGATGGTCGAGTTCATGGCTTTGGTATGGGCAAGCTCGTCCTTCTCAGGGAAGGTGAGCGGTTCGTTTCGGATCTCCGCCATGGTGAATTATTGGTGTGATGTTGTAGAGAAGAAAGAGAAGGTGTCCCCAGAAAAGAAGGGGCTTTTGAAGGTGAACTGTTGGGAGATTGCATCTCGCAGCTTGAACTTATACGCAGACACAGATGATCCGGTCGCGGGAAAAAGTTGAAGCCTCGGAGGACTTGACGGCGATCGACCGCGGGGTAATCTTGCGCGAGTGCCCTTTGAGTTTAGACACGCAAAGAGTCTCTTAGCATATGCTTCTCATTGGCCAGTGATCTTCGGATCGGCCTTTGGTTGTTCCAGAAGGCACGTGCATCGCCGCACGGACAGGAGCTTAACGGTCTGTTTTCCCAGGAGTCTCGGATGCTAAGCACACACACAAGCACGACGAGTGTCTTGCTGCTCTGCTTGTGTTTTGCTTGACCAAGTATCGAGAGCTGCTAGGACTTTCTCACACAAAGCACCCTTGCGTGTGCTCAGCCACCTCAAGTTGGATCATTATCCTTGTGTATTGTTGCTCTCCAGATATGTTCTTCGGGTATGCCAGTGTTGTCCTCCAAGCACGTAATTGCCTCGAGAGCCAGCATCGCTCCGCGAGCTACGAAGCACATTGTCGGCGCTGCATCAAAGGCCGACAGTATTCTGTGCACTGAGACGCGAAAAGGAGCCGGAACGTATCTGGAGTTGAGAGCCTATTGTGGCTGGTATGCTGGTAGGTATTGGACACGTCCTCAGATAATGATGCCCGCGCGACCAGTGGAATAGAGGTGCGGCAGATAGACAGACAGGCTGGAGGGCATACCGACGAACCGGACAACCCGGGGCCCCAGGTTAGCCTGCAAAGGAGGTGGGGGCGCAAGGGCCATCATATTGAGCCATGCAGGTCATCTGCAACGGCATGGTTGTGATTTGGGCTAGCTGTAGCGATCACGGAGTGGCCGACCTATAACAAGTCAGTAGGCCGACTTCAGCTAGGTGAGTGTAAAGGATTCACAAGACCGTGAGATTGACCGTTCATTGAGTTTTGTTGATGAGGAGAAAAGAGTTCTTGATGAAGGTCGCACGGTGATTGAAAAGGATTGTGGCTTGCGGCAAGATGTCCGTGTGGGGTTGCGCCTTCCTGGAAACCTGTCTCCGCTGTTTTCTTCAGTAAGCGGAATGCCGACAAGTCATGAGAATATTGAGAGACAGAACAGGGGAAAGCAATCGTAAAGTGTTCAATCTGTGTGCATAACCTATCTGACTGTTGTGTACTCCTGTGTATGACCACCTGTTCGTACCTATTTACATTTCGACATCAATCCATCCCTTGGTTCCTGCCAAAGTCCGTATACCCTGCATACTTGATGGAAGCAAGTTCTTGATCTTGCTTGTATGGTTCTGTGCTGCTCAGATCTTCTCGTTTGCGGGCTCCTGAGCGGCAAGCTTGCGTTCCTTTCTGAGCTGTTTGGCGTATCTGACGCCAAATCCATGGGAGAAGACATCTTGGATCTCTTCAAGAGTAAGGCCCGACACTTCTGGGTAGCACAGAATGATCAGGATCCAGCCAGCTAGACAAATTCCCGAATAAAAACTAAAAACCGAATGCACCACTGGCTGTGAAGGCCTTCATCATGGAGAGGAAGGTGGAGGACACAATTACATTGGCCGCCCACGTCGTACACGAAGACCACATGGTTCCCATAGCTCTTACATCCATGGGGAAGAAGTCGGTCGACATCCATGCAGTGTTGCCAACTGATACTCCGTAGAAGAAAACGAACCAGATGATGAAGACAAGGACAACGATGGCGGGAGGTGTCACAGTTGTGTTCTCGAGCACAAGAGTCTTGTGGTCAATAGGGATGAACGAAAAGGCGATGGCGACAGCCATGAGACCAGCAGACATACCCCAGACGGTATAGACGAGAAGCTTGCGGCGGCCAAAGGGATCGACAACCATCATGTTCACCCAGGTCATGACGAAGTTGGTACCAGCGACCACAAGACCAACAGCGACTGGGTTGGAGAATCCGACGAGAGCGAAAAGGGTCGAGGAGTAGTACATGAGTGTGTTGAAACCTGACATCTGAGCGACGAACGCGAGACCACAGGCAACAAGTAGAGCACGGAAATTGGACCCTTGATGGAGACGCTTGATCTTGGACCAGCGGGTCTCAGACTCGTTAATCTCCTTGGAGAGTTCGCAGCTCTGGTTGATCAATGCCACCTTGTTCCTGATCTGCGACTCCGAAGCACCCTGGTAGATTTTCCTAATGACGACCTCGGCCTCTTCGAGCTTGTTGTGGTAGATCAGTTGACGGGGCGATTCGGGACAGAACGGAAGAAGGCAGACCAAGATGATTGGAGGCAGAGCGCCCAAACCAGCCATGTATCTCCAGCCGTGGGTGACGTGGTTGAAGGCAGCTCCAATACCGTATGAGATGACTTGTCCACCAGTGATCGACATGTTGTTAAGACCCATGAGTCTGCCTCTAACCTTGGTAGAAGCGATCTCTGCCAGATACATCGGAACAACAGCACTGGCACTGCCAACACCGAAGCCAACGACCAAACGACCGACGGCCATCTGAGCGATACTGTAAGAAGCAGCCTGAAGGATAGAACCAGCGAAGAAGAGAATACAGGCGGCATAGATGGCGCCCTTGCGGCCAAACTACATCATACTGTCAGTACTGTTGAACATTAATAAAGATCTGGTGGTCGCTTACCTTGTCGGCGGTCAAACCAGCAAGAATACAGCCAAAGAAGGCGCCGCCCGAGCAAAGACTAGTGATCAACTCTTTCTCGTTCGAGGATGTCTCGCGGCCATCGAGACTGGTGCCGAGTGATACAAGTATAGCGGAGATGATTCCTGATGATGTTAGAGCAAATCCCTTTCCATGTCTCGCAATGACCTCTTTCTTGACTCGACTTACCAGTATCATATCCGAAAAGGCCGCCGGCGACTGAGGCAGTGAAACTAACCATCCAGACGTACCAACTCACGTCGAGGTTCTCAATGGAGTCGTCTTCGGTGGTTTCGACACTTTCGATTTGCTCAATATGAGTCTTGTCAGGAAGCGCCATGTCGTGATTGGCCTTGTCGGTTGAGAAGCGTGGAGCCATGTCGAACGACTCAGTAGTGATGTAGTATCGGATAAGGTACAGGATAGATCAGCGAGGGATGCCTAGCCGATGAGAGCGAACTGTGGGGATGAACTGTGGAGTAATGGTGGATCATCCTGAATACTTATATATCTAACAGTTGGATGTCTCGTTATGTGGTTCTTGTGTCGGACTTGCGCGACGTGGCTGAAGGTTTCGGGGTTTCTTGCTGAAAGCATCCAAAGTAGGGCAAGATCTGGGCCTTGGCCGGGGTTTTTGTACTCGACCTGGCGTGACCCCAGACATTGCCCCATACTCTCTCGCCTTGCCGAAACTGCCGCTACCGTTTAACACGTACTACCCCATGTTCAAGGACTATCGCCCCATGGGGTACGCGATATCAGAAGTGTATGAGCGGGTCAAACCTATGTGAAGACATCAGTGGCGGTCGCTGGAGATCTCGGGATCAAGTCCAGATACCTTCAAAGTCTGCATCACGTGGTGGTCGGACAATCAACCCAAAAATACTCAGTAATGACCACGCCCATTGCAGAACGGTTCGTCCAAGGCAGTTGAACTCTGAAGAGGTAAAACTTACGAACATACCATTTCTTCGCTCAACAAACCCGGCATCGCCAGCTTCATACCACTATCAACCCGTCCAGTTTATCACGGCCATCGGTATATGAGTGACTCGAAGCATTCGCGTTGTCCAGACAAGGTAATGAACGGCATATGGACCCATGTGCTTGCCAGATGTCTAGATCCCAAAGCTCTCGGGTATGCGAGCAACGCTTCCAAAGAATACACATCCAGCTGCAAATGTCTGGAACAAGAGTTGAAGTCCATCGTTCTCGACCCATTGGCATGCGGCTGTCCGAAGGCAAAGTAAATTTGAGCATCATGAGCAAACTTCTCAGGAAGATGTGGATACATTACTTCGTTGATAACGTACTCTCGTACCGAAATCACTGTGTCGCTTGATAGCCGTGTGTACGCTGGTGCAACGAATTGCGTCTCTCCATGCTTAGATCTGCGATCTCAAAAGCAAAGGAAATGCATGATAAAAAGGTTAATAAGTCAAGAACAAGAGTTTGCTTTTCCGCAGCTCAACAATCCTGGAGCCATCTTCATGAGTAAGTGCCCTTGTGATAGCCAAAATCACTCGTCTCGAACACAATAGCGAGAATGAGGTCTTGCAGTACTATGTAGCTGGACCCTTGGCCGTCTGTCCAATTGAGACTCACTTATCTCGCGTGACCTTCACTGTCGCGTCACAGCCAGGAAGCTTGTCCCCAAGACTCGAGCTATGGATTTGCACGCCCAGACCATGGCAGGATCTACTGGCAGCGCAGCTGAGTGCAGGGAGCTGAGAGAACGGGCATCCAGCCCAGTCGTTGATCGGCGTTGACGTCTTGATTCTACGGAAGCGCGGAAGTTGGATGTTCGAGGCCGTTGTCGGGATACCAGAGCGCCATTTCAGCAAGCGGCGATTGATCCCCTTTGGCTGCCGTTCGGCTTGTGGATTTGTTGTCTGCTGTGGGTGGTCACCATCCAAGCTGGGACAGGTTTTGCGAAGGCAAGAGTATCCCTTCTTGTGTCGTCCTACAGATGTGTCTTGGAGCATTTGGAGCAAGAGATTACACATCTACCACTCTCTATGGGCACCCTGCTTTCGACCATCCGTATACTGTAGGCTTTCCATTGGGCTTCTTGCGTGGAGGAGAGTAGTGTTCCCTGGGACTCTCAAGTTTCACCACACTCTCAGCAGTCCTAGCCTTGTACGTTTCGTATGATGTAATGACAAGAGCAGACTTGGCCATCGGGTCTTTAGTCTCAAAGACCCACTTCAGGCGCTCAGGCATTGCGTTGTCGATAACTCCACAGCTGAGCATATGAGAGGTGGAGAGTAAGCTGAAAATCAGCTGCCTCTTCCAGCCATGATTTTCCAAGGATATAATGAGTTGTAAACAAGGCCAACACTCGTGGATCTCTCGTATCCAACCATGAACGAGTGTCGATGGGACCACCAGCGAAGATGGTCGATACTTGAATTTATCGCAATGTGGAGATGACCAGCCAGAAGAAGTTGTTCTGTCTTCCGAGGCCAACATCGTCGTCGATTATACAGCCGTGGATGAGGAGGGAGATCATGAAGCTTTCCCGCGGCAGCTTTGACTTTCTGACAACAAAGTCATATGGCCGCTCGCACTTGGAAAGCAGAGCGTCCACGTCAATGCGACCGTACAGCTTGAGAATGCAGCACACGGCGCCACGTATCTGGTAGTGGTAGAAGTCCGAAGCGGTATCCAATCAGTGCCCTGGATCACCATAGACTGGCCAGTCATTTCTCGCAGCTTTTTTAGGCCCTCCAGTAAGACGGATCTTGTGCTTTGCGCAGCCAGCTATCTTATAACGAGACTCATGTTGTGTGGCTCCAGAGGTGGTTTCAACGGCAGTGGTTCGGGGACCGACAACTTGATTGTATGCATGACTGTATTTGCAAATACCATGGTAATTGTGGACGGCAGAGAATTTGGATGAGTACTGGTCTCCGTGGGTTACATATATACAGTCGTTTAACTCCGGTCTCTGTAGCCAAAAGAAAAAAAGAAAAAAAGAAGGTCGCTATGGTGAGGGAAAGTGCTGTGCCGCTGGCGATCTCAGACGCAATCATTGCGGCGAACTTGTAGTAAGGGTGTGTTGTCGTGTATTAATGACTATATAGTAGATGGGGAAGTTGGTGAATGTCCGGTAGCAGAAAATGTGCTGTAGAGTGACAGAGAGACGAAGACATGGTGTCCACGGAAGACTAACAGCGCCAGTGAGAATAGAATAAGTATCGTGCTCTCAATGTTTGAGCAGATGACTCTCCAGGCAGAGAAATGGGGATAAAAGAAGTAGCGCAAGCGATGAAAAAAGCACATGAGAGTATGTTTGATGACATGAAACTGACCACAAACCAATATGTTGATACTTGAGTAGAGGGTCGCTGCTTGCAAGAAGGAACCAAGCCGCCAGCCGAAATTTAACCGAACGAGGGATGTTTGACAAAGGTCGAAAACCATTGCTTGTGTTTCACTGCATTTCTTCCATCCTTTATGATGTGTTCGAATTGACGAGGGGCAGAATTGCCTCAAATTCCGTTGTCGTTGCATTATTGTTGTCATTGGAAGTTCTCATCGACATCTGGCATGAGGCGTGACAACGAATGGCATTCTTTGAAATTCTTGTCATCCTCCTTTATCTCACTGGTAGTCTCGAGAAGCAATTGTACTCCTGCCTACATCTTTCGTAGTAGGTAATGGATGGTATGTCTTTCTTGTGTGTTTGCGCAGCCCTGCATGACAAGGAGATAAGGTGAAGTCAGAGACGCAAGAAAGAGGCCCGAGCGAAATGTTTGTCGCGATACTCCCAAAAATATGTGTCTTGTTCTTTCACTTGAAAGCGCTTGAAATGTTCTCGCAGTTTCTTTTGATTCCTCTATCCCGTGAAAATTAGCATTGCGACATTGATGACCCGCCCCCATCAGTACTTCCACACACCTCCTTCCTTGAAATTTTCACAACTACTAGACGATGCCAGTCAGTATCTCCACCTTCTTGAAGGACTTCTAATAGAATATAGGCCTCTAAACCGAAGCACTTCTCTGTCTTACTTCCTGCCAACAAGAAGTACTTCTGTGCTTACCTGCCGTCTAGAAGGACTTCCGAGCTCATCGCTCATTCTGGCCTGAAGAACTTACAATATGTCCTTTTCTCATCGTTTGGCACGAAGTCTTTCGCGAACTCATTGTACATAGCCTAGCATTCTCAAGTTCTTCTATCACCTCGTGGCGTCGTGGAGTGCGTTGTGTTTTTCAGACGAATTCAAGTGTTGGTGTGGCACTGTGGCATTTGAACTGGAGCTTGCATATACCAGCAGGCTGACTCTAGTGTTAAGCTACATAGAAAGGCACAATGTTTTCAAGAGATTGAAGTCGTGGCCAGTGAAATTCTTCATAGCAGAGAATCTCAGTGGACAATTGAAAGAAGTATAAAACTCCGTGCCTTTTTGCAAAGACTATGCTCCAGCGCTCGAGAGAGGAGAGAGCATGAGACATTCTTCTGTCAATTGGCCTTGTAGATGGAAGGCGTGATCAGCGAATCAGAGCGGTCGAGACAGGGGCTCTCAATGGATCAATACAACAATGCCAAAAGTATCGTGACTTTTGATAGGCATGTTTGCACCAAATCCGCGCGAGGAAGCAAAGAAAGGACATGAGTGTTCAATTAAAGAAGACATTCTCTGAGAAACCATGTCATACGTATTAGAGATCTGTACATTAAGCTACTCTGATTACATCACTAAAATGTGACCAATTCCGAAACATTATCATGATGAGCTAGCTTAGTAAGCTCCCTCTCTCTTCGACCAACCAGTCAAAGGACTCAACTCAACAGGTCCATAACCACTCTGGATGACAGGGCCAGCGACAAGGCTCAAGTTTGAGATCTTGGCGCCACCCTCGTCAAGAGCCCACAGCGAAACAGCCAAGTAGTTAGGACCATTGTAGTCGAAGATGCCCTGAGGCACAGGGAATACATCCTGGGGGCCAATGTTCGAGACATACTTGCCAAATTGGTAACCGTTGACGTAAATTTGACTTCTATAGGCAACAGAGGCTGAACCATTGGTGCTCGATGTGGCGTTGGAGAAGGAAATGGCAATAGGGATATCGTAGCCGGCAGGCATATCAAGGTCGAAGGTGGTGGAGTAGAAAGCAACACCGGGGGCGGTGATGCCGATCATAGGTCCATGAGTGCTGTTGCTCCAGCTAGAGGTTGGTGCTCCAGGAAGATGATAACCTTGGCGCTCAGCGTAAAGACCTCCCTCGTTGAGAGGTCCTCTAGTACGGTCTTGGTAGTCCTCACCACCAAGGTTACCAGTCAACTTCCAGCTGATCGCGGAAGCGTTGCGGCCGTTGAGAGAGTAGTTGAGGATACCACGAGGGGTCTTCATTTCGCTGGAACCTCCTTGGCCGTTCTCTTGAAGACCCATGTGGTCGATGAGGACAGTCAGAACGTAAGAGCTACCAGAAGCGACATTGGGCAAGCTGAATGTAGAGTTGGCGTTTGAAGCGGCGTCGATACCGCGAGCTGATCCCAAGAAGGTGCCGTTCAACCAAGCAGACATGCCAAATGCTGAGCCACCTTGAGTCTGGAGATAGATGGAGTTCTCACCGCCAGTAGCAGTGAAGTGACCACGGTAGAGGAGGTTGCCAATGTTGTAACCGTAATCCTGTGCATATAGCGAAACAGGTGTAGTAAGATTACGCTGAGTACTGTTGCTGTAAGTCAGGTCGGCGTTGGTCCAAAGGCTGTCATCATATCCTGCGACGATCTCTGGAAGACTGTTGGTGACCTTCCAATCAACAGTCGATAGGTCGGGAACGGAGAACGAGGGCTCGCTGTAAGTAGCAGAGGCTGTGACTACGCCGGAACAGCTGTCCTGGGCGAACTTGATAGTCTCACCGTTGAATTTAAGCTCGGTGAGTTTTGCGGGTGCGCCACCGATAATCTCAATTTCAGTCGTGGCATTGAGGTCACCAGTGAGAGACAAGATAGTACCACTAGCCTCGACGGTACGAAGCAAGTAACCAGCCTTGACAATAGCAGCAGAAGTGTCGATAGTGCCATTAGTGTAGTTGCCAGAAACGGGGCTGGAAGGTAGATCAAGGACCCAGTAGTTGTATGCATCGTTGCGGTCGAGAATGTAGACGTAGAGCTCGCCAATCTTGACAATTCGGCGTTCCGAGCTGCTCTTGAAGCCAATAATTGTGGTGCCCTTCTTCTTGACGATGTTGATACCAGATCCTTCGATGACTTCGCTACTACAAGAGAGCGTGAATGCAAGCTCATGGTTCTCGTTAGCCCCTGAGTAAACGACAAGAACTTGCTTATCGCCATAAGCCTTCTGGGTAAAGATTTCGGCAGATGAGTAAAGCAAGTTGGTACCAGCAGCATCATAGTCAGTGACTGCCCACTTTGAGTCGCGTCCGTTCAGGACAAGAGATCCGTTCAGCTGAGGGATGGTGATATTTCCCTGGCTGGTGGGAAGGGTCAACTTGAACTCAGTCGAGGCAAGACTGTTGTAGGCTGCGTGTCTGATGACGAAGAAATTGGTTCTGTTACCAAACAATGCAGTGACAGCAATTTCGGGGTTGTTGGAGTAAGATCCATTAGCGTGAGTGTTGTTCTGAGGAATGGCAGTCAGATAAGCAGGCGAGGCTTGCAAGAAATTGGCTTCGAGTTTTGCTTCGCTGTACTTCTCACGAGATACCAGACGTTCCTCTGTGATGACAGCTCCATAGTCGTAGGATGTGTAGCCGCCTGGATGTCCTTGATTGCCCCAGTTCGTTCCGCCATACGTCATGTAGATGTTGAAGATGGTCATGCCGAATGAAAAGTCGTTCTTGTAGAAGACTCGCTGGAATTCAGAGTTCAACAGTTCGCTACATTGCTCAAATCCTAGGCCGCCCCATGGGTCGAATGAACCTCCCTGGAATTCAAGGATTGAGTAAGGGGTGGAAGGGCTCTGCTCTGCATGCAGATCACCATAGTATGTGGGCAATGCGTTGTCGGGCCAGGTGGTTGGGTTGGCACAATCGAAGCCCCTGAGAAGTTAGCTTTTTCGCTAAAGTATCCAAACCAGAAAAACACCTACAAGGGGTATCCGTCATGCCCATAGATGTCCACTGCACCCTCTCCGCTACCTGGCACAAAAAAACCGTGCGGATAGGCATCATTGAGGATAGAAGGTACAACAATGCCTGCATCTCGGAATCTTTTTTCAACAGCCGCCATGTATACTTGGTCAGGGAATTCGGGATCGCTTGAAACAGCTTGGGAGTACTCTAGCAAGAGACAGAGAATCAGCAAGGCCCTCATATAGACTTGGTACAACATGAAAAGCACTGTATTGGGTGCAATATGGGGTTGAGGTCGGGTTTGGTGAACATTTGGGAGCAAGACGCCCGACAGTGTGATACATACCGTTCTCTGGCTGATAAAGGATAACAGGGCCTCCTTCAGTAATCTGTGCCTTTGCAATGATCTCGCCAATCTGGCGAGAGTAGTTGTCGGTTGCATTGAGGAATCGGGGGTCGCGAGTTCTGGGAATTCCAGGATTGCGAGCCAACCAGCCAGGGAAGCCACCACCGGAGACCTCAGCATTGATGTATGGTCCAGGTCTCTATACTTGAATTAGTATAATGTTACAAAGATATGTCTCCTCTCTAGATGCCGAATGTTCGCCTCAGTGTACAATATGTTGCCAAAAGAGTCGAATTCAGGGAGCACGCGCCAAGCACGCCCTCTCTATGAACGACTACGCAGATTGGCAAATTCTGTGCATGAGACGGAGGCAGAACACCAGACGTAATTACAAGAGGATACTGAAATGACAAATTTTGCAAATGAAAAGAAAAGTAGTAGCAAGATTGACTTACAGCGATCAGATAGATGCCAGCCTTTGTAGCAGCCTCGAAGAAAGGCTCCCAAGCAAAGATTCCCTCGGCACTAAAGTCACCTTGCTTGCCCTCAACAAGAGCCCAATCAACGTAGAAGGAGACGCCGTTGTATCCCAATGCCTTGATCTTCTGGAAGACATCTAGCCACAAGCTAGGGACAGGCAATCTTGAGGCATGTCAGTACCAGCATTGTACTTAGCAAGGGCAATTGTATCGTACCTGAAAGGATGGAATTCGCCCGAGTAGAGCATGATTCTTTCACCACGTACAAAGAGTGAGTGCTCATCCCAAGTCACCAGATCCTGCAGGAGTTCTCTCTTGTATGGCTTGATAAGGTCATTGAGATTCTGCTTCTTGAGTGCAAGAGCATCAGACGTGATTGCCAGACTTGCCACCAGGGCAGCGGCCTTGATGAGAGTTTTACCAAGCATTGCGAGAATGTCTTGTTGGCTTGGGTACAAGAAACCAAAGACCTGCGAGAGACTGAAGCTTTATGGCCATGGCCATCGTTATGCATTCACCCGAGATCTGCTCCATCTCATGTCTGTCAATGGAACCCTACCCCTCTTGTGAGACCAGGTCCCGGACAAATCTGCAAATTACAACACTACAAAGGGAAATAGATCAGTAGGATGGTGAAGATCCAGGTACAGATCATGGAAAACGTCATGCGGAGACCCCACTTCCGAGCGTGTTCATTCGGCTGAATTGTGTTATGCGACCATAGTGTAACCTTGATTTCTTCATGAATTTTCACACCACTAACACGATCTTTGTTACGAGCCCTTGATAATGGCGCATGATGAGTGCAGCTCGATGAGCATCATGATCGCGATGGAGCAGGCAAGGCGTTGTGCGGGGTAGGCTTTCGATCAAGGATGCATGAGAAGCACCTCCCGTCTCCTGCTCGAGTTGGCTCCAATTTATTGCCGGCTCCCGGATCCACGTTTGGGCCAATTGACACAAGGAGAGTACAGGCAACAGAGAGTCTCTTCGAACTGAATTGTGATGACAGCCAGAGGTGACTACGAGGGAGGAAGTGGAAATATTCGCGACTGATACAGCGAGTGGCTAGCACTTACGAGAGTGGCTGGTATACGAGTAGAAGTTGAAATGCAGTGGCAGGGAGAGGATGGGATGATCGAGAAAGATTATATCACACGCACGCGCCAAGTTACAAACAACGAAATAGGTAGTTGCTACGACAATTCAAGATAAGGCCAGTTGATCTGGAAACAGGAATGCCATGGACAACACCATCTTGACAGCATGGTGACTGATATTGTTCTCGCTATGGGTTCCAGTAAACACACAATATGGCTTGGCCTAAGGTGCAATAGGCACAGCGATTGGTGAAAGATGCGTGCAGTAATAATTGGCGAGGAAGTTTTGAGGGCCGAGGGGCTCTTGGACAGTTCATCCGCCAGAAGATTCGGCAAGCACAGGCACAGCCCTCCGCCGCTTACAAACCCCGTGCCCGGTCCAAGCCGATGCCAGGAAACGAAACGACTCCACGCTGACGCACCCACGGCAACGAAGGGCCGAGCCAACAGCCAACAGCATGCCATCTGCTCGCAAGAACAGCTAATCCATCATCGTATTTCGATCCAACCATATCTCTGATTCTGACCTTCCAATTGCACATCCAATCCACAAACAACATAGCCAGAATACACGCCCAGCTGAACCCCACCGCGGCTCTAATCGCTATCTGAATGGCTTAACTCCCTCCCCCGGGAACATCCTCCGCCACGCCGAAGCATAACCCTGACCCGCTGTCCTCGCTCGTTCGCGCGTTCTGGCCCATTTGACAGGCCGAACACCACACTCCCCTTACTGTCACCACCAAATCCCGCAGCGCTCTTCTGCCTGCTGCGACGGTGCCCTCTGCATCTTCGGCGTCGCATATCCACCTTCTCGTCTTTTCACGCCGGCGAACCCTCCCGTAGCCCATCATGCCTGGAGACCGGCGCACCTTCTCGGGCGTGTCCCTGTCGACCAACAAGTCTGTCAACGGCTCCAACTCGCAAGTCGGCCAGAAGATCAAGAACTTTTTCCGCATCACATCGTCTTCCACCAAAGACGAGCCGATTGGCCAGGGAAAGACCAGTTCTGAAGGCCCCTCGACCCCGCGCTCCGAGCACAAACTCCGCAACAGTCGCTTCCTGCCACATATCGGTCGAAATAGGAGTCAGACCGTCGCCAGTGAAGGCAATGCCCTCGATGAACTGAGTCCTACCGCCAACGCCAATCCCTACTTTGCCCACCAAGGCCCGCCAGCTCTCCGCCATCACAACGCCGACAGCGTACCTCCAAGCCCTCCGGACACACCCATCAAGAAGGGACAAGAAGCTGAAGACGAAGCTGCCGCTGTTGCAGGCAAGGAAGAGCTAGCACGGAAACTGCGTCGTGTCGCCAGTGCCCCCAATGCTCAGGGCTTATTCACAAAGACCAACTCCAACGACAGTCGACCACAGACTTCCGACATGATGACCAAAGCGTCTCCGTTAGCTCAGCAACATTCAAACATTTCGGTACAGTCAATGGTCGAGACAGTTCCTATGAGCAGCTCTCCCGACTTGTTACCTGTACCCGGCATCCCCAGCCCCGGCAAGATTAGAAGTGCGGCCGCGTTCCGTAGGACCTATAGCAGCAACAGCATCAAAGTCCGCGACGTCGAGGTCGGGCCTAGCAGCTTTGACAAGATCAAGTTGATTGGTAAGGGCGATGTTGGAAAGGTATACTTGGTGCGCGAGAAGAAGAGCTCTAGACTCTACGCCATGAAGGGTAAGTACACAGGCTGTCTAGATTACAGGCCACTTGCTGACGATTTACAGTACTCAGCAAGAAAGAGATGATCAAGCGCAACAAGATCAAGCGCGCCCTGGCCGAGCAGGAGATTCTAGCCACCAGCAACCATCCATTCATTGTCACGCTGTATCATTCGTTCCAGTCCGAAGACCATTTATACCTCTGCATGGAGTACTGCAGTGGAGGAGAGTTCTTCAGAGCTCTCCAGACTCGCCCGAACAAGTGTGTCGACGAAGACGCTGCACGCTTCTATGCCGCCGAGGTCACAGCCGCTCTCGAGTACCTCCATCTCATGGGCTTCATCTACAGAGACCTCAAACCCGAAAGTAAGACACTACAGACATCTTCCAGACCGTGCAATGCTAACATGTACTGCCAGATATTCTTCTTCACCAGTCCGGCCATATCATGCTTTCAGACTTCGATCTTTCCAAGCAGTCCGACCCAGGCGGTGTGCCCACCATGATCATGTCTGGTCGCAACGGTGTTTCAAACAATCCAAACAACATGCCTGCCATCGACACCAAATCGTGTATCAACAACTTCCGCACAAACTCGTTCGTGGGTACAGAGGAATACATCGCGCCTGAAGTCATCAAGGGCTGTGGTCATACTAGTGCAGTCGATTGGTGGACTTTGGGAATCTTGATCTACGAAATGCTGTACGGCACGACGCCATTCAAGGGGAAGAACAGGAACGCCACATTTGCCAATATTTTGAGAGATGAGGTGCCCTTCCCTGAAGGTAGTGGCTACCCAAACACCAGCAAGTAAGTGACCATGCTGACTCTGCTCTGTTTCCAATGCTAACCAGTATGCAGCTTGTGCAAGTCTCTGATCCGCAAGCTTCTCATCAAGGATGAGCTCCGTCGACTAGGTTCGCGTGCCGGCGCATCAGACGTCAAGGGCCATCCCTTTTTCCGCACGACACAATGGGCTCTTTTGCGTCACTCTAAGCCTCCGATTATTCCCAATCAGGGCCGCGGCGTCGACACTGTGAACTTCAGAAACGTCAAGGAGAGTCATAGTGTCGATCTTGGTGGCTCCAAGGTCAACAAGGGCTTCGGCGTCAACTCGAGTAAGATGAAGGGTGTACCGCTCGACAGTAACCTAGCCACGCCTGGCGGCGAAATCGCCGATCCCTTTGAGGAGTTCAACTCCGTTACGCTGCATCACGATGGAGACGACCAACACCACGATCACCAATATCACGAGGCGCAAAGATAGGACGCTGCCCCTCCGTGTACGGGAGGTGTCACAATATGCTGACAACCTCGCCATACGGGAAACGACAACAAAAAGCAATCTCATGCCGAGGGCGTGTCAGGCAGCTTGTATATCTATGCCATTATTCTTTACGCATGCAATCGGGTGGGAGTTTTATTAGGGGGCGTTACTATTCTTTAGCCTTCAGGGCTCGCCACGGGAAAGCGAATGTTTTGCCTGTCTCTTCTTCTTCTTTGCAATGGAAGGTATCCAAATCCTAGCGTTTCAGCTCATGTGTTTGCGTCGATGAATGATACTCTACAATTATCCTCCACATACAATCTTTCAAAAACTTGCATTCGAACATGAGTAATCAGCCCAATGTGACGTGTTTCTTTTGCAAAAAGAATTGTGAGCGAGTAGTCAGTAATGAGCAGACACTGTAGTTACGTTACACACAAAGCATGTTGCAATCTTGATGTATACATTCCAGAAGTCGAATTTCGAACGTTGTAGTCTCTCTCGAGAGCCAAATGACCTGACACACTCACACCAATCTCTAACAACTATTCCAAACCGTTATACATATTTTCAGCTCAATCCTGCTGTATGTGGTGCTCCTGAGAGCGATTATGTCTCTGCATCGATGGTAGAGAGGGCCACCCTGCCTTGTGTGCTCGGCCTTGGCGTGTTGCAAACCAAAACAACGACATTGATGTTTCGTTGGTCCGCATGACACATCAAACTCACACTCTTTATAACAAAACAACATCTAAAGCAATCGTAGCTCTCCCTCGAACATACCATACTGGTCTTCAAAACAATACCGATCCACCCGATTCACAATGTCAGGTCTCGACAGCAGTCCAAGAGCAACAGGCGAGGAGTCTTTATCACCACTGGAGCAGGAGGTCCTGGATGAATATGTCCGACTGGCAGGAAATCTCGGAGATGTGAGTCCATGAATTTCTCATTCGATCTGATTCCATACTTTATGCTTTCTGCTTTCTGCATCTCCGAACCACGTCTCGCATCTCATGACCAGATCAAAGAAGAAAAAAGAACCGTACTGATGTCCTCCATAGCTCTCTGCTCTTCTCAACGATCTCGCTTCTCGCCCTAGTGCAGAGATTCTTGACGCACTGAGGGGTCTGGAGAGAAAGACATCGACGGTGTTTACTCTGCTCAAGGCCAGTGTTTACTCCATCGTCTTGCAGCAAGAGATCCGCGATGACGAAGCCGCTTGAACACAACGACCACCACCGCAGTCATCAGAGTAGTTGAAAGTTGGCGTTGAGTTGTCTTGTCGCACATGGTGCTCGGAATTGGTATTACAGCATTGCGTACGGAGTTTTTCATAGCAGGAGTTTTGGAGAGGCCGACTTGGTGAATATGGCTCGAGCATGATACCCCTTGAATTCACCAGGAGGTCATTGTTGAAGGAATGTATGATCTACAGTATCAGAGGGTAGGAGAGATGAAACATGTCGACACATTCAAAAGCGGAGACATGGACCACTTGAGAGAGCAACATGCCTCATCAGCTGCTGTGACGAGTTCAAACCTCGTCTATGTTAAGGAGTACCACGCGGAGAAACTATACGGGGCCAGCACGCTCATCATTGAGGTCTTCTCTCTACGTATGATTTGGTACGGACAGGCAAAATCATGAGAGACCTCGAGACTATACACATTGAGCATTTCTATCAACCATGAGTGACAGAATGGTGAACACCAGAGCCTGAATTTGACGAGAACAAACGTTATTGGGTATGTACAGAGTCGAACTGGGCTATCTTCCATCATATCGATCTAGGCACACAATCACGATCTAGCGGCTGGCTGCCGTGGACGTTGCACAGTACGTACCACACGTACCCGGCATGTACCAAGCCTAGAGGTAAGCCTTTTACGTGGCCGTGGTTTTGCAGCATGCAACACAAAGACCTTGTACTCCTCCTGGTCTCACAAGCCAATTCATGGACCAACTGAAAGTTGTTCCAGACAACCAGATGGACCACAATCGGACGATGTACCGATGGTAGCCTATCGACGATTGAACGAGGCTATATCTCGCCCGCGGCCCCGGGTGACCCCGCGGGTCTCCCCCTCGTTTGGCGGGTTAGGGTGAAGTACTTCGAGGGCTTGAGTTGTGCCTTTAGATCCTTGTACAGAGCCGCACTTCTGATCAGATTGAGCTCGAGGTCCAGTCACCTCGTACTATTACATTGACCGCCCGTCCAGGCTACTTGCCTGCTTTTGATACCTTCCAAGGCCAATTGATGGCGAGAGACCTCTAGAATCAAATATTGAAGATTTCCATGGGAGGTTGAGGCACGCCGGCAGCCTAGGAGTACGCCATCCCGTGTGTTCGCTCCTTCGCTCGGTTAGTGCCATCATCCGACATGTGGGGACGCGGAGCACGCGAGCTGGCCTGACTTGACAAGGGTTTCTGCCTGGGCGCCCAAGAAACCTGGGTGGAAGAGAAGGAGAAAAGCAAAGAAGATCACCTTATTGCTACATGCCCATCCATCACACCTTTCGCTTTGCAAATTTCGATCGATGCGAGTACGTTTCAGTCAAAGTCTTCACTCCTGCAACATGATGGAAGGAGGAATGAAAAAAGCGGCAAGGCGCACCAGTTGTTTGCTGGCATGCTCTGGGCCTCTGGCCTCTCGTTCGATAAGAAGTGTGGGATCGGCGAGGCGCCGCCGCATCACAAATCCAAATCGTTCGGGACCTTTGAGACCCTGAGCCAGCCAACGATAGCAACCCGCGAAATGCCAATTGCGCAAGCTTGGTGACATGAAATCTGCCACTTCTTGCACAAGAACCTCCACAACCAAGATATAGCACTTCCGAGTAGTCTAGAGATCAATGTAGACTTGACAATAGCATAGTACAAGGCAATTTAGCTATTGATTCGCCAAGGGTTCGCGCCAATAATTGGTGTTGCGAAAGTTCCCCCGTTCGACTAACGCCCGTCGTCCCCGCAGTTGGCGCTCGGACGATCATCCTGCCCCGAATCAATCACATGTACGGAGTGCCGCTGTCCTAAAAGTAATACTTGCAGTTGCTCAACGATTCTGCTCTTCTTCATCAATTTGTGTGTCGAGAAAGGAACGACTGACTTATCATCTCTTGCTTTTCCGTTGCTTCTGAATCAATCGTGCACTCATTCGCGTTTCCGCTTCGCGAGGATCACCTTATCTCCACGCTCTTATCAGTCACAAGTAAACAAAGACGATCTCTTTAGAGCCCTACCTCAGACGTCAGTTCTTCTATCGCAGCATCTCCTGATCTCCAGCGACGTCCAGTGATTCGATTTTCGACATTGGTGTACAATCCCGGTGTACAATTCAACCTTGGGCTGCCTCACAGCGACCAGCGCCAAAGCTCCACAGCGCTCTCATGGCTACAGTCTGCGCGAGACCTGCGCTATTGAACACTCGAGCATCGAGCTCACAGCAGAACATCAACACGTCTGTTCGGGGGAAACCGACTGCCGTACCTAACAAGCATCTCCCGGACACATGCTCTCCCGGTCCGACACCTACCAAGCTCCAACAACAGCAGCTCGAAACCCCACCAGGGTCACCCGAAGCCTCTGAACACCAACAAATCATCGACATACCTTCTCTCCTTGTCGACGCGGGAAAGTACCCCAAAGTTAGCGACAGCCCGCCTATTCATGCATTGACCGCACAAGAGTTGTTTGAGGCTTTGGAACATACAGCCTCGCGCCCCCTACCAGACACCAAGACCGTCTTCCCTTGGCTTCATGGCCTGCATCCCGAGAATAGTATCCAGTTGACATACTTTTCTGCGAGGAACAAGAAGCAATTCCGACGTGCACCTCGCACTTTGCGCGGCATCACCGTGGTCAAGGCCGGTGGTGATCTCAGCCACTCTAAGCTCAAAGGTGCCATCGCCCCTGATGAGCTGCTACTTGCGACAAAGACAGGCGAGCAGATCTCTACCTTCTTGGATGTTGACCCTAGAGATGGCTTCTCTATTCGCAATTTCCAGATCCAAGCAGTCAAGATGGCGACTATGAGTGACATCGTAGTATATGCAGATGACAGGACTCCTAAGGAGGTGCTTGACAAGTTGGCATCCATAATATCAAGAGCTCAAAAGGTCTGGAGGGAGAAAGACAGAGAAAACGACGTTGAAGTTCCACGGTTCCACACATACGTGGTAAAAGGTGTGATATATCAAGTCCTTGGCCTTCGAACCATTTCTGACTTGTTTAGACTCTTTTGCAAAGCTGCAAGCCGGGCATCCAGAGATTGTGGCCATTGACGACCGTGGCAACATGACTGGTGCAGTCATGGACTTCTGTAAGTGTCCTTATTTGACAAGCAGGTAGATGGCATAGCTGACGAACGCGAAGTCCACTCTGAGCGATACGAAATGCACACCATGTCTTCGGCAACCGAGATTGCGCACAATGTATGGCTTGGTCCGACACCTGACGCGTCTCTAACAGCCCCGTCAGACCCAGATGCAGCACTACCATCTGAAGCACAGGCCTATGATTTGTTCGTAGAAGCGACCGATCCGGCCCAGCTACCGGACAAGAAGGCTTTTGGTCTGATGGAGAGTCTGTTGGCGAACACGAAGGTGTCCCAAAACGCGATTCCCCAACTCGAATTCCCAGGGTCTGGTTCGATAATGCCACCATCATGGTCCCAAGCCGAGGTGGATGCTCTGATGGACACGGTAACATGGCTCTACAAGCAGGCCAACCAGGACCACGAAGAGATGATGCATCGTAAAGACAGCCAGCAAATGACACCGCCAAAGTATAGAGATGCAGACGGGGATATTGGCATGATCGATCTTCACATCAATGCTGGTCGTCAAGGCCGAAAAGTTCTCATCCATTGCACAGATGGGTACACTGAGACGTCTTTGCTCGCGCTCGCTTACTACATGTACGCCAATTGTGCAACGGTCGACAGGGCGTATGTGGAGCTTCATACCAAGCATCACCGTAATCTGTTTTCATATCCAACTGACGTCGCCCTCCTGAGCTCAATTCAGCCAAGGATCTTGCAAGCGTCTCCCAACTCCGCCGGCTCGATGGCAGCACTCTGCCAACCTGCACCGCGATGGCTGAGCAAAATGGATGGTTCCTTCCCTTCCAGGATCATGAATTACATGTACCTCGGAAACCTCGGACATGCGAACAACCCGGATCTGCTGCGCGAGCTCAATATCGGCCAAATATTGAGCGTTGGCGAAACTATCAGTTGGGCCAGCGACGAGACCAAGAGGTGGAAGGATGACGCCCGCACGCAAGACAGCATTCTTTATGTCGATGGCGTTCAGGACAATGGTGTAGATCCGCTTACTTCGTCCTTTTTCCGTTGTTTAGATTTTATCAGTAAGTCGTCCAAGCCTCCAGTGTCCAGTTGCACAGCTGATTCGAGCCCCAACAGAGAAAGGACGAGAGGCTGGTGTTGCCACTCTTGTACATTGTAGGGTTGGCGTGTCCAGATCTGCCACGATCTGCATTGCAGAAGTGATGAATGAGTTTGGCATTTCGCTCCCCCGAGCGTACTGCTTCGTTCGTGCTCGCCGGCTGAACGTTATCATCCAACCTCATTTGAGGTTTTCGTGAGTTCCAAAAGACTTTCGATCCAGTGGGAACCAGCTGACCAGAAGCAGATACGAACTCCTGAAGTGGGAAGAATATCAATGCTCCAAGCGCGGCAAACCACTTCGCAGAGAGCTCGAGTGGGGCACCATAGCTCGCGAGATTGCAGCAATGAACCGACCGTATTCACGGCAATAAGGAAGCCACAATTTCCTCATAACACGACGGTCCTTACGAGCAACGCATTTTTTACGAGACAATGACGACCATACGAGCGACGATTCGACAGAGCCTCAGCTCGGCCCATCTTTTTCTTCTGAGTGGTTTTGAGTCGCCGAAGGTCAAACGCATCTTTCACTTCATCAATTTTCCTCTCCTGGTGCTTCAAGAGTGCCTCTCGGATGTTTCAATCTGGACCTCTGATCCAAGGCACTTTGTCTTTGCTCTTCACATGGCGTTTTTGTCGGGGGGTTTTCATCAGGTTTTCAGTCTTGCCGTGGCAAAGGAGAACTTCCTCTGAACAGGATGGATAGGGACAAGGGAAATTGAGATGTCCAGAATCAACGATTCAGAATTTGTTTCCCATTTTACTCGACGTTTTTGGTTGGTTTCCAATGACGGTCCTTATCAAATCGGAAGACCATAGTGAGAAGTGAGCCTTTTTTATGTAGATGCAGAAGGTCTTGGTCGGGTGGACTAGGCGTTGAGGTGTTATCCGGAGGTCCTTGTTGAATGCAAATGTTTTCCTTGAAGTCTCCAAAAGATGGAAAAGTCATGATGAATTTTGTGATGCCACCTGTTGCAGACAAAAATTGAATCCCCGCCTTTTACCCCATACCGATGTGGTCATCATAACCAAGTAAGTCTCGTCATGGCTCTCGAAGGCGAGTGCGTTTTCTCTATAAGCTTCAGCTATCCTTACAGATCACATTGTACAAGGACGCAAGGCCCCATGAGCCAGCTGTTGTCTAAAAAGTCCTGTTCTAGGAAAGTGAACACGAAAAAGATAAGGAGTAGGTATCGCGCAAGTAGACAATCTCTAGCGACGTCGGAGGTGGATCCAGCGGTGCATTGACCAACCCTACACGACGACATACTATTCATCAATTAGCAATCATTCCAAGAAATCACTCTTCACTTTCCCATCTAAACAACAGAATCTCGATCTGAACTGCTTACATACCAGACACTTGACCTTCGCCGCAACTCAACAATCACAACTCAAAATGCCTACCCTTCGCATCGCCATACTCGAATGCGACACACCGCTGGACAAAGTACGCAACAAGTACGGCACCTATGGCGACATCTTCACAGAACTTTTGAAGCATGGAAGTGAGGAGTTGACTGCTGAAGGTGAAGAAGTCAAGGTGGAATGCTCGAGTTATGATGTCGTTGATAAGCAAGAATATCCTGAGGATTTGGAAAAGGTTGATGCTATTTTGATGACGGGAAGCAGTAAGTTATCGATTATTTCCTGTTTCTTCCACCAGATATAATTTGAGTTTGCAGGAGAAAAGAAGGATGAGAGACAGAGCATTTGAAACTGGGTTTTGTGACCGAACAAATTGCTGACGTTTTCATCTCTCAGAATACAACTCCTTCGACAACGACCCATGGATCATTAAGCTTGTCGAGTTCACCCGCGAGATCTTGGAATCGCAATCTCGCATCCGCGTCCTCGGTATCTGCTTCGGCCACCAAATCGTCGGTCGTGCTCTCGGTGCCAAAGTCGCACGCGGCGAGCAAGGCTGGGAAGTCAGCGTCACACCCCTCGAACTTACCTCCTTGGGCAAAGAAATCTTCGGCGTTGACATCTTGGTAAAGTTCCCTCCCACTCTCATCTTTCCAACTTCAATCCACTAACAGCTAAAAATCAGAGTATCCACCAAATGCACCAAGACATGGTATACTCCTACCCCACGGGCATCCTGCCTCTAGCCCACACCACCCGCTGCGAAAACCAAGGCATGTATGCCAAAAACCGCTTAATCACTGTCCAAGGACATCCAGAGTTCAACAGGGAAATGGTGACGCATATTTTGACCGCTAGACACGATGCCGGTGTGTTTGATGATGAGATTTACAAGGATGGGATCAAGAGGGTTGGAGATACGCATGGTGGTGCTGTGATTGCCAAGGCGTTTTTGAGATTTCTGTTGCAGTAAAAGGACGATAGATAGAATGTGCAGGGGTGTTGGAGCGGGAAGAGCTGGCTGCTGGCAAACTGGCTTTCGAATGGAAAGTGCAATTTCAGAGCGCTTTCGGCACTTGCTTTTCCAGACTTGCGTCCTGCAATCATCAGACAACCTTTATAATCAACCTCGCTTTCAATTCCTCCATCAAAGTGGCGGTGGTCTAGTGGTTAAGACACTGCATCGATAAGTCTTGCAAACACAAGCTCTTTGTCCACCAACCCTTTGGTTACCGAGGTAGTAGTGGAACGAAGATGCAGAGATCGTGAGTTCGAATCTCATCCGCCGCATTGTCTTTTTGCCTCTTCTTTTCGCATCGATGCCGTCTTGTTACTTCCATTGCATATCCTTTTGTCCTCCCTGCGGCCGCTTTGCACATTGGAAAGATGTTCTTGCATTTTGATAGATACAGCAGCATCTACGCTGGTCCGCTGAGAGTGTCCTTGCGATAGACTTGCTGCTGCCCGGGTCCATGTTCGATAATTCTCCTTCCTTACCAGAACGACTGACTTGCTGACTATCGTGCATGCGGACATACATTATCTTAGTCACTCGATCGCATCGGCGAGCAACAACATACTGCAAACCAATCATCGACCGGAGCAACAACAGCAAACGAGGCCGGTGTCTACATCCTGTACTCCTATTGCTTCAACTACAAGCTTACATATTTTGTCGCAATACAAGAGTGCAAACTAATGGTATCGGCGCAATGAGATTGACCGCTATGATTGCTGACCCGATCTTCCCCTAATCAAACAATTGGTACAAATTACTCTGCAGGCCGTCAATAACCCCCTACATCCCTACACAGGGACCTACGGGACAATACTGATCAGCACGTAAGTTCATCGACCGGAAGTCGTCGTACGTGATCGAGAAAAAGCCTAGGGCATAGGGGAATGGAGTGGTCGTTTGTCGAGAGCTCAAGACTCCCATTGTCGGGGTGGTGAGAATAGTGTATGCAAGAACAGAAGATTGCGACGTGGACAGTACTTATACTTTAGGTCCGCCCAGTGAAGTCAGTGATGATGTTGATACGAGTGCGAGTATGGGAGTGTAAGATGGAGCATCTCGAGATCATGACATGCTGATGTAGTAGCTGTAGAAATGCACAATGATTTTACACGTCAAGTGTGTAGCCAAGGAGAGGTATTGAGAGGAAGAGTATGATGGACGAACATGTATCACTGATTTAACGGGAAGCATTAATGAAGATTCAGATGATTTTTCTTTTTGAAATATGCTTATCGAAAAAGCATCCCAAATCTAACCATATACCCAATTCTTTCAGAGTATATGGTATCGCTGATCCGGCAGAGAGGAGATATGTAAAAGATGAGTAAAAAGAAGCCAACCGCTCCCAAAAAGCAAACGCATGGGAGAGGGGTAGGGCAGCTTTTTCTGCCCTCCTGACTCTCCCGGATATCTTTTTTGTACATGACAACACCCCCGAGACCCAAAAAAAAGCCCATCGCTAGCCACTCCTTTGTTCGAAACGCCATGCTTTGATCGATTATTAAAATCAGACGCCGTTGCCCCTTGTAATCGTGTTGCTCATTACAAAAGTTGTTGAAATTCCATTTTCGCTCCAAGACGCTGAAGAAAAAGACTGAAAAGTAAAATCTGAGAAAGCGATGAAGGGAAGACTATTGTCTGCCACCGCCGACAAGCTCAGCAATCTTGTTTGAGACAGCTGAGGGGTAGCCTCTGCTGAGTGCCTCGGCGACAACAGATTGAGCGCCATCTCGGTCTTCGACAGCGAGGTGAGCGCGCACCATTGCCTCGTATGTGCTAGGCTCGCGGTCGGCGTAGCTCACACGGTCGAAAGCCCGGCGGGCACGGGTGATGTCCTTCTCCAGTGCCCAACCGTGAATCAAGGCGTTGGCAATGTAAGGAGTCATCTCGACTCTACGAGAAGTCATGTGTGCAAGCAGAGGTTCAGCATCCGCGACTTGACGGTTGGCGACAAGAGACTCGAACATAGCCTGGTAGACGCAAGGCTGAAGCTTGACCTTGGACTCAGAAGCAACGGTGTCGAAAAGAGAACGTGCACCAGCCATGTCGTGCTGTACACAGCCCTTGGCGTGTATGAGTGCAGCGTAGTGAACAGCCTCGGGCTTCTCACCTGCAGCACGCATCTCAGCAAGGACAGTCTCGGCACCAGCCATATCGAGAGGCTCCAGAGTGGCATGAGTGTCAATCAGAAGCTTGTAGGTGTGCATGGTAGGCTGGATGCCCTTTGAACGCATACGCTCGTAGTAGCTCAAGACCTTGCTGCGGTCACGCTTGGTGGTCAAGAAGTACTGCATCAAACTGTGGTATGGTGCAGGGCGGGGCTTGTAGTTGGCACAAGCCTCCATCTCTTCGAAGATCTCCTCAGCGAACTTCTCGTCACTGACACGGCAGAGAGCGTTGACGATAGTGCCATATGTGACAGAAGTAGGACGGATACCAAGGTTGCGCATCTCAGCAAAATAGAAGAGACAGTCGTCAATTCTGCGGGCCTTGCCAAGCTTGCCAATCAGTGCGTTGTACAGGAAAGAGGTAGGCTCGACACCTTCAGCCTTTGCGCGCAGGAAGATCTTGACTGCTTCGGTAGCTTCATCAAAGGTCTTGGTGTTCTCCTTGAGGGTAGTGATGTACAATCCATATGTGTTGGCAGAGGGAGAAGCTCCCATGTCGAGTAAGTCCTGATGGTATTGGGCAGCGAGATCCCGACGACCGACATTCAAGCAGGCAGATAGCATGGAGTCAAGAATGGTGACCCATCCAAATCGGACGACTCTGTACTGAGGAAGATAAGGCACGTCCTGCTTGGCCATCTCAAGAATGTCGCGGCAGAGGTTCAGCTGGTTCTCCTTGGCGGCAGCCATAATGAGCTTCGAGTAAGCGAAAAATCTAGGGACACGACCGGCACGGCGAATGTTGCGGAACTTGGCAAGAGCCTCGTTCAGGTGAGCAGCAGATTTACCGTGGGGCTTCTCGAGAAGATCAGTGATAGCGACCGACGCCTTGTTGTCAGTCCGGCTGGCATAAGGGTCGAAGGCATCATCGAAAACAGGCGAGATGGGTACCAAAGGAGCTTGAGGGAAAGCGTTGAAGTTGGGAACAGTGGGATAGACAGGCGAAGGCAGAACAGGGTAGCGGTAGTTGTTCCAAAGACGGCTGAGATCGCTGCGATCAAGGTTGATCAAAGTCTTCTCGATCAAGTTTTCGGTGGATACATCAGGAAGGACGCTGCGAGAGACGATGCTCTCAAGCAGGCAAGCAAATCTGGCAGGGCCAGCAATCTCAGGAGCGGACTCGTCCAGGATCATGCGCGACTGAATCTTAGTCAGAAGACCGATATCGGCTGGACTGAGCTGTGTGATTTCTTGAGATCCGAAAGAGGCGACCAGATGTTCAGCAATAGGGCTGACAAGTGCACCGTTGTCCACCATCATGCGAAGAAGTTCAACACTAGTACCGATCTCAAGGGGTTTGCTGGACTCCAAAACAAAGCCACCAAGGACCTCAATGGCTTCCTCAACCTTCTCAGCAATCTCGTGATTGGCAGATGCCGAGTTCTGAGCGTCTCTTATACGGCTCAGCATATGGCGGGTCTGTTGAATACCACGAGTTGCGGAACCAACGCTGATGAGAGCGAGAGCACGCATAGTGGCCGGCTCGGTGAAGGCAGGAACAGCCACAGAGTTTTCAAGCACATGCCAGTAAGGTTCAGCTGCATCAAGGTTCGCATTGCGGATGTGCATTGCGAGCATAGCCATCGAAGATGGAGCCAAGTCAGCACCAACTGCGGCAAGAGCGTTGAAGGCCTTGATTGCCTCAGTTGAATTGTTGACATCAGCAGCGGCGATGGCAATCGAATTGAGTGCGTGGACAGAAGCGGCGTCCGAGATGTTGGTGAGCATGGCAGAAGCTTCCTGGAAGTCACCGACCTGGAGTGCCAGAGGAAGGAAAGACTCGACGTAAACAGTGTCGCGAATAGCTTGGCGCTTGAAGGCATTTTGCTCCTGAGATTCGATTTCGCGCAAGAATTTTTGACCGCCAGTCGAGTGCTGACAAACAGCATATGCCTTGATCAAAGACGAATAGACCGCCTCATCCATTCTTGACATACTGTTCAATCCCATGTCGTTGTCAATTGCCAGCTTTTTGTAGTGTTCGTAGCAATCAACAGCATTGCGCAAGTCTCCTGCGCTTGCAAACGCGTTGATCATAGCTGGAAAGATGTTTGCATTGGGAACGACGTCTTTACTTGACATGTGCTCAAATAAACGCGTCATGTCGGAGACGCGACCTTGCTTGGCACATGCATGGATAAGAAGACCATAAGACTTGGTTGAGAAGTCCACCTTTGCTGATGCAGCATTGAACGTAGCCAAAGCGATGCTCAGAGACTCGTCCTCCGAAAAGATGGCATATTCCAGCGCATCCGAGTGGAAGAGGAAGCTATCTTCAGCATCCATGCCGCCGTAACGCTTACGCCTTTCTTCGAGAACCTTCTTGGTAGATGAGGCTTCCAAAGATCTGCTAGTAAGAAGGTTGATGAGCGCAGCATAAGTCTCAGCGTCGGGGATGACTCTTCGGCGCAACATGTCCGAGTAGACTTCCAGAGCTTTGGGTACCTTCTGATGCTTGCCATTAGTGAGTTCAATGGCGGATGTCATCAGTGCACGGTAAGCTGAAGCAGGAGGCTGCCTAACGCCAGCATACAGCATAGACTCGAAAATGCTAGGAATACGAGCATACTGCTTATCGCGAAGCATCAATTCCAGCTCCTGTGTATACGCGTCGACTTCCGAAAAGGATGAGGGAGCGGTGTCGTGGGAAACAGGGCTGGAGAGTTCCTGTGAAGGGGCCTGGCTAGCGGTGATGGTTTTCTCAGAAACAGCATCCTCTTCGACGGGCACGTCCGCGGCAGCCTCAACCTCTTGCTTGGTCTTGCTGATCTCCTCGGCGATTGCTTCATTGACCTGTGCGAATGCGATAGCGGCAGCTTCCTGGTTGTCAATGGCCTTTCCGAAGTTGTCGACAGCGCTGGTAGTGTATGCACGCTTCAAGTTTCCTCTTTGCGACGCATCTTCCACGCTCTCGTCCACCTCTTCAATGGCGCTGCTTTCCCGCACATCATCCAGCTCCTTGCTTTCGGCAGCCTCTGCACCAGAATAGCCGATCAACTTTTGGAATTGGAACTGTTGCCATTCGCGTAGGTCGCCATTCTTGTGGTGCTTGTGCCATGCCTCGTAGTATTGAGCTAAGCCATCGTTGTGGTTGTTGTCCTGGCGGGCTGCCTGTGCGCTGGGGTGACTGGGCACATGTTGGACCTGTGATGTGCTGGTGTTTCCGCCAATGCGATGGATCCAGTTGCTTGCAAGTGGAGTAACACCGGTGTTTTGAGAAGCGTAGGAAGACTGAGAAGCAGCGACGACAGTCTGAGCGTATCCGTGGGTGAAGGATTTGAATGCTGTACCAGCAAGACGTGAGATTCCGACGGTGGGCTTAACGAACACCATCGAGACGGCGATTGAGACCTCTCAAGTTGGAAACGTGAGACTGGAAATGTGGTTAGAGAATTGCCAATGAATCATACTTGGGTGGGTCGAATCGCGTTGTAACAATGACCAAACAGAAGGAAAAAGAATAGTAAGATATGAGTAATTGATCAGACATACCAGATGGTTCTCAAAAAGAAGTTACTGCAGGTTCATCTGACGATGGCTGGATCGGCAGAGAACGCGCGAAAATGCAGTGTGGAAAGGTACAAGATACCTTGGTGGTGTGATGTTGGTGGAATGTCACGAGAGATGCGGAAACACAAGACTGAACGATTGCACCAAAACCCAAGCGTGAAAGAAGATCTGATAAAAGCGAGAGAATGGAAGACCGAACGATGACTGGTTTTTGCCTGGCGAAAATGTTCAGGCAACAGAATTATGGATGACGATAACGAACTGAGTGTGGGAGCTTGTCGCGTCCATCCACGAACTTGGGTCGGAGACTCGGAGCAACTGTGAAGCGTGCGCCCGTTCGACTGTGCTCGAACTAACCAGCAGTGTCGACTTCTAGATCTTGCTGTATGCGGCAGTGGGACGTGGCAGAAGCTGTCTAAACCCCAGCTTCTGGCAAATCTTACAGCTGACTGTGCTCGATAGCTGGCCTTACATAGCCACGCCGTCAAATCGGCCACTAGCACATTCTCCCGCAGCTTCCGTCAAACGGTCGAAGGAAAGTCTCGGAATCGACTGTGCGCGCTGCAGACCCCGAAAGCTCGATTCCCTCCTCGACGAGAAGCTTCCAAAATCACCACCATCAACCCGGCTCTTCACCGTCAATTCCCTCTTTCCTCTGGTCTGCTGACCGGTGTCTTTCTCCGGCCTGACTCCATCAATCCGTGGACTTTCCGCAGCAAAAGTAAGATTGCAGTACTGCTTCACTGCTGTTGTGCAGCTCTTAGGAGGGACAAGGGTTTTAGCATCGTTACCCTGAGCGGGAAGAGGAGGGGCCGTCTAATTGCGCTGTCTTGGTCTTGGTCTGTTGTCTAGCTATTTCTCCTGCTGCTCAGCTTTCTTTCCCCAGAAGATCCGCATCACTTCTCCTGAAGATCCACCCTGCATCACGCGAAACAACAATGAGTCAAAGTGCTGTCGCAGTGTCCGCGCCTGGCAAGGTCCTACTGGCTGGTGGTTACCTTGTGCTCGACAGAAAATACAATGGGCTTGTATTCGGCCTGGATGCTCGTATTCACGTTTGCGTAAAGCCCTTTGAATCGAGCTCCGGGGTCACCTTTTCTGAAATCACAGTCAAATCACCTCAATTCCAGAATGCGGTCTGGGAATATGGCTATCGCTTGGCTGGCGAAGACGGGGGTGTCAAAGTGACCCAATTGAGAGTGTAAGTCGTGAAACATCTTTTCTTCCTTTCTTCCTTAGGTGCAGAATTCAAGAGATTATACGAAGTCGGAAGTGACGGATGGACGTGTTTGAAGCGACCTGCCGGGTTCCGTAAAACGACACAACACATGTGCGCCGGCAAGTGACCTCTCCGAACCGAGGTCTTGTTAGCGACTCGAAGCAGAGTGCCCACACTAGGGAGAGCATCTCTCGCTCAAGGTCAATGGCAGTCGGGCTCCCGACCTCATGACAGTGGGCGTGTTGTTTCTTGATGGCCCTGAGCAACCGCTTCAAAGGCACTCCACTGGTCGTTCTCTGACCACCAAGCACTACAGACTCGATTGACATTTCGGAACGATGCGACACTAACAGATTTGCGCTTTTAGAGATGCCGACTTTAAGCTGAACCGCAATCCCTTCGTCGAGACAGCTTTGGCTTATGCCTTGAGCTATGTCTCCAGTGTTGGATCGTCCAACATCTCCCCTTCGTCGATCACCATCCTGGCAGATAACGACTACTATTCGACTTCATCGGCATCACTGACTGGTGCAAGATTCCACGACTTTGGTGTTCCCCTCTCAGAGGCCAACAAGACTGGTCTTGGATCTTCTGCTGCTCTCGTGACGGCATTCACAGCAGCTGTACTCAGCTACTACCTTCCTCAGAAGGTCTTTGACCTTACTAGCGAATCTGGCAAGCGCAAACTGCATAACCTGGCTCAAGCAGCTCACTGTGCAGCCCAAGGCAAGGTCGGCTCTGGATTCGATGTGGCTTCAGCAGTCTATGGTAGCTGCCTATACAGGCGGTTCTCACCGTCAATTCTGTCAGCACACGGAGAACCTGGTACACCGGAGTTCGGCAAGCAATTGATTGACATTGTTGATGAAAGCGGCACCAATGGCCAATGGGATACTGAAATCATCAAGGATCAGGTCAAGGTACCCGAAGGCATCAGACTGGTCATGTGTGATGTCAGCTGCGGCAGTCAAACGCCTGGCATGGTCAAGCAGGTACTGGCCTGGAGAAAAGACACTGGAGCAGAAGCAGAAAAGGTCTGGGAAGGATTACAAGATGTGAACGAGGGACTTTCACAGGAGTTGGTCAACTTGGCCGAGAGCGGATCAAAAGATTACTCGCCGTTGAGGCAACGCATCCAAGCCATCAGAAAAGGCATCCGCGAAATGAGCAAGCAAAGCGGAGTACCGATTGAACCTCCGGCACAGACGGAGCTGCTAGACGCATGCAGTGAAGTCGATGGAGTGATTGGTGGAGTTGTACCTGGAGCAGGCGGGTACGATGCCGTTGCTCTTCTAATTGAGGACAGGGAAGAAGTGGTACAAAAGTTGCAAGGTCTGCTTTCTTCGTGGAAGATCGAAGGTGAAGCAGATGGCAGTATGGGCAGAGTGAGCATGCTGGGAGTCAAGCAAGAGATGGAGGGAGTCCGAGTGGAGCAGTCTGGCAAATATGCGGAGTGGTGGTCGGAGTAGAAGTCCTGGAGACGAATCCAAAAAAGTGGAGCATCAACACACGACTGGCCATGTGAAGAGGATGTCTATGTACAAAGGAAGGAGGAGGACATAGTGTATACAAAAGTGTAATTGAAGTGATTTAATGCTACAATAGGTGTCGTGCGTGTTTCACAGAAAAGAGAGACAAGAGTTGTTGATTTGAATTGAGATAAAGTTTAGAGTTTGATGATGGACCAATGGGTTTGTTGATGTCTGATCAGGGTGGAGTCTGGGGTTCGGGCGAGTCGTCGTCGTCGGACCATCATGGGCGTCTCAGTCCCAGTTGTCGTCGCAACTCTCACTCTCTCATCATCGTCGAGCCTTATTGTTCCAACCTCTGTACAGCGCACCAGGACCACCTTACGCTCGTTTCCTGCCGTCTGACTTTGCATCGCCTCCTTCGACCAAGGTCTTCTGTCTTCTTGGAACCCTGCCTTGGCCTGATCTGCATCGCCGAACCATCGAGTCCAGAGAGCGTCATCCGCACCCAACATCTTGCACAAAAGGATACGCTTGCATATCAAAGAAGAGAAAGAATGGATCCCCATTCAAACATACACGCGACAGCGACGCCGCTGGAAATGGGCAGTCTTCCGCACGAACAAGCACGACCCTCGATGGAACCACCACAACCGTCCTTCGTCACTGCCCCCACCGAGGCACACGTCGAAGCCCCTCAGATTACTGACCGTCGTGAGCAATTCACACGGCCACAATTCATCGACGAGGGTACCGATCCCCTACCGCCGACACCGCTCGAGGTGCCCGCCCCCGCCCTCATTCGCCAGGAGACGGCCGAGC
>JGI24891J29808_1000246_pt1 | contig 51245 bp, 41 predicted proteins | sample FreactcultuFSWF8_FD_29808 | JGI IMG/M metagenome (IMG submission 29808)
GCTGTCCAAGCCTTCGTCTATCTCGTTGCCGCCGCCGCGTCCGCCCGTCTTCCAGTCTGTCTCAAGCGACGCCATCGACGCGCCCCCAGCACGCAAGAAGCCGCGTCTTCTCCCGCGCCACGAGCGCTTTACTTTCAGCGGCCCTTCGATCAATCGTCTGCAGCCCCCATCGCCGCTGTTCTTCTCAAACTCTCCGCGGCCGCGTCCGCATCTGCCACCGCGCTTCACCTCGTTCGAGGCCGGTGCTACAATGCTGAGCAAGGCGAATACTGAGGACAGCCATGTCAAGACTGTAACTCTGGCACGCGGTACCATCTCGAATCCCTTGCGCCGCTCCATCGATCGCTCCAGTACCGGTCGCAGTTCTTCGCCCGATCTTCGCGGTGATGTCTCGCTCAATTCCATTGGCATCATTGAGCTTCTCGACCATGACGACCGTCCCGCTATGATCATCGATTTGACAGATGGCACAAACAATGCAGAGGGTCCGTTACGACCTGTCTTTACAAACACGGCTTTGCGCTCATGCCCCGACCTCATCAATGCCCTGATGGGAAGCAGTCGAGAGCAGGACGAAGCGGCCTCTGCACAGTTCAAGGCGTGGGTCCTCGGATCGCAAGTCAGCAGTGATCCGCCGGTCATGCCACTATCGACTCACGTCTACGCGGGTATGGCCTGGTCATGCTCGACGTTGCGCAAGCGGCTACGCATCATAAGTGGCGCTTCAGCTGTCGCAAGTTCGGCTGGTCTTCCAGCTGCATCCCTGAGACGTCATTCTTCCAACTCGACCTCTACCTCGGCCATGTCCTTGTCACAGCCATCAGCTTCATTACCAATCTCTGGTTCCGTGTTGCCCACGACTCTTGAAGAACCTGATGATTACTTCGGCAGTGCAGTCCCTCCAACCTCGGCTCCTGCCACAGCAGAGATATCGCCCTCTGTAATTCCTTCAACTGAAACCATCGACGACAAGTCACAGGAGCCCTCACCACATTCTTCGCTACCCGAATCTCAAAAGATATCACCCATGACTGTTCGCGATGCTACGCTCATCGATACGCATCCATCCTTTGTTAATGAGCAAGTACTATGCGCCCAGACTGCGGGCAATATTGACTGGTTTGATAGTTCATCCGCTGGCTTCTGTCAAGAAGGTCCCTCGTTTGACTGGACCCGCCTCCCCCTCAGCGACTCGATGCCTCCACACATTAGATTCGCGCGCAGCATTGATTGGGAAAAGACTCCACTCGGCTCGATCGAGGGCTGGTCCTCCGACTTGCGCCAAATGTGTAATTTGATCATGGCCAGTCCTCACCCGGCTGCCATGTATTGGGGCCAAGAACTGGTTGCTATCTACAACGAAGCCTATGTCATGCTTGCTGGGCAGAAACACCCAGCTTTGATGGGACAACGTTATTCTGATGCGTGGAGCGAAATATGGCCGGATGTCAAGGACGTTTTCGCGAACGCGCTACACACGGGCGAAGCAACCATGAAAGACGATGACCGCCTGTTCATCATGCGTAACGATTACCTTGAAGAAACGTACTTTTCTTGGTCCATCATTCCCATGGTGGGTGGTGATGGCAGTGTGATGGGATTGTACAACCCTGCTTTCGAAAAAACAAGGCGAAAGCTTGCCGAACGACGCATGATAACTCTTCGTGAGATTGGCGAGCGGACCGCGCCAGCGAGGGACGTCAAAGGCTTCTGGGGCCAGGTGCTCGCCGCGTTGGATTTGAACGAACACGATACACCTTTTGTTATGCTATACTCTGTCCAAGATGAGACTGACAGCGATGCGTCATCCATTCATTCTAGCAGTGTTATGGCCAACAGGCAGTGTATCCTTGAAGGTACTTTGGGTGTACCCGAGGATCATCCCGCAGCTACTCCATGTTTTGACCTCAAGACTGGTATGGAAGGCCTTGGTCCGGTGTTCCGCGAAGTCATGAAGACCGATAAACCCGTTCTGCTCGAAGTCGGCACAAAAGACCTCCCGGTAAAGCTACTCGAAGGACTTGGCGGGCGAGGTTTTGATGACTCCTGTCGCAATGTTGTGATTTGTCCTATTCATCCAACCACGGGAGAAGCTGTTCTCGGATTTCTGGTCATGGGCGTCAATCCGCGAAGGCCGTATGACGAGGACTACAGTCTATTCATTCAGCTACTTAACAGACAGCTGGCGACATCTCTAGCCTCTGTGGTTCTCTTCGAAGAGGAAATCAGGCGAGGCCAAAAAGCAGCAAAACTTGCCGCTATCGACAGAATGGAACTCTCTGAACAATTAGCTGCTCGTACCAAGGAAGCCATTGAGAGCGAGACGAAATTCACTAGGATGGCTGAATTCGCTCCTGTCGGCATGTTCATAGCCAATTCCGAGGGTACCATCACCTATTGCAACGACACATGGTTTGAGATCTCCCGTGTCTCGAGGGAAGAGAACACTCCGGATCATCATTGGATGAATGCTGTAAACGATGATGATCGCGAGTTGCTCAACAAGCTCTGGCATGATCTTATTATCGAGAAGAAACCGCAAACTGGCACATTCCGCTTCAAGTCCAAATGGCATGGATCTGAAGGGTTGGAGGGTGATCGCTGGGTACTCTTTTCTGCTTACCCAGAAAAGTACGATGACGGAAAGCTCAAAAGCGTCTTCGGTAGTCTGACGGATATTAGCAAGCAGAAGTGGGCTGAAGGTTTCCAAAAGCGCAAGATGGAGGAGGCTGTCGAGCTCAAGAGACAGCAAGAAAACTTTATCGACATCACCTCGCACGAGATGCGCAACCCATTGTCTGCTATCTTGCAATGTGCAGACGAGATTTCCACAACAATGAGCCGCATCCGAGACAGCCTCGCTGGCCAATCCGAATTGGCCGCGCCGGTTAACAAAGTGCTCAGCGAAGGCCACAACATCGACGAGACCCTGGATGGTGTTCTGTCAAGCACAGTGGACTCGGCTCAAATTATCGCTCTTTGTGCCCAAGTAAGTTTTTGCCAACTCCATCTCCTAACCCACTCTAGTTTATATTGTACTGACGTCCGTGTAGCATCAGAAGAGAATCGTGGACGATATCCTGACACTAAGTAAGCTGGATTCACAATTACTGTTGGTGACTCCGGTGGACGCACAACCTCTTACTGTAGCTCAACGGGCGTTGAAAATGCATGAAGGAGAGCTTCAAACCGCCGATATACAGCTGAAGTTCGTTGTCGAAGACTCATACAAGAACCTTGGCGTCGACTGGGTAAAGTTTGATCCTTCGCGTGTGTTGCAAGTCTTGGTATGTACAATGTCAATATCTTGACGACTCTGCCTAACAGTTCTCTAGATCAACCTCACCACGAACGCAATCAAATTTACAACCACTGAGAAGAAACGCACGATCACCGTCACGCTTGCAGCGTCGACCAAACGCTTCTCCGAACTGGAGAATGGCGTGGTCAACTACTTCCCCACACGCAACAAGCATTCAGACCTCACCAAAGAGAAGGACTGGGGTGACGGTGAAGAGATATACATCCATTTTGCCGTCCAGGACACAGGGCGAGGCCTCAACGACCAGGAAAAGAAAATGCTTTTCCTTCGCTTTTCACAGGCCTCACCGCGTACTCACGTACAATATGGAGGGTCTGGTCTGGGCTTGTTCATCAGTAGAGAGCTCACTGAGTTACAAGGCGGCGAGATTGGTGTCGCCTCTGAGGCAGGAGTTGGCAGCACCTTCGCTTTCTACGTCAAAGCGAAACGAAGCAGTGCACCCCCAGAGACCGAAGGATTGGCGCGCCCAGCTGTGCGCGCTGCCAGTGATGCCACAGGCAAGAAGGTGCCAACCACGGTCAATGCCAAAGCTGGAGGAGCCAAGGACATTGGAAAAGTCCCTAAGCCCATCAAAGTCCTCGTAAGTTTTCTGTTCGAGTCTCTGATCACACCTTCTCCCAACTCCTCTATCTCCAAATACCCCTCATTTTCATGACCTTGTGCTGACCAGTCTCACAGATTGTAGAGGATAATCTGGTGAATAGTAAAGTGCTCAAGAGGCAGCTCACCAATCTGGGCTGCGTTGTGCATGTTGCGAATCATGGTGGAGAGGCTCTTGATATCCTCCGGAAGTCTACTTATTGGAACCATGACGCAGACGCCAAACACTCCACTCCTGAAGCAGAAAGGATTGGACTGAGTGTCGTTCTCATGGACCAGGAGATGCCTATCATGGACGGCCTGACTTGTACGAGGAAAATTCGAGAGCTCGAACGAGAAGGCAAAATCCTTCGCCACGTGCCAGTCATTGCAGTGACGGCCAATGCTCGAAATGAACAGATCGAGACGGCAATGAGTGCCGGCATGGTGAGTCTGGCTTTCCTGATATCTCGATTTCGCTGTGCTGATTATTACTCTAGGATGATGTCATGCCAAAGCCGTTCCGTATTCCAGAGCTGATTCCGAAGATTGAAGAGCTTATGGCGAAATACCCGGAGGACTGAAGTGATCGTCCAGGATGCCGAAGTCTGACATGCGGATAGCTGTGGAGATCCCCGCACGGTTCTTTTATTATCATGGTCTTGCCATGCCAAGAGGCTCTTGCCATTGGATGACTGCATTCGCTCTCAAAGATGCCATGCATTTTTACAACTACGCGTGAGATACGATCGTGAGAGGACGAGACAGGAAGACCGGAGCCTAGGTGAAGTGTGATTTGCTGTCGTTGCCCTGCACCAGACAGGGTTGATTTTATTCGAGATACCCGTTTCATTACTCTTCATGCATAGTTATACAGATGATTTTGGCGGTTCTATGTCGCAGCCATATGACGCTTCTGACGACGATTGAATATAGGGTGTTTTGGAACAAGCGTTGGGTCTTTTGGACCCGTTGCTGGTGAACATGGTACAGCAAGAGCAAGAGATGGCGCCTTTGCCTAGATCTGACAATTGGTGAACCACTATTTCGGACCGGCCGACATACTTCGTCTTGTTTTAGCCCGCTAATACTTGCTCCTTCCTCGATCATCGTGACCTGATGTTCTGGTATTTGTTCTTGCTGTCATATATATGCGTAGTCGTAGTTATTGAACTGCATCTATCAAACAGCACAGTACAATTTAGCTTAGTAGAACCATTCATGAAGAACGCCTACTTGGTATGCCACCTCTTGACACAGCTCAGACTCGAAAACTGCCGTGCTTCTTGACGGTCATTGCACCGAGTGCACCGAGTAGCTCATGTGAAGATGGTGATATTGGGGAGGTGCACGGACACGCATGCACGAAAACTGATCGGTGACCACCAACACTTCTACTTTGAAAACTATACTTTGCTGGCGCAGCCCGGATACTATTGAATTTGCCAATTATAAGTTGCAACAATGCAGCCGAAGTTTGTTCCATGCAGCGGCCTCAAAGGTAGAGATTGGGGAAGGTGATCCTTGCTCGTCAGGGCAAGCCTGGCGCTTCTACAAGTAACCTCACTGGCTGGGGTCAGCATGCCGCCAAACGCATATGGCGTACATGTTAGCCGCGCAAGTTGCGCGCGAGTCTTCGCCGCAAGGTGTGTGTGTGTGTGTGTGTGTGTTGTCTACGCTTCATGCCAGTAACGAAATCTCCTTGCCATGCGCATTTCCTCGACTTTATCCATTTACGCATACAACACTAGAGCATGGACAGCGGTGCTGCCTGATGTGTGCGCCCATGAGGCTTTGGCGCTCTGATTATTCTCACATCCGATGAGGCTTTAGTGGCATTGTCAAAAAGGTCCATCTGCTCTTTGCAGTTACAACAACTTCCAATTCGATCGTGCCGCCGAAAGGCTTCACATTCAGATTTTACAATGGCCGTAGCATCGGCATATATGGCGTCCTCTGGAGCATTGAATTCTGCATTCAGCCCATTCACTGATTCTCCGAGCTCGCCTGTTTTATATCAGTCTGACTTTCCCGACAGGTGTGTCTAATCTCTCGTACAGTGTCGCAGAGAGTCCTGACAACCCTCACCAGGTCTTTAACCACGTCAGATACTCTGGCACCTCCCCCGTCGCCTTATCCCCAACAGATTGAGCCTTCGCCTACAGACTCCAATGGTACCGAGAGTACAGACATCGAAGAGGATGTTCAAGATGAGGTTGAGAATACCACTGTAGGCACTGCAGCACAATGCAGTCGGTCTCAGAGCCGAGAGAGTGTAAGCGTCCTCGGATCAAAGTGTGCGGCTGCGTATTGACCCAAAGCCTTTGACAGCTCGTCAGACTAGACACGACCATCGCTTTACTGTCACGATCCAATTCAGACGAGGCACCTTCGTCGGTGATACATGCGCCTCCTGGTTTCGTAGAGCTTGTGAGTACTCACATCATCTTTCTGGTTGTAACTATGGCTTAGCCTCACTAGGATAAATCGCACCGACTGAGCTCGCAAAGTAGCACCAGCACATCTAATCGTCATTTCGATGTCACCAGTACCTCCCCGAGCACCCCTGATGCAGCTGTGGGCCCTAACGACAAACGCATGTCGTCTGTCACATTACCGTTGGATACAAATATACCGCCAGAGCAAGGTACCGACAGGCCTACTCCACGAGCTCAAACTCGACAGGAATCGGACGATGAGTGGAAGAGACGATCTCGGCGGACATCGAGTCTCGAAGGTACACGAGTTTTGCTTATCTGACTATGATCCACGCTGACAAGAGGGAGACATCCCAGAGACGACCCTCGGTAGCCATAGCTTCGGCGAAACCAACGACTCCCGGCCTCGATCTTACTCGGAAGATGAAGTCTCGGAATTGCGATTGGCACTAAAAGAATGTTGGACCCTCTGCAACACTCTTTCCAACCTGAGCTCTAATCACCGCCAGCGCATGTTTACGGGATCTGGACCGGACAGTTTGCAGGAGCATGCATGGCGAAGCTGCTGGTACCTCTGCAAGCAGCTATACGAATCATACGATAATCGCTCCCAGACCGTCTCTTCTATCCTAGAAACATGTCGTGAGTTTTGTCATGCTCTGTTCGATGTTCGGCTACGCGGTGATGAGTCCATAGACTCTGTCTTAAGAGTCAGCTTCGAGATGAACAACCATCTCTACAACACACATGATCGCAACCTTCCGGAATCGTTCAGAGAAAGAACCCTGGATTTCCATGTCACCTTGTGCCATCGAATGATGAAACAGCAAACTTCACTATCTCGAGAGACTGATGCATTACTGAGAGCTTGCTGGTCCTTGGCTGAAACACTCTTCAACCTAAGGCAGGGGAGTCGAGATGCAAGAAGGTTTGACGAAATGCTTGCTTCTGCTATCCAAGCTTGCTGGGATTTGTCAGATATATTCAGGGAAGGTTGGAGTCATCTTCGTCCCGACAGGAGTACACCACGTCCTACTCAAGTTGGGTTTCCACCTTCAGTGTCGCATTACTCGACTGGACAATCCGATCGAGCTCCCTCCAGTCTTAGCAGCGAGTATCACGACGCACCATCGCTACCACCAGAAACGCCTACCACAATCTTCGACGACGCAACTACAGCCTCGTCTCCTGAATCAGTCGACGTACCTAACATTCTGGTACTTGGACCCGCTCCCCCTATAAGCTCCAGTGGCTCAGCACGGGGAGCCAAACATCACGACCGATGGTCCAGTAATGCATCAACACTGAGCGATTACTCAGAGTCTGCAAATTCGCAGCGCACTTCATCCACCGCACGCGCAAACTCTGACGGCAAGCATCTCCTTCGCTTGCGTTGCCTTATCCTCAGGGCTGCTATCAACACCGGCTTCTCTCGGACATCTGGTCAGTCGCTTTCCTCGTACGTCAAATCACTTCCACCGAACACATTTGGCAATTCGACATGGCAAAGTCAGCTACTCGAACATTATAAACATCTGGTCACTGCCGATAAAAGTCTGCGATCTGCGGCAACGATGCCTAGTCGAAGTCTTACTGCTTTAGAGGTCGCCAAAGCGGTTGTGTGGTTAAGCAGAAGTGAAGATTGGAGGTGGTTGAAAGATCTCTATTGCTCAGTCATGGGATTCGACGTGGAAGAAGCTGAAGTCAGAGGTGGATTTTTCCAAATTTGATTACATGATGCTCCCTGAACGGCACATGAACTCCCTCTGTAGCGTTAGAGATGCCAATCCGGACGAGATGGTTGTCGGATCGAGTTTGTGCATGTCCGCGAGATATATAAGTTCTTGGAATGTCTGTGCCCTCTGCCTGTGTTTTGTCATCTCGACTGTTCATTTGCAGTGATACACAGCGAAGGACCCTCCGAAATGTAGCATGTCTTTAACCAGAAGCACGTCGTCCACAGAGAGTGACTACTTGACATTTCCCCCCCATCGACCTAGCTCTATTTCCAAAAGTTGCTATGCATTTGAACAGCTACTTGGATGAACACTCGTGAAGACATCCATTATTGCTCCTGAATTGTCGACAGCATGAGCTTTTTGACAAGTCAAGTCGATTTCGCGTGTCTGAGTATGCTGACGGGAAGACCCTGTCTTTGTCTAGCAAGACCAACAATACTCTTCCCGGCCAACTGACCGGTTGCGACTTTGGATAACCTCATCCAGGAGTGCATTTCAGATTGCATGATCATGTAATAGATACGTTGCTCTCCAAGAGTAAGAAGTTACGTATCGGTCCAACGATCGGTGGAGAAAAGAGAGACTAACTGTCCACCGCTTTGCAAAAGATGCAAGGGAAGCCATCTTGCTTGAGCTCGTTGTGTTCGCACATACCGACCGCAAAACGAGAACCGTAGCCAAGGTAAGCAGGCAGACTTGGTACCTGGAGAATCCTGGCAAAACATGAGGCATGGAGAGCAAAAGAATGTTGATGGTCAGTACGGGGGTCGAACCCGCGACCTTGGCGTGCCATGTATCAGACGATATTAGCACCACGCTCTAACCAACTGAGCTAACCGACCTGTTTGATGAAATTTGGCGAACCATTACCCAATAGGATTATTGGATACATTTCGACGTGGCAGATGCCATGGCAGTGAGGGTAGGTGTTAGGGTGTGGAAAGGGTGTGGGCAGGTCGGTTGCGCTCGGTTGGTTAGAGCGTGGTGCTAATATCGTCTGATACATGGCACGGTCGGCCGATGGCGCGGTAGATGGGTTGCCGTGCCTCTTTGCGTTGATTTGTCGAAGAGATTGATGTGAGTTAGTAGCGGATTTGACCGACCTGTTGGAGGTCGAGCGACATTGACCCGACACTGAAGTCCTGGTCCACCAGGAGGCTTCTAACCTAGTTGTAAAAAGGCAGGATGCTTTGGGTGGTTAAGAGTGGCGCTTTTTCTCGATTTCCTTGGACAGCTGCATCGAGCCAAAAAGAATTGTGCCTTTTGACCGCTGTTTTGCAAGGTGCCTCGTCAGGCTGAGAGTTCGGTTCTGGCGCGATATCTGGGCCGCTACATCTACGTCAATTGTCTACTTACTCTATAGATATGCCATTAGATCGGATAGCCCGGCTGGTTGTAGCGTGGTGCTAACATCTTCCGATACATAGCACGAAATCAAAGACCCTTGGCCCACAGCAGTTTTTCAATAGACTTTTCTCAAACCCCATCCCTGCTTCATTACTCTGACCCATGAGAACGCAACGTAGCTGATGATGTAACACAATCCCGTGAACAGTACTAATCCCCAATACTCACCATTACAGGCTTCGAGTAGTGCTCCTGCGATAGGAATACCAGTAAGCGTACCAAGCGATACAATGGTGTAGCAAGTACTGTAATATCGACCGTATTCTTCAGTATCGCATAGTTGTCCAACGCAAACAGGCGTCAAGCTGATATTGGATCCAGAGCCGAAGCCGAAGAGGATGGCAAAGGTGATAGTCAAGCCTAGGATAGTCGAGTCGCTGCCCTCGCCAGACGCGGAGAGGACTACCGCTGGAAGCCAGAGGCCCATTGACGACAGAGCGCAAAGAATCAAGCAAATGATCATCAAGTTCACTCTTCCGGCTCTGTCTGCAAGATATCCTGGTGCCCATCTTCCAATGACACTGCCAGCATTGAAGATGGCGATGAGTTGATAGGCAAACGTTTCGCTAAACGTACCCGAAGTCAAGGCATAGGAGGTGAGATATGAAATTGGAATGAACAGTCCCCATTCGGCGAAGAACACCCCGACTGTGGTCAAGGCGAAAGGTATATCCCGGAAGATCCTGAAGTCTGGCAAGACACTGCCACCAGGCTTGGGTGGGAGACGGGAGCGGATGAATAAGTTCGCCATGAGGAGGAGACCGATGTAGATGAAGCCTTGGATGCGTGTTGCCCACTCCCAGCCAACTTTGGGGAAAAGGTTCTGCAGCATGAGAGGGAAGATGACTCCACCGACAGCACCCCCAGTAGCTGCGATACCAGTCGCATTGCCACGCCTCAAGAGAAACCAGTGAGAGATACTGGAAACAGCAGGGGTGAAGATGAGGCTCGTACCAATACCTCCAAGCACTCCAAAGCAAAGCATGAAATGCCAATATTCTGATCTTTGAATTAGATGTTTCCCTTCAGGACAGTGATGTTCTCCAGACTTACTTGTGCATATACCTAGTAGCTGAGTACAGGCTATCAACAGCACACTTCCAACGGCGACCAGTAATCGCGGACCTTTGGCATCAAAGTAAGGACCGATCTGGACACCACAGAAGAATGATAGGAAGGAATAGACACTGAAAATCCAGGATACGGAACCCTCCGAATAGTTGGACAACTGGTGTGTACTAACATAGGCTTGATAGATACCTGATGATAAAGTCAGTGGACTTGCCTTCGGTTCAACTGCGAGCGCTCCCGCCTACCAATTGAGTTCATGAGACCAAGAGCTGCAAGCATGCCGCAAAAGGAACCAAAAACCACCAACCAGCCTTTGCCACCTTCTGGATAGGAGACATTCTCATCTGCGAGACTTCTAGATTCTATGTCTCGATACAAAGAGTGCGGTTTCTCATTATCCGAAGAACCGTGGTAGGTCAATGGCACAACTGGCGGGCTCAAAGAAGATATGTCATTGGAGGTGGTACGTTCTGGCGTCGTGCCATGCGTCGTAAGCGTTGTCATTTGACTTGCACGATATTGGACCGCGATTACCAAATGAGAATAGAGACAGATAAGGGAGTTAATCCATGAAGTTAGCTGAGTAGAGGGACCTGAGAAAAAGTGAGGGAGTGGACGACTATTGAAGAAAGTCTCCGCCTTCCAAGACATCGGCCACGGCCGACGGAAAAAGAGTCATCCCCGAGTCGGATCTGATACCGCCTATAGATCTATACTGCAATTATTTCCGACAAACGTTACTAAGGCTGTCATGTCGAATGGGTGGACAAGCAATGTTCGAACGAAAGCCAGTCTCACTGTCAAAAGCTCTCACGATGATGAGCATTATTGAGATGCAGAATGTCAATTAGCCGGATGCTTCGCACGTGCTAGCAATGCCTTGATTCGGATACCTCTACAATTATTCTATCTCTTCTTCGCCAGCATCGGCTTCAACCTTTTCAAGTCTGTCCATATTTTCCTTGTCAAACACAGTCTCCTTTGGTATCCGCTGCTGTCCAAAATCGACAACCGGACCAATGAGCTCTCTCCATTCCTTCCTTCTATCCATGAGCATTTTGACGCCTTCACTCACCAAGTTCCTGCTAATAGCCACGCCACCCGTACCACCTGGTCTTCCCTTGCCTGTGCCTTTCTTCGGCTTGCTCATCGTGCGGTTACGCTTCAAGTAGGCGGTGTTGATCTGGGAGTCCAGATCGTCGGCGATGGTTGAGTATTCTTGCATAGCCATGCGCTCCTCGGTCAGTTCCAGCACTCGTGCTTTCCGAGCAGTGTTTTCTTGAGCGACACGCTGAAGTTCCGACTGTAAGTAGCGCAAACGAGCGGCGACCTCGTCATCGTATTGCGAGTCATAATCTGGTGTTGCTTCGGGTGTGACAAATCCACAGTAACGCAATTCTTGTAATGTTCGCTGTTCGAGAGGAGCAAAGTCGCGACCCACGTTGAGCGGTATCTTATGTTGATCAGGGAAATGCGTTGCAGGCTTAAACAAGGCGACTGCATCTGATGCCTCTTCGTTATTTGTATTTTGTTCATTCTCTTGACCGCCAGCGGTACTCTCTCCATTTGTCATTGAAACATCACCATTTCCATTGGGTTGGTCGTCCTTGGTAACGTGAGGATCGTGACGGAAACCGCTCATTAGGCGTGAGATCAGCGGACCGGCCGAGATCTGAGCTGTCTCGGCAACATCGTCATTCATATCTTCAATGTTTCCTCTAGGCTCATTGGAAGCCAAACGAAGGTTGAAGTCATGGTGGCTCACGCCGTCTTCCTTTGCCCATACTTCGGTGTATGGCATGGGACCTCGCGGAGGAATCAGGTAGGGTGTAACACGGTCACCTCGCTCTTTCAAGAAAGCCACATCTTCTTCAGTCAGAGGGCGGATGTATGGCTCAACGTATGCTTGGAAGGTGGAAAAATTGATCTGACTGGCGGGTTTGGCACTGCTGAAGTCCATGTCTGGCGGAGTGCCTGGCGTCAAGTCGTGCAAGTCATCGTGGGGGAAGCGAGCGACGCAGAAGATGGCCTTCTTCTCTTCGTCGGACATATCTGGAGTCCAGTCGCGGATGTGATAGATTGTGGGGTCGTCGAATTGAGTGGGGTCATTGCCGAATGTCTCGTAATGCGCGATGGACGGCGCGGGAGGAGGTTGGTGTTCGGCATCCGAGGGAGCGGGAGATGATGAATTGTGATCGAGGTCTGATTTGGCGGCAGCGACTTGAGCAGACGGAGAATCGGGCGGCGGAGAGTCTTTGTGGAGGTCCTGGCCGTCCTGGCGCGCAAGGCCATGGGCGCCGACGGCAGGAGGGCGGTGCGAGTCGTTCTTCTTGGAGAGGCGGACCCTCTTGCGCTGTTCGGCCTCCTCTTCCTGACGTTCCCTGTCGAGTTCTTGGTCGGCGCGGACTTTTCTTTTCCGCGACAATTCGCGCATGCTCCGGTCGCAAGCATCGCTGCGGGAGCGAACGTTGGGAAGGACGTGTGAGTGAATGCTATCGTGCAAAGCGTGCAAGCTGGAGGCTGAAGGAGGATTGGTCGAGTTTGTGGCGTGCTTGTCCATCAAAGCGTCGATGGACAGATTGGAGGGCACCATCAAAGACGAATGGGCTGTGTGGAGGTAGGGCGTGGATCCACTACTGGGCGGCGCGATAGCAGTAGCAGTAGCCGTAGCAGTGGCAGAGGTCGGGCTGGTGGCGCGCGAGCGCGAGCGCTTCTCACGCGGGCGCCCTGAGGAGGCCGTGTTCTTGGACGAGGGAGCCATGATGGCGCGGCCGGTACATGGATGGTTGCTGTTGACTTGATGTTTCTGCTTGGCTTGCGACTTGCAACTCGCGAGTGCCCTCACAGCAACAGCCAAGGAGCCTCAGCACCCGCAACTCCGCATATCGCGTGGTCCGTGCGAGTGCTTGGCTCCGGAGAGGCGCATGACGCTCGCCGCTTCCCACTTTCCCCTCGCCGCGACTCGCCCATGACCCGCCATGCACTTTCGTTGCACTTCCGTCTGCGAGAGCGGCACCCGGCCTTGGTCTTCCGTCACTCCTGCCCGTCTCGTCTTGTCTGCAACCACTGTCCCTCGCCTCGCCTTTGTCCATGCTTCTGTTCCTGCTCTGATTCTCCAGTCGGCTCATCGCCAGCCCTCTGCGCTCCTCTGCTCCGCTGTCTTGCCTGTCGTCTCAACCTCGTCAGCCTTGGTCTCCGCACTGAGCATTGCCAAGAATGACAGGCCTCCGCATATCCACCATTGCCATAACTTCCAATTCCTCTAGCCATGACCTCAACTACGACTATGTCCCCAACGCCTTCAGCTTCCAACAAGGCGGCAATGTTCGTACTCTGAATAGTGGCTACTCGCCGCCACCAAGCACAGGCTTGCTCTACGTTCCAGACCTCGATGGTGTCTGCGCCCAATACCTGCCTGACAATGTCACAAGATATTCAGATCTTCCCATGGTCCCCCCGAAGATTGCCATTGCCCCCTGGATCTCTCCCGCCTGTACACTCAGCTACTTGAATGCTGCCCCTTCGGATTTGATCACTGCCTTCGTCTTCTACATTCCAAATGCCAGCGCCATGGCATTGCCATCAGCCCATGACGCTGCCTGGAGCCTGGGGGACGGAGGTCATTGGAAGTCGGTTATCAACTATCCCGTTTATGCCATTGCCTCGCAGGTTGGCCAAATGACTCTTGAGCAAATGGCTCGCAATTCTTCCAACAACACCAATGCGCCCATTGATCAGGCCCCGAGCAATCAAACTTACATTCGCCTCTTGATGGAGGTCACCACTGGTAGTGGCGGCACCAACCTACCTTCCATCTGGGTGTTTCTTCTTATCATTCTCGCCGTCCTGCTGGTGCTCATCGGGGCACTATCGCTCACCATGCACATCCTACAAAGGAAGAGACGCAACGACCTGCGTGCTAGGATAGCACGGGGCGAAGTCGACATCGAGGCCCTGGGCCTGGGAAAGCTCACTGTGCCGCAGGAAATGATTGATCGGATGCCATTGTACGCTTACAGTTCTTCTCCGGATCCTGTTGTACCCGAGAAAGGAGCACCTCATGCTCCACCTCCGCTTCAACAGCCCACCTGCGCTATCTGTCTGGATGACTTTGCCGAGTCAGCGTCTCAAGTACGTGAGCTGCCGTGCAGACACATCTTCCACCCGGAGTGCATTGATCTATTTATGCTCGACTCGTCCTCTATATGCCCTTTGTGTAAGCAGTCAGTCTTGCCCAAAGGCTACGTTCCTGGCAAGATCACGAACGCGATGACTAGACGGGAAAGATATCTTCGACGATCTGCAGCCCTTCGTGCTCGTCATGCTGCTGGGCCTCCAAATCCTAGTGCAAGCAACATCATGCTGTTTGGTCGGCATGCTCGAGCACCTCCCACCAACTCAACGACAACAACGACCCCATCTCAAGCTGCTGCAGTAGAGATGGGGTCCATGTCCGGCAACAATCAACTAACTGCGGGTCAGTCCATTCCGACGATGAGTCACGGGCGAAGGGAATGGGCCCAGAGAAGAGCATTAGCCATGTCAGGAGTGCAAAGCTCCGCAAGTGAAGAGCCCGAGCATAGAACTTCAAAAGCACGTAAGATGCTGAGGAGGGTGTTCCCCAATTTATGATGACTGATTTTACGATGCCGATGTTCCAACCCGCTACACAGAAATTGATACCCCTTCCACGTTACTGTACTTACTTAGACGCAATTCTTGTCCATATTGTTATCTGTTAGACATAATCTACCTCTTCGCAAAGAAGCAAGTCCTTCGAAGACCGCCTCTCGAGAACTGCTTAATTTCAGATCAAAAGCTTACCTTGCGGTTGTCATGCTGTATCCATTATGCCATGAGGCAGGAATCATTTTCCAGAAGTGCTTTACATGAGTGTTATCAAGTTTCTCACAATTAAAGAAAAAGCTCGAATTCGAACCCCGGATCGAGGTGGATGTATTACGACAGACAGCATCCTCGTTCTTGCGGTTCATTAGATGCTGTGTCTCCTAGGAGGCACGAGACGACGCGCAGCTCAATTTGCGTGATTCATTCGAGATACACGGTACCAGAGATCAACCTCTCTCCACAAGCGCTGCCTCTCGCACGTACGCATATCAGAATATTTCTAGCCTATTACAGCTAGCGCTCATAGCCCCAGGTCCAGTGACTTCAGAGGAGGACACTTTACGTGGCTGGCATGGGCTCGCGAGTCAGTCGCGGCGAAGGCTCGAGATACGTTGTGATCGAAATCCCTCTTGGATGCGAGCCAAGAGGCAATATGCTTATGGTCCTTACTATCATGATCTGGAAGAGACCAATCGCTTTTGCATCTGCGATGCACGATAGGAACGTCGGTCAAGTCGTTTTGTCTTTTCTCCGTTGAATAAATGGGGTCAATCATTTTGCTAATTATTGCTTACGTTGACTCTCGAATTGAATATGTATATCTTGTTACCCGGAATAGCCTGGAAGCGATGCTCAAACACTTTGCATCTGTTCTCTATGCCGAAAGGCCTTTTCTCCTCATCCGGAAACCATTTCCGGGTATGAAAAGCCAAAATGTGAGGCTTCTAAACCTTGGTCAAGAGCCGCATGGACGGCACGTGGATATAGAGTTGACACAACGACTCTTCCTGCTACTTGTAAGCAAACATCAACCCGATAAGAAAGTATAAACAGCCAAGTAAGTTACACTTTCTACTTGAGCATGTCGAAAGACCTTCAAGCACTCGAGATCCCTGGCCGAAGAAGAGTCTGTCAGCTCAATGGGCGGAATTAGTGTGAGTTCTCGGACTGCTCCTCCCCGTGTGCTGAACTTTGTCACGCGCATGCTGTAGAAATGCACAATGATTTTAAAATTAGAGCAGGCTTCCACTGAGAGGCGCCAACTTTCGCACTCTCAGTAGAGGGCTGCACTGATCTGAGATGACCCTAGTCACGATCGCGAGAGGTGGCCAAAAGTGACGAAATCTAGCACACGGGGAGGCTGGAGAAGATCGCAAGCCATACCATGCGGCCATGCTCCACTGCTAATCTCATGGCTTGTCAACTTTGTTCAGCTGTTACGGAGATTGATCCCGATCAATGCATGATGTGCTGAGGATCATACGGTAAGTCCAGACAGGTCCCTGTCGTGTCAGACGTATCTGACTGACTTTTTGTTCGGCAGTTCATGGCTCACCTACCCTCAGGCCGAATCGCCCATACGAAGAGAGCCGCCTCACTGGTTACTTGAATGAGAACGGAGCTTACCGTAATATTGCGAGTCGCTTGACATATAGTGATTGCTGATTGGGCAGGCCTTCTTCGCATTGTGCTAATCAGATATACGAAATCGCCGATAATTGAATGCTCTGACGTATGCTTGACAATGGGGCTCATCAATAAAGAATGATAGTGAGCAATGGTCGGTTCCATCTCAGACAGTAGGTAGGTGATTGTGGTTGTTTGGTAGAGCTGACAAGCCACCTCGTTGCAAGAGGCTACGCGGCTTTAGATAGTACTGTTACCAAGAGCGGGCCGCGAGCTGTCAAAGCTGGTATGCGCGTGCCTTGCCAATCATAACAAGGCGGAGGGTATGATGTGGTATTCACGTCACTTCTTGGTAAGCTGTGTTTATTGTCCAAGCTGCTAGAAAAGGAGTGTATAACAAGGGAGCTCTCCCACAAAAAACAAAAAATCTGCCTAGCTGTTCTTTTGCTCTTTCACATCATCAATCAATCAGTCAATCATAATGGCACCAGGAATTGCAGACGCTGTCAAAGAGGCCGTCACTGGCTCGCCCTCTGAGAACGCCAAAGTTTTGGCCATGAAGGATAACATCAGGAACTACCAGGACTCGAACAACAGGATCACTACCGACTACGGTGTCAAGCAAACAAATACTGACGACTGGCTCAAAGTTGCAACAGAGGACAAGACAGGTCCCATGCTACTCGAAGACCATTCTTCTCGTGAGAAAATCCACCGTTTCGACCACGAACGAATTCCTGAGAGAGTGGTACATGCACGTGGAGCTGGTGCTTTCGGAACGTTCAAGCTTTACGAGGATGCATCAGATGTTACCTCTGCTGGAGTCCTGACAGATACTTCACGCACCACTCCCGTTTTCGTCCGCTTCTCCACCGTCTTGGGAAGCAGAGGCAGTGCAGACACTGTCAGAGACGTTCGTGGCTTCGCAGTAAAGTTCTACACAGAAGAGTCTGTATGTCCTAGACTAGACAAAGGTCTGCTGGCTAACCTTTGTATGCAGGGGTAACTGGGACATCGTTGGAAACGATATTCCGGTCTTCTTCATCCAGGACGCTCTCAAGTTCCCAGATGTGATTCACTCTGGCAAACCCGAGCCTCACAATGAGATCCCGCAGGCACAATCATCCCACAACAATTTCTGAAGGTGACCTCCAATGCTTTCACAAAGAATCATGCTAATTGTGTTACAGGGGACTTCCAATACCTCCAGTAAGCTATTTTGCATAAGACTAAAGGTGGCACTTGCAAGACTAACGAGAACAGCTCAGAAGCGACCCATATGTTCCTCTGGGCCATGTCAGACAGAGGTATCCCCCGCTCGTACCGAGTAAGTGTACAAAAATTTCATTTCATGGGTGAACCTCTACCAGAGAAGGTCTCGATATGGGATTTGAAGCCCAGTCTTCGAGCATCACACTGTAGAGCACTACCTGACACATTTCAAGTGTCTCTTAAGAGTTCAGCTGCCTGAAAAGGTGCTGGTGATCTCAATAGGCATCTGACCGGGTTGGAGAAATACCTGCATTGCGACAGGTGCATGTTACAGGATTCGCCGAACACGGGCATGCACACCATTACAAAAACAAGAGCCATGCTAACTTGTTGTCTCCTCTCAGATGATGCAAGGCTTCGGTGTGAACACATACACTCTGGTCAACGACAAAGGCGAGCGCCATCTTGTCAAATTCCACTTCACGCCTCATCTCGGTGTGCACAGCTTTGTCTGGGACGAGGCTCTGAAATTGGCCGGCCAGGATCCTGACTTCCATCGCAAAGATCTCTGGACCGCGATTGAGGGAGGACAGTACCCCAAGTGGAAATTTGGTATCCAGACCATCCCCGAGGACCAAGCTGACAACTTCGAATTCGACCCTCTGGATGCTACCAAGATCTGGCCCGAAGAAGAATTCCCAGTGAGATACCTTGGCGAACTCGAGCTCAACCGTAACGTAGACGAGTACTTCACTCAGACAGAGCAAGTGGCCTTCTGCACTGGTCATGTTGTTCCTGGTATTGGATTCTCTGATGATCCTCTGCTGCAAGGTCGCAACTTCTCTTACTCTGATACTCAACTCAGTCGCCTAGGCACCAACTGGCAGGAGCTACCTATCAACAAGCCAGTATGCCCTGTTATGAATCAGAACAGAGATGGCAAACATCGCACCACAATCACCAAGGGAACGGTCAACTACTGGCCAAACCGGTTCGAGGCCACCAAGCCCGCTACTGCCCAGGAGGGTGGCTATGTTGACTATCCCCAAAAGGTTTCCGGCATGAAGACTCGCCTCCGCAGCAAGAAGTTCCGTGAACACTACAACCAAGCACAGCTTTTCTACAACTCAATGTCCGAACATGAGAAGATGCACATCATGAACGCACTCTCTTTCGAGCTGGACCACTGCGATGATCCAATCGTATACAAGCGCATGGTCGAGAGAATCGCCGATATCGATCTGGATCTGGCCAAGGGCGTTGCCGAGATGGTCGGAGCCGATATCCCTGAGGTAGCTGGCCGTCCTAATCACGGCAAGAAGTCGAAGGGCTTGAGTCAAGAAGACTTTCCTCCAGAGAATCTGACCATCGCAACTAGAATGGTGGCAATCCTGATAGCCGATGGCTACGACGCTGTTGCTTACAACGCCATTAAAGCGGCCCTGGCGGCTCAAGGTGCCCTTCCTTTCACCATTGCTCCCCGTCGTACTCCGATCTACGCTGCTGGCGAAAGTAAGGACTCTGGCAAGGGTGTGGCCCCCGACCACAACCTCGAGGGTCAGCGTTCAACAATGTACGATGCCATTTTCATTCCCGGTGGAGCTGACAGCATTGCCACTCTCCGCAAGAATGGGCGTGCCTTGCACTACGTCCGTGAGGCCTTTGGCCACCTCAAAGCTATTGGCGCTACCGGCGAGGCTGTTAAGTTCGTACAGGACGCTTGTTCTCTTCCCGGTGTCGAATTCTCAGAGAGCAACAATGTCGTCGATTATTACGGCGTTGTCACTGCTGCTCAGACCGAGGCCAGCACTTTCAAGGACGCTATCGATCTTGTAAAGAACGCCAAAGATTTCTCCAGTGCCTTCTCCTACGCCATCTCTCAGCACAAGAACTACCAGCGCGAGCTTGATGGTCTGTCTAGCATGGTGGCATACTAAGTGAAGTTGCCTCAGGTTGGGCATCTGATTAGTAATGAGAGGCGTCTAATATGCTACACGTGTGTCATAGATACCATTTTATTAATATAGTCTGTTTGGAAATACCAAATCGGATGATTCACTGTGCGCTATCCCATTTTCGGAATCAAAACTTGTACCATTCATAATCAAGCAGAGTCAATGTCAAAAAAATTGTGCTGCAAGCGCCGCGCCACATCTCCAATGTTCAGCAAAACATTTAGCACACTACGGTACGATTCAGCAGTGTACAGCACCAAAGCAAGCACATAAGTTTTGACAGGTATGGACACAAGCATGTCAGGCTAAGAAGACGCGTCAGTTGTATCATGTTGTTCCTGTTCTTTCACTGTCCACTCACGGACACAATGCCCAGCGAAAAACAATGTGTGCAAAGATATTCGCCGTGTGCAATGTCGAATTTGCTGGCCCTGAATGGGTGAGCGTGCCGTGATCACCAGCTGCGGTGCAACCAAGAAGCCGTCCATATCGACCGATGGGCGCATTTTGTAACACCAGCAGGCTTGCATTTGACAGCTGCAGCCTGCGAGAAGCCTTGGGACCTGCAGAATGCGCTTTCACAGTTATCCGCAACAAGCGGTGTCAAGAGGGGAGTGAATTCAGGGGTTCGAAAATATGACTTGTTCTCGTTTTCGTCGCTCGCGTAAGAAATGGAGAGCAAAGACCATGAAATCATTCCACTGTAAGATGTCACGAGATATGGGGTCCTGAAAACCAACCCCTTCTCTTGCTGCTGTTGAGACAGGCCCAGACAGTGACAGCTGTCTCTCAAACCAAGAACGTCCAGAAGCTGGGATACACAAATTCGTCATCAAAGATGCGACGCACCTGTTCGAGGACGAATTTCTCCACCTTCCCCACATTCTTGAGAACTTGCTTTCCTCCCTCGCGTTGACCAATCTCACTTTCGACCTTGATTTCTTCCAGGAGCGCTCCTAGCTTGCGTGAACCCTGTGGTGCACTTCCTTGACTGTTGTGCTCCTCGTGTTCACCTGTCAAAGACCCACCGACCAGAGATTCGGCGTCTTCCTGACAAAGGAAACAAAAATGTGCCTTTTTCTTGATGTATGCCAATATTCCGACACCGTCAAATGTGAGACCGGTAATGTTGAGTTGTAACGGAATGCCCACAAAACTCGGCATTGGATAGTCCAGTGAAATCTCGGCGGTCAGCCTCAATTTGACATCGCCACAGTACGCTACGTGAAAGACCATCTGAACATCCTCTGGACTACGTTCCTGCTCCTCCCCAAGTCCATGATGTGAGGTTTCAGAGTGATGATCGTCATGTTCCGTGGTTTCCTCGGGCCAATCCAAATGTCGTGAGGTTGGACGCGAGGAGGACTTTGAAGAGGAAGGGGTCAGAGAACCGAATGAGGCCGAGCGGTTCCGTGTCTCGCTGTCGGAGTAATTGCTCTCTGGTGATTGAGCCAATTGAGAAGGGCCATGTCGCGCATTGTGAAATTGTGCGCCTGCTACAGCAGCCAACGGGGTCGTGGTACCTGAGAGTCCCGCCGATAGCGGCAAGTGGAAGTAGCCCAGGTTGGAGGTGCCTCCTAGGATTCCTGGAGTAGCTGTTCTTGATAGAATTGGATTTCCCATGTGCTCTCGAGAATTTGTCAATCGTGGATTGTGAAATTCATCACGGCTCAACGAGGCGTTGTGCTGGTAGTGAGGACGTGTTTCATCGACTCTGGGGGTTGCAACGTTGTGCTGGCCTTCGTCGAGCCGGCCAGGCGTCTCGTCATCTTCTTGACTGTCATCTGCGTCGTTTTCGTAAAAGTCCGGTAGTGGATCGCAGACGTCCTTGAGCTCGATAGTCGGGGCGACATTGCCGAATTCAAAGGCGTGACATTTGACGGAACGTATCATACGCGGAAGCGCGATCTTTTGGAACCGGTCATGGATGAAGGCTCTGATGCTTTCTGCCAGCGCTTCGCCATCAGGGCCAGTCGTGAGGGTATCCCAGTTGATTTCTATCGACATGTTTGCCGTCAGAACTGATAAGACGTCGGGTCTTGGGCGCTGCGGGACCAAGGCAAGTCGAGGCGGATTCTCGGCCCACTCCCCACTCCCAGCCAAACGAACCTCGTTCAACTCACCGACACTTCTACATGTTTGTCTCGCATCCTGCAGCCAAACAGCAACTCGGCTATTTGCAATTGTTCACATGAAATCTCCTCGTTCGTGTCAATATATCAACCTCTGGGCCAAAAGGATAGGTGCCTCTGTGTCCCTGCAGCCACGTTTCACCTCTCCTAAGGCTTTGGCATGACAGCGGAAAGCTGCCCAAGCGCGCTGCACGCTGCAGCCATTTGCTGTATCCTGCAATGCCACTCGGTCCGTGCCGGATCTTGACAGCCAGTCGCTGCTTTGTTTGTGACAACTCAAGAATCATGACATGGGGAAGAGGTACGTATCAGATGCAGGTCGGGTTTGATCATAGCGAATTCGATAACGGCATAATTGATCATTTCACTCGGACTTTCTCAAACATACACGGGTGGTGAGACAGAGGAGTCGAATGTTTGCCCCCCCCAAGCGACACATTCTCTTTTCTTCATGGCGAGAGAGGATTTGTGACCGTCATGTTACGCGAGAGACTACACTATACGGAGCAGAATGGAACCTTTCTGCAGTGTTCAAGTCCAATACTTGCTGGACGGTTTGACCGCCCAAGTAACCATACGCCGCGCTAAACCTGCCCTTTTTTGACTTGCCGAACGCCGAGGGATGATATCCATCATGAGTTTCAATGAAGCAGAAAGATGGAAAAAGAAAAGAAAAGAACGAAACCATGTCAATGCCGCCTGGAGCCTTGCCAACAACTGATTCGTAGACCATTAAACATTTCCTTCAACGAAGGCCATTCTCCTTCCATTACTCCGTACCATAGTCGGCGATCCGAATGAGACTGAGTCGTGTTAGCGACGTCCAAGTCAAGGCGAACAACGAAAGCCTCACCTTGTCATCTTCGGCAATTTGAACAACGTTGGTCATGGTTGATCTTTTTGTCTTGAGAATTGGGACATTTTGCGACTCTTGATGCAGCGCACGGAGCCAGGTCCACTTGCTGGTGACCGCATTTGAAGACATGGACAATTTTCGTGCACATGTTTGTTTTTGTTGGCTGCTGAAACGGAGGGGTCCAGGAACGATAGTGGTGTGGGCAAGGATGTCTTGTTGCAGTCTGCGACAATCGTGGAGACCGGCCAAGCTCTGGAAGGGAGGTTCGACTCTGGGAGGTAGTGGTTAGGTTTGCTGGAAGGCTTTTATCGGCGATCACGTACTCACCGACCTGGCTAAAATACCACTATCTGCCGCAGTTGACGAGGACAAGAGATGTTTGAGAGGGTGCACACACGATGGATGAACATTTTTTGACTCGCGATGGCCTGCGCTGGGTCTTATAAAGGGCAAATCAACCAGCCCGCCGGATAGTCTCACGAAATGCTAGCACTGTTTGCACCAGCTTTGCAACACATGGATAGCCGTTAGAAGACCCGCAGGCATGCGCTCCCTCCCGATGGCGATCAAAAGGCAAGGGTCCTCCCAGACTACGAGCGGGTACCCGCGAGCCGAAGGTCTTGACAGCCGACTACTGCACACAAGCGCGCCAACAAATTCATGTCCTGAGGGTTGACAGATGGTGCAACGGCTTCTGTTTTCCCTGCCGCTCTGTTTTGTGCTCTCGTTGTCTTATGCTTGCCCTGTTGCCGTCGGAACTCTGTCCCGTGTGTTGTACGACGGTTTTTTTATTTACCATCACGACTGGGTAGCATACCTGGCGGGCTATCCTTGCGCTTACGCATGCCGTGTCCGTCATCAAAAAAGGGCGCCCCTCACTTTTTCGGTTGAAACAATCGAGCTCCTAGCGGCTCGAGACTGTGGCTTTCTCAGGTCTGATGAAGCTGGTGTCGTCTCTTGCCCGTCATGCGACTTTCTGTAATCTGTTCAGACGTACGGACGGCCCCGTGGGAAATTGACCGCGAAGTTCGCTATCCGTATAGGTCAACAATGCGACAAGCCCTTGACGACAGCACTTGGTCGGCCAGAGGTTTGCCTACAGCGTTGCTCCACCACGAGGGCTGCCCCGCTTCCCTTGCTTGGCCCTGTAGCGAGCAATTAAAACAAATTGGTGGGCCCTCGTTTCACAGGCTCACAGCTCACATTCTTTCGTTTCTTCAAACTGGAGATGTCACGTTTGACTCTTTGCGCAATCGACATTGTGCTCGGATCAGTCTACGACGGGATATACATCATTTTAGATAGGGAACGTGCGTTTGACAATCGCGAGCATGGTCATCACGTTCAGATTGTTTTAGCGAGACTTGACTGCCTCTTCAATATAGAGTAGACGGACTCTCGTCCATGACATCTTCCAATCCGCTGCTACTCGACCGTAGCTTATTGCAATGTCTGCAAGCAAAATGCCTGCTTATCCTGAACACGTCGACCTGTACTTCACATGCCTCACGAACCCCAGCTGCATAGCTCTACGGGAAGATGCGCTGCTGACTCATGTCCCGATGCATCCGAACGTTCTTCTCGCTGGGGTTTTCCCCCAAAGACGACGCTTTGCAAAATTGCGACCCAACCTGGTCTGCACTTCCAGCGTTTGAGCTCGCTCACTATGCCGCCATGTCAGGACAGTCGGCTGATATCATAGATACTATTGTCACGAGCGTAGGAACGGCCAATAGACTGCTAGGAAGTCGGCAAAGTCAGCTACCTACTGAGCACTTTCTCGCATCTATTCTTACTCTGCACATCTTGACCTTGTCATTGTCACACAGTCATATTCCACACACGGTGAGCGTGATCACCCCGCATCCGCAATATTATCGTCCATTCGTCCGTATGTAAGTATACTATCTGGATGGATGGATGGATGGGTGGGTGTAAAGGTGAAGATCGCGGGGAACCTCGCGCACGTCAGTTCCTCTGTAAGTTCATAAGGCTTCCGCGAGCCCAGCATGGATTGAAAGGATACCAACTCTTTTCGAGACGTAGCATCGAGTATTTTGTCGAGCTTCAATTCGTTGTTTCGAGGCCCCTTCACACTTGGAAGCTCTTGTGACCTAGGCGTCACCGATCATCAGTCAGCTCCAGATCTGCAACAACAACATCAATTTCGAAGGAAAGACATCATGACTTCTTCGGTTCCTGTGAACATACCTACGACGAAACAGCAGTCCAGAAGACCTTCTACGTTCCTCAGCCTATCTCCTGTCGAGAAACCGGCAGGTCCTGCAGCTACAATCTTTGAGACGCTCACTTCACGAGCGGTGATCGACTCACACCCTGTATCGCCCAAGACTATAACGATGTTGGGAAGCAAGATCGATGCTGGCAAAACTATCACTGTCGGTAGTCCGGTGTTTGCCTCTGCCGAGAGCAATCATGGATTCCTCAAGTTGGGGCACGCAAAACCTGGGGATTCTGCAGGTGATTGGATAGAATAAGTTGGTATTGCGTCGACTATATCGTTAGTCTATGAGAGGGTTGTGCACATCATGAGTGGAAAACATGTCGTTGTGGTTCTTTCAGTTTGACTGGGCAACCCTGGACTTGCATTAATTGCACATTCCTTGTTGTATACAAACATTCCGATCATCTGCGCACGGGATGGAATGGAATGAAAATAATAACAACACATGCATACAATCAGCAAACCGCAAACTGCAAAACCTTCAACAGAGCAGCTGTCGTACTATTTCAGAAACAGCATCCATCCCTCATCACAAATCAACAGACCAGTTTCAGACGAGACTTTTCCCATCATGCATTTTCTAACTGGCAAAGCAACATACCCTTCCAACTTCAACGAAGAAGAGGAGGAAGAAGAAGAAGAAGACCCAGCTGATTATTTTTTCAACTACGAGGTGCCGAGTAATCAGCGCCGTGTTCAAACACAACCTCAAACTGCTTCCCCCCCGAAGAAGAATGTATCGTTCCAGCGTCATGCCGTACAGCATTCAATCGATCAGATTTACGACGCCGAAGGTGATGTGAGGTCTCGTGAAGATGTCATGGACGATATCGACAACGACACCCTTGCCTCCGCTCAGCTCCGCGCAGAGGAACAGAAGAACGCAGAGAATCTGGGCGGCCGGTCGTCTAGACAGCAACTCCGCAGTGCAGGTCTCTCACAGCCCATGGGCTCGACTGGTCGCAGCCCCTCTAGACATGACTCGGCAACCGGACGCCGAACAACACGTAGCAGGAGCCCGGCCAAGCGCAGCACAGCAACAGCTACTTCATCCAGAGATGGCCCGAACCCACCTCAGACAACGACCAGCCCGGCCAAAACGACACTCCAAAGAGGTCGGAACATCTTCATCGGTTTCGAATCCACTCCACCAGAAAACCTAACGCCTCAGGAGAAGAAAGACAACGAGCTCGACGGCGATGTAATGAACAAAATAGCCATCATGAGAGGCCGCATCAATGGGTTATGTGACGAGTATCTCGGTTTCAGCGACGGAAATCGTGTCCACGTGTGGCTGAAATCGCTGAAAACGATGGAGCGACGAACGTTGCTGAACTTTTCCAGAGCTGTTGCTGACGGTGGCGGTGATAATAAAAAATGGGTAGAAATCGTCTCCGACCCCGATAATCGTAAAGGACTCGGCTACGGCATCATTCACAGGGCCCTGGTGATGCACGTCTTTGGAAGTCTGTTATTTGGAGCTCCTCAGGAAGTGTCGGATTACCTGGAGCGAATGCAACTACAGCAAGAAAACGAAGATGGTATGTTGAACAGTGTATGACAAATTTAATAAAGCACATGCCAGCTAATACAGCAGCAGGTTTTTACAGAGCAGAGCAACGCGCCGAGTACATAACGTCTTACGAAATCCACCATAGAATGGACTTCAACGAGACTCACGAGCGCAAATTTGCCACCCTTAAGCTGGGCGTGCAGACTGCCGAAATACTTCGGCCGCTTCTCGATTTTGGACCATACACGGAAGGAAGGTACGAACAGATGACGCAAAGGTTGATCTCAATCGTGTCGTTTGCTGCAGATTTCGCAACGCTTATAAGGAAGAATGGCAACACAGTGCTCTACCAGTTCGGAAATGCCTTCAAGGGTCAAGTGATTGATCGATCGCTCGTGGACATTTCGAACATCAAAAAAATGATTGCGGAGAAGGAAGTCCCAGGGTCTCATGAGGCACTGACCAGGATTCTGTGTGCGCAACCATTCTATGCATACAGAAAGGGCGGCGGCGTCATGGCTGAGAGAATTCTGGAACGTGAAGAAAATCAGGTGGATCATAGTGTTGCACCAGAGCTGCGACACTTGCCTCGCAACCAGGTGCGAGGACGGCTCATCAATGCTCGAGACGGATACAGGCACAAGATCTTGGCCAAGGCGGTGATTGTCGGACATTGGGCAGAGAAAGACCAGAGTGGAGTCAGTTTGGACGAGGCAGTGCACACACTGGAACAGGGTGGATGCGCACAGCAATGATGGCGAGCAGTGTTTGGGATTGGTTCTGGCGTCCTTTTGATATTTCGATGTTTTTGGCAGATTTAATGGTGGTATCAATCGTGCGACTTGTCGTGTTCGGTCGTCCTGACCTTGTCGGAGTGGTTCGGCAAGGTCGCTTCTTCCAGCAGCTGCCTCAAAGTCTTTGTCTGAGAGTCCTCTCTGTATTTTTCCCACTGCAGCACTCTCCACGGCTTCTCTTCCTTTCTTAAGGTGAATTCGCTCAAGCCGGGCATAGGAACCTTCTTGACCAGGTCCTCCTGGATGAGACACCTGGTCGAGACCTTGAAGGCGCCGTTGTAAGCGTTCTGGTCGATTTGATCACGGTGGTGAAAGGTCGAGGCGTTGACCTGCAGTTGATAGTGGCGCGGTTGCGGTGCAGCAGACTCCTCTGGTCGCATAACAAAACGCAGCGGCGAAGCCTCGAGCAGCTTTTGCGCCGCCTCTTCTGTTTCGAACATGGCAATCATCGTGTTGGGCATTGACAGTGCGTCGTATTTGAAGTTTCGGAAGACGTCGACTCGTCCGAATTGCTGCAACAGTCGGAGGATTTCACGACTCTCGGCCAGCGTCTCGACACGGGGGTGCAGACGCAAGTGCACCGCGCGGTTGCCGATTGGCCTGACAAGACCTGAGAGGGCGCCGCTCGCCATTGTCTGCCGCTTCCGTCTCTCTCCAGTGCGACTTGTTGTCGGTTTGTACGAGTATCAAGTCGCTCGTCTTGCTTGTACTCCGTACTCTGTCTGCTCCGAGGCTCCTTCCTCCGCACCCGTCTTGGCGCTCGAGCCTGGACAAGACTCGGCCATGCTCATTGCTCATTGCTCGCCATGCTACGCTCGCATAACAACCATTTATCCCTTCACAAGCACAACTTGGGAAGTCCAAACCAATTCAAAGTGCAGTTGTCAGCTGCGCATGAGTGACAAGTGTCATTCGTGGCTATTATTAAAATCTTCTAGGTTGCCGTGTCCAGCAGACCGCGATTAACGTCTGCTCAATGCCTGTTACTCGCCCACATCTCTTGACCGTTCCATCCCAATCCCATGTCCATTCGTAAGTCGTCACCATGCCTTCGCGCCAATCATCCAAGGGAACCATACCCCAACCCATCACAAATTACTCCGTCCACCGCAAATACCCAAGATGCCTCAAGAGCTGCTCACGACTGCTTGGGAAGGCCACGTGCGCTACGGGCCTTCTTGACGCGGACGTTTTTCGATATGCAGGCGCCTGTGATCGAGTCCACAGAGCGTCTGAAAACCAGCGTGGATCCAACAGATGCAGCAGATCCCGCCGATGAGACCGAACATATCGAGCCATTACGTCGCTTCTCGTCAAGGCTGCTGTAGCCCTCGTCGTCCGCTTGGGATGGTGTAGATTCAGGACTTGAAGCGCGCGCCGGTGAGACGGCACATTGGTCTCCTGACTCCACCATCTTGTTCACCATGTCCTGGATGTTACGGAGGTGAGACGGGTCGCAAAGCATCCGTACTCCGTGTTGTCTTTGGACGCGCCTCCTTGACGGAGACAGAGATCCCACGTAATCAGCAGAGCGCAATGGGGATTCTGACTCGCGTTCGGTGCTGGGCTGTTGGTGCTGAGGATAGAAGAATGGTTGCGACGTGTAGCGCATTTCGCTGAATTGTTGCGAAAGTTGGGTGATTGATAATTGTGACTCGCAAGGTGAGGAAGTGCGAGGAACAGTCCAGCCAGGTCCGAACAAGCCATCATTGGAGAGTGGTAGCGACGAGGGATGACGCGATGCCGTCACTGTGTAGTTCTCGAACATGATGCAGACTTTCGATCTTTGGATGTGGCGAGCCGAGTATGGCAACTGATGCTTGCTTTCCGTGCACTTGAAGGTAGTGATTGTTGCAACTGAGGTTTGATAGTTGAAAAGAGGCGACGGGCAAGACAGTATTATGTCAAAGAGCCGTGGGCTCAGCACGACGAGGCTTCAACGCCCCAAGGCCGAGATCATGAGTCGCCCGCATCGTCCGTGGCATGCACTAGAACCCCGGGAGACGTCGACCCTAACGGCTATCGGTGGCTTGTGCTGGCACCACCACCGAACCACCTTTTATTTACGCCGAGCCTGATGAAATTGTACAATGTTCGAGCCACGATGCCAATCAAAGCACCGCCCAAGGGGCGAGTCGCTCTGCTGTTCGGACAATTTCCGCCTGGTTCAGGGCCACCGTCTACTGCATGTTTAATGATTCTGCATGACACCGGTCGCCGGCTCTACCCCCCTGGATCACGACTTGCTGAGAAGGATCAGAGTCCCACTCTCGGCGATGTGCGTGTCTTCCAGAAAAACTGCACCTCAGCGATCGACAATGCAAGACATCGCTTTGACTCGGTACGTCCGTAACTCGTGTGGACTTCGAAACTCGGCGACAACCGTTTGGACCGTGGCAGAACCTACACAAAGCCTTATTGGACGAAAAAGGCAGCCGGTGAATATCGAATTGATAGTCCTTCCTTCTACCAGACTCGCATCAACCCTTCTCTACAGTCCTTGCTGCAGGCCGTTTCGATCGAGAAGCCTCCGCAATGTGGTGAACGAATGCACGCCTGTCGATCGACCAGCTGCCACCTGCGCCAGTTGCATGCGACACGCTTCAACACACGTGTCCGAGTTTATCCGCCTTTGCCGAACAAGTGCGAACTTGGTTCTCCTGCAAGTCTTTCAACGGCTGAACCTTACTGCGCTCCATGGCGTATTGGAGCCTAGATCCTCAAGATTCTGCATGGCGACAAACCAGGTTGAGGTTCCTGCTTTCCAAGTTCCTGTTTACAAAGTCTATCTTGTCAGTGCCACTGCAAGGTTTTTTTCAAGGAATTTGAATGCCGGCGAGTTTTCGAAACCATCCGAGACATGAGCACTGACGAGCTGCGTCTGATCACTTATGACTGAGACTTCACTGGTAAAGCGGGAAAATCAAAAGTGCGGGGAGCAAGAAGCCATGTTCTGTTGTCAGGTACGGGTTACGAGTATGACTATGAGTAGACCGACTATCTGTGCCTTCCTGAAAGCAGTGCCTGAAGCTTCCAACCGCAAGTGTAAAGCATATCTAAAAATCGAGCTCGATAATGCTGCAAAAAATGATATATATATACTAAAGCGATGGATGGCGACTGCAAGATAGGCCGGGCAACCATGTGGTGTAAGTAGTCTTCTTTGCCGGCAAAGATGTGATAGGCAGATGCGATGAAAGGTGGGTAAGATTGTGCTGGATCTGATTGCAAAAATGAGGGCATCAAGAGGCGACGGCGTTATAATACCATGGGTGCAGTAGTTCTTCGTGTAACTGGCAATGGTGATCAGCATGTGACTCAGAGTCTGGAGTAACGAGAAAAGCATACCGGCGAGTCGAGCTGTATGTGGACGAGCGTGGGTTCGGAGTCATGTGTAGGCGGAGCAAGTGAGGATCAGGTGCGATCGTAGGTCTGATTGATCCTGGCACGCTCCTCACGATACATCTGCTCGAAGTCGCCGTCACTGACGTTCAACTTGGCGGCGATATCCTTGAGCATTTCCTTTTTGGCCAGCTGAGCTCTCATGTACGTGACGGTGGTTGAGAGCATGATGGCTTCGCTACGACCCTGTCCAGCCATTCCAGGGACCATCTCGGCAAGACGGTCGAAGCCTTCACGTATTGCGTGACGGCGTTTCTGTTCTGAAGCGATGTGGTTGTTCTTCTTTTCCTGTTCAGTCAGACGAGGCTTGTCGGCAAAGTTGGCGGCGCCGGCATTGTTGTTGGCCATGGCAGTGGAAGAAAGCAGGGTAGATTGTGGAAAGGCAGATCGTAGAGGCAGATAGTAGAGGACAGATCGTGGAGAAGGTAGATGGTCGGTAAGGCAGACCGCAAAGGCGTGTATCGTAAAGATAAAGCGCAAAGAGAAGACGAGATGTCAGAGAGGTAATGAGATGGTACGGTGTTTTGTGAGTAGTGGTCAAATGGGAACGGAAAAGGGTTGATCTTGGAGAGAGGCGGACAAGTAACAGCACAAAAAGGAAAGACTGAAGGGACGCGCGATTAAGAGGAAGGCAAGTTATCTCAAGTGAATCGGGGAGGCAGGCGGCTGGCAGCAAGTAAATCGAAAGTTCAAGGGATTGGTATGAGGCAGGTGACAGGTGGAGAAGGAGCTTTCGACAGCAAAGTGGAGAGCAGCATCGACGTGTCAGCAAAAAGGCATGGCATGGCAGAGACAAGGATTCTGTCAGAAGCGGAAAGAGGCTTGGTCGCCATGTCTTTTTGTGAGCCAACTAAGGCTTTGCTAGAGAGAAATACAACATGTCTACTTCAGGTAGGTGAGCAGTTGCTTTGGCCTTGGATAGAGGCGTACGGAGTGTTGACATGGAGCGGGAGGGGGCGTGTTTAGCTGCGACTGTCACAGAGTGAGAGCCAAGAAAAAGCTGAAACCGAAACGCGGCGAGTGCTGCGGGCCATCGTCTAGCGGGTCATGGAACAGCCAATTAAGTATGACGACTGATGGGCGCTGGCTAAGGTAAGCTGTGGTCGGGCAGGGTCTGAGAAAGGAGAGAGACGATTACAATACGCTTACTCTTTCCACCTTGCGCCGTCGTGTGTCGCGCCCTGATTGTATCCGTGTCTGCTTCACGAACAAGAACAAGGACAAGGGCAAGCAGCAGATACATCGACGCTGCCGACGGATACGACAACAAAACAACATCTCCAACGGCGACCAACCTGCTCCGTACCAGGCCCCTCGCCATTGCCGACTGATGGCACATGCCCGCCTGAACAAGCCGCCACTCTAGTTGCACTCTCGTTGCAGTCCAGAAGGTCGTCCGATCAACAACGCCCTTCCCAATGTCGCCGGCTTCGGCTCGCTCGTCTGTTACCAGCCGTCGTGTTCAGAGCCTGCAGCCTTCGCGGAGACTCGTCGACGAGCATGACGCCTACTCGTTCGCCGTACGCACCGCCTACCTTTCGCATCTCCTGCAGCCCAAGGCCCGCCGCATCCAACATGTCTCCCAGCCCGTCAAGCCCATCACGCGCTCGTCCACCTCCATCACGGACCTGGTCAAAGACTTTTCCTCGATCCGTGACTCCAAGAGCACCCGCTTACCGCATGGCTTCACTGGTGAGCTGGACAAGCGCATCACCGGCGTCCTCGTCGGCAGAGAGCGCATGCCGGAATACAACGACCCCCTTGTCAAGCGCACCTTTGCCACTTTTCTGAACGAGTTCAAGAACCCTACATTTCGCAAGTCCATGGAAAAGGACCGCCGTGTTGAGGATCTGCTCTTGATCTTCTTCTCCAAAGCCACGTCCGAGCTGCAGAAAGGCAAGGCCTCCGAGGACGATTCCTGGAAGCTCATGGTCGACCGCCATGTTGCTCTGTTCGTACGCCTCATCAGCTCCACTCTGAAGAAGGATGATTGGGCGCGCGATCGTCCCGAGCTCACTTCTCGCCTGCAGACGCTCGAGAGTAAGCTGCTGGTACATGCTCAGGATCTCACCAGCACCTCCCAGGCTTCGGGCAGTACTACCATCGAAGTCGAAGTCCCCCGCAGCTCAGAGGTCAAAGACATGCCGCTTGTCCTTCGTATCGCAAACATCTTTGGTGCTTCGTATGATCAAATTCAGGCTGACATTGATTCGCACAAGACCGTCTGGACCGAACAGGCTGCCATACAAGACTTGAAACTATACCAGATGCACCTCAGCTTGAACTCCAGCAGGACTCTTGGCAGTCAGGACTTCCAACTCGAAGACGCCTATGAGGCCTGGAAAAAGGCCGAGATTCAGGACCTTTCACAATTAATGCTGGCCATCATTCAATCCAATCCAGAACTGGCAAAGAGCACAACTGGCTCAGCCGCTATCAAATCTCCCCCAGTCGCATCGAATGATGATAGCGAGCCGTCCTACTCAGCCGATCAATCCTTCGACATGAGCGCGCTGAGCTTGAACAATTCTCCGCGTGAATCGGTTAGTGATGACGCTGCCTTCACATACATTCCTCCAGATCCAAGAGCTTATTACCGCGCCGTGTTGAGAAAAGCATTGGACAACGACATATTCCAGGACGACGAGGCTGAGGGTGCAGATGGTCCTGAAATACAACTTCTCTCAAAGCAGTCGACTGACGTCCTCAACGAGCTGGCCATGCGATGGCGCGTCCCCCAAACTTCTAGGATGACTCTGTTTTTGGACGTCATCAGAGAGAAGTTTGATCGTCAAGAAATCACTTTGGACACCCTAGATGCCGCCTTCATGTATGCGAAGACGCCTCCAGCTGAAGTTAAGAAAGCGAATCGCATGAGTCAAATGACTCCTTCTACCATGTTTGATGCGACAAAGTGGACAATATCTGACTACTCACTTCAACAACAGTCTCTTTCATCAATCCATGATGCACTGCTCAGGGAACTTTTCGAGCTTTTACAGCATTGTTACGAGCCTAAACCCCCCTCTGTCGGCCCAGCAATGTATATCTTAGAGACTCACGTTTACGACGACCCCCTGTTTGCAAAAACACCCGAGGACCTGGATGAGTTTACAGTAGTCCTGCACGACGCTCTGAGACAGAAAGCCCGCGAGGCATACAATGGTATGCTCTCAAAACACGTCCCCGAAGACGCAGAATCCTGGGAATTCTACCATGTCATACAGCTTGGTAAAGCGGTAGTTACACTTGCCGACAAGATCCAGAAACGCTATCGCAAGAATCCTGAGATCATGGGCGTAAATCCTTTGACCGCATTAGTCCAAGAAATTCTACCCTCGTTTGCCGCCGATGCTCGAGACTTGGTATCGCGTATAATCGAGGTTGTCAGAGGACGTGGCGAAGATGTCCCTGTCCAAGACGGTTTCGATCTGTACAAGGAGCTGGTCAGTATCCGCAAAGTGCATTCTCAAGCGCTTCCTAGCGTTCCATTTGCATTCCACATTGAGGGACTTCTAGCAGACTTCGTATGGCGCTGGATTGCTATGACAGATGCAAACATGCTGAGCTGGGTTGAGGGGGCGGTCAATCAAGATGACTTCAGAGTCCGTACATCTCATCCGGGCAATGTTCCAACAGACGAAGAGCGGCACAGTGTGTCTGCTGTTGATATGTTCCGCTCTTTCAGTCAAACAATCGATCAGATCATCAAGCTTGAATGGGACGATGATTTACAATACGCCAAATTCATGACAGCTATCTCGAAATCTATCGGTGTCGGTATCGCCAGATACTGCGAACTTGTCGAGCAAAAGTTCGTCAAAGAGATGGACCGCATGACCCCTGAACAAGAAGCTGCTTCCCGTCAGACGAGGCAGGAGAAATGGGTCCAGATGGCAAAAGACACATGGGCCAATAGGGAAAAGGTCGAGCCGTTCCAGTTTTTGCCCGAGTCGCTCGTCAAGCTGAACAACATCGAGTACACGACACTCCAATTAGACAAGCTAGAAAAGGAGATTAACGTAGATGCTTGTGCAGAAGTCATACAGAGACATGCGCCTCCAATTAACCCCGTCAAGCTTCGTCAGTCCAGTAAGTTCGTTTTCACCATCAAGATCATCGAGGCCGAAGACTTGAAGGCGTGTGACATGAATGGTTTGAGCGACCCGTATGTCGTTCTCGGAGACGAATACCAAAAGCGCCTAGCGAAGACTCGTATTGTCTACGGCAGTCTGAATCCTCGCTGGGACGAAACTGTTGACATTAGTACCCAGGGTCCCCTGAACATCATCGCCACTATATGGGATTGGGATGCTTTGGGCGATCACGATTGCGTTGGCCGAACCTCATTGAAACTGGACCCTTCGCACTTTAGTGATTATATGCCTCGGGAGTTCTGGCTGGACCTCGATACCCAGGGCAGATTGTTGCTACGTGTGAGCATGGAAGGCGAGAGAGACGACATTCAATTCTATTTTGGAAAAGCCTTCCGGACGTTGAAGCGAAGCGAGCGCGACATGACACGCAAGATTACAGACAAGGTGAGCATGAACCCAAGGTTGTCTTGTGCGGAGATATACTGACCACATCCAGCTATCCTCATACATCCAACAAGTTTTGTCACGCAGAGCTCTTCGCGGTCTCCTTAGTCAAGGAATATCTATCAACACGGTCCGTGGATATTTCCAAAAGGCAAGACCGCAGTCCGTCATCCAAGGCCCTACTCCGGTTGATATTTCGAACGCGCTGAAGCCTCTCTTTACCTACTTCGACGATAACTTTGCGATCATGAAACAGACGCTGACGGATTCGGCAATGGTCATGGTCATGACACGACTCTGGAAGGAGGTTCTGACAACGATTGAGTCGTTGCTTGTGCCTCCGCTATCCGACAAACCCTCGCAACAGCGACCGTTGACACAACAGGAGCTGGATATTGTTTTCAAATGGCTTCAAATGCTGTTTGACTTTTTCCATGCTGTTGATGAAGAAGACGGCACAGCACACGGAGTGCCACTAGACATCCTCAAGTCGTCAAAGTACCACGACTTACAGAACTTGAACTTCTTCTACTTTGAGTCAACCGAGAATCTGATCAGAACATCAGAATCCATGGCCAAAGCAACAGTAGCCAGACAACAAGCCAGACAGACACGAGAGCTCAATCGCATGTCTGCGCCTGCAACGCTTGCCCAACACTCCTTCAGTGGAGCGGCGAGCTTGGTGGGAGTGCCTAGCACCCGGCGAAGCAAGAGTATCATGCTCAGTCGCAATCTGGGAACAATGAAGAAAGCGAAGGAGGAAAAGCGTAAAGAAGCGCAGGCGGAGCCGAGCGACGATATGATTCTGAGGATTCTACGCATGCGGCCCGAGGCAGAGAGATACCTCAAGGATAGAAGCAGACAAAAGGAGAGACTGGCGGCTCATGCAGCAGCTGAGCTGATTGTGCGACAGAGTCTCATGGCGCAGAGAAGCATGGGACGAGGACGATGAAGAAGTTGCTGGTCAACGGAGACAGATTTTGCTCCGAGGGAGGACACTCATACGGTATTAGGCATTTGATATCCCAGGTGAGCGGTTTAGCAGGGCGTTTAAGGGCGGTCAGGTTGTCGCAGATTCGACAGAGATGCAATAGTGTGTGTATGTAGTATTGTTAAGAGGATTACGCAGAAAAAGTCACAAGACGGCCTGTCCGTGTAGGTCAAACAGAAGTCAGGCGGGTAGTGTCTGAAACGCGTGATTTGCTTCACAACACACACCAGCACAGCGAATGGGCCGCACGGGAGCAGGTAACTTTGTATGGACAAAGAAAGATGTGGCAGCGACAGGGATTGGGCGAGCATGTGTGGGTCTGTGGCAGGCAAAATAAGCTCACGGCATCCCGCGATTATTAACGGGCACATTTGGGCCAGACGTGGAAGGAAGCACGCACATCACGCACATCTCCGGAGTCGCTGATGAATTTTCTCCCTGCTTTCCAACAACAATACCTCATATATCTGTACAGGTGGTCGACTGGCTCTTCCGTCTCCTCCTTCTGCGACTCTGGACGAATCACAGCCCGAAAAGCCCGACCTTTGTCACACAACCTGTCAGCAGCAACCCCCAGGACCCGACCCCTTGCTCTTCTCTGCCCTTCTCTCCTTCTCCACGCAACGAAAGTTTTGTTTCCCCACGCTCAGCGATCCGCCCACTTTTGTGCCCCCTCTTGGCTTCAAAACACTGTAAAAAGATTGATCGCTTCGGCCCTTTTTCCCGACACCCGAGTCTGCTCATATCGGCTTTGTGATACGCATTGCGCCGGCGTGCACTCGACCGGACCCTCCTTCCTCGACCGTCCCTGCTCCTGCTCCTGCTCCATCCTTTCTGCCCCTACAGCCAAAATGCGCAGGCAAACATCCGTAGCCTCGCTCCTCTACGCTCACCTTTTCCCTAATCCTGGCCCCTCGGACCCGCCGAATTTCCAGACCCACCTTGCGCGCGACTTGATTCCAGAAATCCGCATCGAGACGGCCACCTTCTACGGCAGTCTGGACAGCATCGAGGCCCGTTATCCTGGTTTGAACTATTGCCATGGGCCTCATCGCATGCGCCTCGGCCGCTTCCCTCACCATGCCCGCCTATTCAAGGTCATCGACGACTTGGACATTACGGAACAAGAGGTCATGGACTTGGTGCGTTGGGAAGGCACGCTATGGGCACGTCAGAGATTCGAAAGAGACGAGAACATAAAGGTCAGGGACACAACAGGAGATGGCATCTGCGACTGGGTCGACCCGCGCATCAGATCCAAACAGAAGACCTTGATCCGTGTCCAAACAGAAGTCGAGATCACCGAGGGCAGGCACCCCGTTGACATGCTTCTTGACGACGACCACGAGGGACATGTTCTCGACGATGAATTAGAAGACGACGACGATGACGACGACGACAATGATGGTGACGACGTGGGAGAGAATATTCAGAGCATCGGCCACGAGCTCAACCGCCGTCTCCTTGCTGCCATTGCCGCCAGACAACAAGGCCTCAACGTCGAGATGGATCCAGAGTTCGAAGCCTATCTCAAGGAGCTGGTCGAGAGTGGCCACCTCCTGGCTACCTCACGTCCTGTCGACGGTCCAATGAGCCGCTCCGACACTTCTTCACCAACACCTCGCCTCATATCATCCTCTAACGTTCTCGATATCTCTACTTCTACCGCTACGGCAGCTGCCACTCTTAGGCAACCAACTGCATGATGATATTTTTTAATCATGTTTTTTGATTCTTCACCTTATATTGCAGCATTTCTCAGCTTCTGTGGTCTATGGTCTGTCGAGTTTCAGCCTGGCGTTGGGAAAGGAAAAACAAAGGATTATGATGTTTAATATGTATTTAAAACTGTTTAGCATGGAGTACGGGGTTGTCTCTTTTTGGGTGGCTAGGCTGTTGGGACATGGTTCGACAGGACTTTAACAAGCATTGCAATGGATTTATGAAGTATCGTCAATGTTCTTTCTGAAATTCCCGTTGTGCATTGCACTGCTATATCCAGTTATTTGTTTTGATGTTCCGTGCGCAGCAGGAGCAACGAGGCGGCATATCATCACGACTCGCGCATGAGCGAATCGAACAGTCCTTTCATAGCCTTCGCACTCTTCTTGGGAAATCTTTGCTGACCATTGTGGTAGTCGACAAAAGTAACTCCAAATCTAGTCTCGAAACCTTCAGCCCATTCGAAACTGCACACCGTTAGCAGATGACAGACCTCGATGAAGGCTGATCTTACTTGTCCATCAAGCTCCAAGCCATGTATCCCCTGACGTCTACATCGTCATGGGTGTATGCCTCTGCCATGGCGGTAACGTACTCCTTGAAATACCATACTCTGAAGTCGTCTTCAAGAATCTCCTCCTTCGAGAGATCATTCTCGCCCTTCAAGCTCGTACCGTTCTCCGTGACATAGATGGCAGGGCGTCCGTAACGGTCAGAGATCCATTTGAGCAGTTTTCTGAAGCCGACAGCATGTGGCCTCAACCAAGGACTTTGGGTAACGGGTCCTATTTCCTGACCCTCCTTGTTGACGAGCAAGGATTCGAGGTTGCCGAGATAGTCTTCTGGCTCCGGCTCGCCGGACCTGTGCTTGATGTAATTTGCACAGTAGTGGTTCATACCGTAGAAATCATTACTGCCTTGAACCAAGTCCTTTTCTTCCGGAGTAAATCTTGGTAGACGATCTCCAAGTTGCTTGCGCATGCTTTCAGGATAGTCACCGAAATACACCACGTCACCGAACCAACTTATTGCAAACTCGAGCTTGCGTTGACAAGCTTCAATATCCTTGGGATCTTCGGGGTCCCAAGGCTCGACCCAATCACCTGCAAGAGTCAGCAAGTTGAACACCGGTGTCTCTATGTTCTTCGCCTACCATTCAAGGTAATTCCAATCTGTCCCTTTTGAGTTGGTTTGAATTCTTCCCGGTAGATCTTCACGGCCGCACCATGTGCAATCAGAAGATTGTGTCCTACCAACCAGGGTTCAGTGCTGCTGTCGCCGACCGAACTCTTGGAGCGATTGCTGGTTCTTCCTGGCGCGAAGACGCCCTCGTTATATCCAAGAATAGAACTGCACCAAGGCTCGTTGAAAGTCACCCAATACTTGACCTTGTCCCCTAGTGCTTGGAAGATGATTCGAGAATATTGCGCATAGTCGGCCACAAATTCTTCCTTGTTCAAGAGGCCTCCATATCTCTCTAAACCTTGAGGCAGGTCCCAATGGAACAAAGTGACCATGGGCTCGATTCCGTTGGCAAGTAATTCGTCCACGAGATCGATATAGTACTGGAGACCTTTCTGGTTGACTGGGTCTTCGCGACCACCAAGAGGGATAACCCTAGACCAGGAGATGCTGAATCGATATGCACGTGCACCCATATCCTTCAAAAGCTTTACGTCTTCTTTGTACCGGTGGTAAGAGTCACAAGCGATGTCTCCATTTTCGTTGCCGGCGATCTTTCCAGGAATGCGGCAGAAGACGTCCCATATCGAGTCTCCTCTGGCATCTTCTGCGGGAGCACCTTCTACCTGGTAACTGGAAGCTGTTTAAGTATTAGGTAGTCGTGTATGGTTATTTGTCTACTGACCTTGCTGTTGCGAAGCCCCATAGGAAATCTTTAGGCAGAGAGGTGCGAGACATGATGACAATGGTAATACAGAAGTCGTAGGGATCTGGGGACGCACGCAAGTTATATATCTGTCAAGAAACGAAGGAACAACACACAAGCGAAGGAACTCGCTCGAAAAAGATGCAGCCAAGATTCAGTCCGTCGTAGACACGAGATGGGTCGTCGCATGAGAGGGAGACCGGAGAGTTTTGATTGTCCGCTCCTCATAGTGACAGTGATCGTGAGACCAACATTAACGCTTGATTGACAGGCTTTATGGTTGGATTTAGCCTGTTCCGTTCCTGTGTTGTTGCGGAGCTCGAAACGCCGTGCACCAAACGTGGAAGGTGCTGCAACCGACTCCGGCTCCTCGGCCCGTGAGCCCTCCGACAACCACTCACAGCCTGCAAGCCATCCGACATCTCACACTAAATCCTACATCCGTCACGAGCCTTGTCAAAGCGACTACACGATCCTACCAATACGAAGACGTACGCGGCTTCGATCACTGGACTCAGGCCACCTTCCAACCCTTGAACGCTGTTCTTGGTGGCGCAAATTTTACTCAAGGCTCTTACCAGATGCTCCAGAATCGCTGCAGGGCTGCATCGCAGTTGAAGGCCTTTAAATTGCAGAAATGCCATCGGGTGGCTATGGCAACACATGCCCAGAAGAGAGAAGGTGACATTAGTGACGCCTTTGCTTCGCTCTCAGGTTTGACTCCCGAACCGCTAGAGCCTCGCTTTGCTACTCTTAAAAGCGAGTTGATTGCCGGCAAAGAAAATGTCATACAAGAATCTTTCTTCCGCCTTCTAGAGGCTTTGAGGGAGGAGATTGCCACTGTCAAGATACTCAAAAGCAAAGCTATTCCTGAAATTGACTTCAAGGATATCAAGGACGCAAGTACCAAATTCAGCAGCGAGTACAAGAGACGTGGGGCAGCAATCATTCGGAACGTGATACCACCAGTCGAGGCAATGGAGATGAAAGAAGAGCTTCGAGAATACATTGCCGCCAACCCCCAGACCAAAGCATTCCCAAGTGACAACCCTCAAGTATACGAGCTGTACTGGTCACCAGCTCAGATCAGAGCACGTTCTCATCCATATCTTCTGGCCGCACAGCGATTCCTTCTTTCCCACTGGCATTCTCAGGATCCTCAGGCTCTAGTCTCTACTGCACACCCAACTATATACGCAGATCGACTCCGGATACGAACGCCGGGGGACAATATCTTTGCTCTAGGACCGCACGTCGATGGAGGCGGACCGGAAAGGTGGGAGCCAGAAGGCTATGGAAACGCCAAAGTCTACGAATCAATCTGGCAAGGTCGATGGGAAGACCATGATCCTTGGGAGATCAGCTCCCGATTGGCAGTCAAGTCAGATTTGTATCGAGGTGTTGGGGCCTGCAGTATGTTCCGCGCAGCACAGGGATGGCTGTCATTAAGCACCACTAAGGCACACGAAGGAACGCTACTGGTAAATCCAATGCTGAAGCACGCCACCGCCTACTATCTTCTACGACCATTCTTTTCAGCTAAAAAGGGGCCCATGAGCCCTAAGACTGATGCCTTCGACGAGTCTTTTCTCTCACCCGATAATTGGGTTCTGGACTGTCCTCAAACTTCCTGGCTCCAGGGTGCATTACCAGGAAAGGGACAAGAGTTGAGCGACATGCTGCATCCTCATCTCGAGCTCAACAGCACAATGGTCCATATCCCAGAGGTCAGGCCTGGTGACTATGTGGCTTGGCATTGCGATCAGATTCACGCAGTCGACCAAAAGCACGAGGGCACGACCGACAGCTCAGTCCTGTACATTCCTGCGTGTCCTCTTACAGCCCACAACGCGGAGTTCTTAGCTCGTCAACGACAAGCTTTTCTTGAGGGATTGCCATGTCCTGACTTCGGCGGAGGCATTGGAGAGACAAATCACGTTGGTCGACCTGGTATCGAAGAAATTGAGAAGGCGAGTCAAGGTAGAGATGCAGGCATGGTTGCTTTCGGTCTTCAGGAATTCGACAGTTCAGCAGTGGGACTGAGCGACACTCAGAGGGAGCTCTTCGACAGGGCAAACAAGATCTTGGACTTCTATGACTAGGATTAGAATCAGGAAAGATGAATGAACCCGTGTCAGCTCTCTTTGTGGACTACCCTGAGAGAGATGGATGTCCTCAACCATAATATGGATGACACGGGTGAAGTGTGCAGCCAACGTGATAATAAACTGTGCTTTGTTAATGTCCGGTGGCTGCAGAGAATTGACCCGGCAGCGAACTCCATTCTCCCCTGATTTGACCTGTGATAAGGTAGGAAGCTCTTGACAGTCAGATGAATGTCCCTAATAGCGATGTTCAGGATCTCTTGAAGCAGTTGTATCGAAACCAAAAGCCTTGTGCCTTCTGGCGGCGTTTTGTAAGACGCCACTAGGCTGAGAAATCGGTTCAGGTACGGTATTTGTGCCCCTTCGTCCACATTACACAGTGAAACTATTAATATAGAAGTGTATACCTGGTGGCCTTGCGCATAGTACTGCAGCTGACCTGAGATCTCAGGGTCCATTCGGTCATGTCGACCCGGAACCACGGGAATACTACCGAAGACGATATCGCTTCTCTTGCAGTTACCTTGTTGGTTCATGTTCAGCACACAATGTATCATCGATACCGTTGGTCGCTACCGTAGTTGCTGTAATAATGTGGGATAAGATCTGGTCATCGGCACTTAGGGCAGGCACGGCAGCTGTTCCTTCTCCGCACCCCAGACCAGGGACATCCCAAAGGGGAAGCGGCAAGAGATGGACGGCGCACAGTCCCTCGATCCCTCCATATCTCCGCTCTTATCACAGTCTATCGTAGTCCAGACGGGACGTACACACCAGCATTTTAGTTGTGCTTTTTGATACAGTATGGACGGCGGTCGCTTGAGAAGGTCGCCACCGAACGTTGACTCAAGTTACATCTTATCGTCCATCCTGGCACCTTAGGTCTTTTCCGTCCCTATCTTGCAAAGCTACTGCAAGTGTCGATGTGCACGGCGCATCAACTACTGCTTCTTGACTTCATAACTCTCTTCCGCCGTCTCCTTCAATACTTTGTCCGTCCCTATAATATCACTGGCTTCCAAGGATCTTCGTTCTTTCTATTCAAGTTCCTGTCCTTCGAGTTGTATTTGTTTCGACAGACCTTTTCCTATCGACATGGACACCAAGCAGCCGTCGGAGCACAAGTTGACTCCTTACCGGTCTGAGCAACCGGAAGTCGAGGAAGGCACGATCACGGTCAATACCTCCGGCCATACGCAAGAACTCGAACGCAACTTCAGCATCGTCTCGATCTGTGCTGTAGGCATTGTTACCGGCAACACATGGTAAAGTCTGCTTCGGCCACCTTGCTTATCTTAGCATGTCGGCTCTGCTGTCAAGCAAACAGAGACTGACTGGGTTGTTCCTTAGGTGCGCACTTGGCGGCAGCATTGTCGTTGCTCTGTACAATGGTGGACCGACTGGTGTGATCTTCGAGTTCCTAGCAGTCAGCGTATTCTACTGGATGATCGGTGCTTGTATAGCAGAACTTGCGAGTGCTATTCCCTCCTCCTCAGGCGTATATCATTGGGCCGCCGCAACGTCAGCACCAAGATACTCGAAGTTCATTGGCTTCCTTGCAGGGTAAGAAAGAAGACACAATCGATATGCGTACTTGCAACACCGCTCATGACGAAATACTGTCATGGGTAGAGTTACAGCTCGGGTGGCGATCAAGCCAATATTCACAACACCTCGGCCTTCTTCTTTACAAGGATCATGCTGACCGTGGCTTGAAGGTACTGGAATTTCTTTGCGTGGGTGTTTGGATCTGCCTCAATGTCATCGATCCTGGCGAACGAGGTCCTGGCCATGTGGGGCTTATTCCATCCAGATTACGTCGCTGAACGTTGGCACGTCTTCATCTGCTACATCATCATTTCCTGGTCATGCTGCGCGGTCGTACTGTTTGCAAACAGAGCCTTACCAATGGTCAACAACATTGGTCTCTTCCTCACACTCGGAGGATGCTTCCTAACAATCCTGGTCTGCGCTATCATGCCCACCACAACAGGCGCAGGCCATGCCACCACAGCAGCCGTCTGGTCTTCCTGGTCCAACGACACTGGCTACAAGTCAAATGGCCTCGTATTCGTTACGGGAATGCTCAACGGTGCATTCAGCGTGGGCACGCCCGACTGCGTCTCGCATTTGGCCGAGGAGATTCCAAGAAGCAGAGTCAACGTTCCCAAAGCTATTGCTGCACAATTGGGCGTGGGGTTCGTGACTGGCCTTTTCTACCTGATCGCCATATTTTACAGCATCAACGACATCGACGCCTTGATGAACAACCCCTACACTAATCCTCTGGCGGAGCTGTACAGACAAGCTACTGGATCAAAGGCCGGATCTTGTGGCCTGCTCATTGTGGTCTTTCTGGTACGTTGTTTGTGAGCTCCAGGATCCGGGGACTGTCTTGCATTTTCCCTGTCTTTGCCAAAGTCGGCATTCTTTTCGGTGTCTTGTATGTTGAAGCACCGAATGAGCGTCGTCTTGTCGGGAGGTAGCGAAACCGAAAGACAGCCTATGACTTTCTGGGGATGTTTATTCGTCTCTTGAGCTTTATGCTGACTGTCCTTCAAATTAAAGCCTACAGTTGCCAACTGCATTGGCACTTACATTACTTGCGGACGCATGTTGTGGACTTTATCGCGTGGTGCGTTCGACCGACGAGATGAATTGCTGGATGAAACAGACTCTGACTCACATCTTCTAGATCGGGCAACACCCTTCTCAAGCACACTTGGAGTCATCTCTCCTCGATGGGGCAACCCTTTCGCAGCTACCGTAGCGTGCCTCATAATCACCACAATTCTAGGGTTGATCTATATCGGCAGCGCCGTGGTAAGCCTGACTGCTATACCAAAAGTTTGAATTAGCAGTGAACTGACTTTTTATAGGCCTTCAACGCCTTCGTCGGGTCCTTCATCATCCTCTCTTCGGCTTCATACCTTTTGGCTATCCTGCCTCACTTACTCAGCGGACGTAAGAACATTGAATTTGGACCTTTTAAGCTGCCGGACAAGCTTGCTGCCGTCATCATGCCAATTGCATGTGCATATATTGTGGCATTCATCGTCATCTTCTGCTTCCCATATTCGTAGGTTACCGTGCTCAGATGATCTTGACATGGGCTAACCAAGACCAGAATGCCCGTTTCCGCTGAGACGATGAACTACTCGTCTGCCATTACTGGTGGACTCACCGTGATTGTTGCACTGCTCTACCCATGGCAGTGCAGAAACGGATTCGTAAGCCCAGTAGAAGTTGCCAGGAGTATTGCAGCGGCGGATGTCGTCAAGGATGACCACGAGTGATATAACAGACTTAGCTACATCTCCAAAGTAATTGAGGCAACTCAACGTTTATTTGATCTGCTCATTCGTCGATTCATTTACTATGAAGGTGTCGCTAGATCCGAGGTTGCTTTGTGTTTGAGAGATTCCATGACTTGATCCCACATGTAGAGATGCCGGATATACAGAATACTAGAGCTCCAGTAAAGTGATACATTGAAGCTGCAATGGCGGATGCAGGCTGTAGGCATGTCTTTCCCTTCATGTTGCGTCCCTCAGGTGGTTGTTTAGGCAGATCTGGCTGGAATGAGAAACGCAATGACCGATTAATGCGGGAAAGCATCCAGGGGGATCTCGAGCTCGGCATCAGGCTGTTTGCATGTACAGTGTTTCACACAGAAAGAGACAGCTCGGTGATTTGCCGAAGCCTACAGAAGTTGGACATGGTGTCGAGCTCGGATGCCTCCGTCGGGTAAATTCATCGGTTCCGACGGGAGCAGAGCAAGTTTGGTGGGGAAGGTGGACATGCGGCGGCTAATGATGACAGCATGTGTGGTGGGCAGCTTGGTGCTTGCACTCGACTCACATGATGGATGGCTTCTATTTTCTGCAATTCGCAGGCTGCGGTACCACTGACCTGGAAAAAGGCAACCGCTATCACCCTTCCGAAACTCTGCACACGCTGACCCGATCCTCTGGCGTGCCTTCTGTATCATCCGTGGCTGCTCGATATCATCCTTAATTGAGCCTGCATTTCTTGTACGTTCTCGCTCTTGCCTGTTCTAACTTCTTTACCGTCCTGCTCTTTCTCCTTGTCCCTGATCACCACGCTCGAAATCTTTCAAGAGTGTGCTGCCTCTCATCATCTTCTTCTACCAACCCAATTGCAATCGTCACATTACAACTGCTTACACCATGTCTCAAGTCTTCAAGTCGGGACTTCAGAGAAGCCTTAGAGCCTCGACCCTTCGCGTTCCTTCCCAGACCACATACAAACTCCAATCGTCGAGAAGCTGCGGTAGTTGCGCTGCTGCCGCTTACCACCTCAACTCCAAGAAGGTCGCAAGAAAGTTTTCTGCTACAGCAGCCCCCAAAATGGCCTCCGTGCAAGAAGTGAACCCTGCGGACGCAAAGGTGAGTGAGCTTTGATAACCCTTCTCTCGCAAGATTGAGAGCTAACATCACTATTGCCATAGAACCTGTCCTTTGTTCTTCAGAAGCCCTACAGCGTTAAATTCGAGGATCGTCCCATCCCCCAGCTCAGAGACCCCTACGATGTCATCGTCAATGTCAAGCACACCGGTATCTGCGGTTCTGATGTGCACTACTGGACTGACGGCGCCATCGGTGACTTTGTCGTCAAGGCACCCATGGTTTTGGGTCACGAGTCGGCTGGTATCGTCGAGGAGGTGGGAGACAAGGTGACGACACTCAAGAAGGGCGACCGCGTCACACTGGAGCCCGGTGTTCCTTGCCGTAGATGCCCACGTTGCAGAGAGGGCAAGTACAACCTCTGTGTCGACATGGCCTTCGCAGCCACCCCTCCTTACGACGGAACTCTCGCCAAGTACTACCGTCTTCCCGAGGACTTTTGCTACAAGATTGCGGACCATGTTCCCCTTGAGGAGGCTGCACTGGTTGAGCCATTGAGTGTCGGCGTGCACATCACCAAGCAGGCCGACATCAAGCCCGGCCAGAGCGTTGTTGTCTTTGGTGCTGGCCCTGTAGGTCTGCTCTGCATGGCCGTCGCAAAGTCTTTCGGTGCCACCAAGATCGTCGCCGTCGATATCAACGAGGAGCGTCTCGCATTCGCACAGAAGTATGCTGCCACTCATGCCTTCCGCTCGCAAAGAGTCAGCCCTCAAGAGAACGCCAGGATTCTCACAGAAGAGTGCGACCTCGGCCTGGGTGCCGATGCCATCATCGACGCTACTGGAGCCGAGCCTTGCATCCAGACTGCTATCCACGCAGTGAGAACTGGCGGAACCTACGTTCAGGGTGGTATGGGCAAGCCTGACATCAACTTCCCAATCATGGCTGTTTGTGCCAAGGAAATAAATTTTAGGGGTTCGTTCAGATATGGGCCCGGAGACTATCAATTGGCTGTTGACCTCATCACTTCCGGTAGCCTGAGCGTCAAGGAGCTCATCACCGGTCGTGTCAAGTTCGAGGACGCTGAACAGGCATTCAAAGACGTACATGCGGCTAAGGGGATCAAGGTCATAATCAACGGGCCGGAGTGAACGCACGGTCGAGTTGAGAAAATACTAGCATTTTAATTGGGATCAAGTACTTTTGGTAGCGTCTTGCTGAACGACATCTGGGGGGTATTGCAGAACGAGACCCCTCCTTTCCAGAGCTGCACTTCTCATATCGACTCTCTTGCCGCAACGACACGTCGTGATAAGACTATGAAAAGCACCAAGATTTTTGAGATAACCGGTGCTGTCTCCGGAGAGCAGCTACTTGGCTTGCTCTCTCTGGACTCAGTCGAGAGTTCGAGCATCATGGTGCATCTCTACAGTTGTACGAGTGGCAAGTCTAGCACATGGGAGGCTTCATACCAGATCATATTGAGACCATGACGTTCGTGACCCCAGCGATATATCCGGCGGCTTCCACGTATGCCTAACTGACGGCAATCCTGGCATCCATGTGCATGTTGTTGTCTCGTATCCTTTGATTCTTTGGCAACAGGAGCGTGTAAGTGGGTATCTCATAAGTCTAAAGTTTTATCGTTGAACAGGGCAAGGTCATGTCGAGAGACTTCCCAGCATCAGGTTGCGATCGGTAGAGGCGGAGAGCACTAGGGTTTGGTCAGTGTGCGTCGAACACAAATGATCGTAGAGTAGAAGGGACTTACTCAATGGCTCGTCATTGGGCGCAAATCGGACATCGTTGACAGAGCCCTTGTGGCCAGGTAGCTTTTGCAGCAATTTTCCTGTGCCGGCATCCCAAACAACGACAGAGCGATCACCACTGCCGGCAGCGATGCGCTTTCCTTTTGTATCCCAGGTAGCTCTGATCAGGAACTTGTCCATTCCCGTGGGCGCACCGTCAAATGTTCTAATGTGGCGCTCGGTGGGAGCGAATGGACGGATGTCCCAGGTGCGGACGGTGCTGTCGTGCGAGTTTGAGAGAAGTGTTTGCGAGTCGGGCGAAACGGCGAGCGAGGTAATGGTGTCGGTATGGCCAATCAGCGAGTAAGAGACTTGCTTCTTCCGCAAATCCCAGACTTTGATGTCGTTGTCGATGCTGCCCGAGTACAGTTCGTTGCCGGCCTCGGCGAGGGCTATGGCAGTGACGGGGAAGTTTGTCTCGATGAAGTCGACGGCGGCTTTCTGACGAGGGTCCCAGATGCCTATGTAGCCGTCGTCCGAGGCACTGAACAAAATGTCCTCACCACGACGGCTAATGTCCAGGGCGTTGATAACTTCGTCATGGCCCTGATGTCTTCGTATGCGCTGAGCAGTCTCGAGGTCCCAGCTGGCGATGTGCATGTCGGCCGAGGCAGAAAAGATGTTGCGCGAGTCGCGCGACCACTGCAAGTCAAGAATTGCGCCCTTGTGTCCAGACAGAATGCCATAGTTTTCGCAATCGCCAGAAGTGCGCCAGAGGAGGATGTTGCGGTCCGTTCCTGCCGAAGCAATGTAGTTTCCCTCGGGGTTGAATCTTGCAGCCAGCACCTCTCCTGTATGGCCAGACAGTTCCATGACGGGAGCAGACAGAGCCGGACCTCTGTGGGTGCTGTGGATGATGGTGCCATTCTGCGAGGCCGACATCAAGGCCATTGAGTTGTCCGACTTTTGACGCTTGACCATCTGGCCTGAGCCCATGGAGCTGGAGGCCGGGCGCTTCTCTGACGACATGGTGGGCGGCGACTATGGCAGGTTGCGAAGGGTTGGAGTGCAGATGGTGATAGAATGGACCGAGGACTTGTGGCCTCGTGAAGATTGAAGGCGAGCTTTGACCCCACGCTCGATGCTCGATGCTCGATGTACGGAGTATCGTGAGCCTCTGGCCTCTCCTCCGCATCCACCCCCGTCGCAGCAGGCACATCGTTCCGTCCATCCTTGTCGACCCATCGCACACCATGGCTACCAAAGCCGCCCGTCTCGGCGAAGAGTGAGTCCCCGTCTGCCTGTGCTAGACGCGACACACTTGCTGATATGCGACAGAGTATGGAAGTAAGTTGGCTGCCTGCTGCCTGCTGCCTGCTGCCCGCCGCCTGACTGCCCAGCGCATCCATAGCTAACACGCTCGACAAGGACCCGCGTTGACAAGGTCAACGCCGAACTCGTCACCCTTACCTACGGCACCATCGTCGCCCAGCTCTGCAAAGACTACAACGGTGATTATGCACAGGTCAACAAGCAGCTGGACAAGATGGGCTACAACATGGGCATGCGCCTGATCGAGGACTTTCTGGCCAAGTCAAATTCCGGCTCCTGTTCAAACCTGCGCGAGACGGCCGAGATCATCTCAAAAGTCGGCTTCAAAATGTTCCTCAACATCACTCCCGTAGTCACAAACTGGTCATCCGACAACAAGTCTTTCACACTGCTCTTCGACGAGAACCCCCTAGCCGACTTTGTCGAGCTGCCCGATGATGGAAAGGCCCAGGACGAGCTGTGGTACTCCAACATCTTCTGTGGCGTCTTGAGAGGAGCTTTGGAAATGGTGAGTAACAAGCATCCATCCTCGACCCATCTTGTCTGACCCATGCCAGGTCCAAATGCAGGTAGAAACTCAGTTCATGACCGATGTCCTTCGTGGCAACGACACAACAGAGATGCGTGTCACCTTGATCAGATACATCGAGGATGAGATGCCTCCGGACGACGAGTAGAACGACCGTTCTGGCTCTGGGCATTTCTAGACTGTCCTCTACTTTTACATGTTACGACGTTACGAACAACCTCTGTCCCTGGAACATCGACTGGACACTGTCCAGATCAAGCCTCGCTGCAACCCACTCAGCAGAGGGTGCAGTATAGGCTCAGGGACTAAAACAGCACATTAATCAAGCCCCAAGGCCGAGCACTTGCTTTCCGAACATATTCCCAGCATCTCCCACGATCGTTTCATGAGACTTTCGCCTCGTGAAAATGCACGATGCTCTCAAAATCAATGCGACCAGAGATGAGCTACTTGACACGCTCTCAATGGATACCTCTTGGAATGAGAAATCCTCCTGCATTCTGCTAGCTGAATTGTTACTGATGTCGATTCATGGAGAGAGCTGGTCGATAAGTAGGTGAATCCGGTACGCCCAAAGGCAGAATAGGGGCTCATAGAGCGGGAAGAGCAAGCACCATAAGCACGATAAATTGAAATAGCACGTGACTCCTGACTCGATGAAACCGGAGAGCACGACAAGCCGTCAAGCAGGGCGGCGCTTCGCATGTTTGGCAGACAGTCGCAAACAGGGCCTGACCATTGTATTGAGAGTCGCAGGCATTCGAAGTTGCAATCTCGTGGCTCCTAATGTGGTGTGTTGAACCAATTAAGCGTTTCTATGCTCTTGGCGTTTCGCTGTCAACGCCCTCCTCTTGGGCTGTCCATCCTCCCCCAGCCTAACCTCATCACCTCACCCACATTCTTCCTTTGTTGATCCACTTCGCCCCGTCCGCCGTGCCGCTAGGCTATTGCGACTCTCCTTGCGCCTTAATTGTGTTGCGCATCTCCAGCGACGACAGCTGCCCTTCACGCGCCGCTCTCCGTGTCCCGTGTCCCCGATCGGCGACACTCACGCCTCGGCTCGCTGCTTGCTTGCTCGCTCCAACTGCCAACTGCCAACTGC
>JGI24891J29808_1000247_pt1 | contig 50937 bp, 50 predicted proteins | sample FreactcultuFSWF8_FD_29808 | JGI IMG/M metagenome (IMG submission 29808)
ATGAATCGGCGCTTTGGCTGAGTGGTTATAGCGATAGACTAGAAATCTATTTCCTTCGGGAGCAAGAGTTCGAATCTCTTAGGCGTCGTACACACTTTCCTTTTGGTCGTTTCGCGCATCGTAAAGTCTTGCCTTTTTGCTTGCAGAAGCGTGGGAAAAAGGGATGGGCTGTGAAGCGTTGAATTGTGAAAGAATTAACAGCTGAATGCATAATTTTGTGTCGACTGTTTCGTGCGAGGCTTGGCGAATATTAATAGATGATTGGTCTTGAGGAGAAAGAGCATTGAAGAACAATCTGTTAGGCACATCTTTCTGCAATTGAGAAAAAACCCGCCGTCCACGAGAGGTTTCAAGCAGGTAAGAGCAACTGTGTAGAAAGTGCTCGGGCTGCACGAGATATAGAAGTCGATCGCTGTTGGCTTTATGAAAGTTATGTTGAATGTTCTGTTTGTGCACAAGCATCCACCTTAATCACAGTAGAGTACGGAGGAACTTAATTCGTTCGAACAAGAGATAGACATTTTGAATATAAAAGACAAAAAGAAAGACACTTTCCAGGTCCTGTAAGATAGAGTATGGAGTGTCGTTTTAGTTCGTGTGTATTGCGCAGAGTCCCAAATCAGACGTCCGCATTCGCGTTGATCGTCTTCTTGTCTTTGGCGTCTATGACCGACTTGGATCACTGATCTTTGCCAATCGGTGTTCGTCTCTGCTGCTACAGGGAGGGCGGAGCGTTCGGACGATGTAAGGGCATTGTCGATGATGGAGACGTGTAGCTCGGCGTATTTTTTGGCAAGAATGTGTCAGTGAAGTCGATTCGCTTGACGATAGTGCCTTCGATTGGCGTCGAGAGAACGTCTACGTCTACCGAAAATGTAGAAGGTCCCCAAATCGTACGGAAGCTACTTTCGAAGTGCGCATTCTGTGTGAATCCCAAGTCCTTTTTACAGGTACTTTACCCGAGATGACTCTTTATAATTGATATCTGCCCGGAGAATGTCGACATCTCCTACTTACCTCGAGTCGCTGGACTTGATGCAACGATGCATAGCTAAAAAGCAAAGAAATCGACGGTAACCTTCTGCTTAGATACTATTCATGGTCCCGGGTAATATAGCCATGACGCCGCCGGCATGGGATGAGGCTCCGGATTGATCAACGATAGTAAAGGCTTCAGCCAACGCTACCATCCGAATAGACAAGACAACGCCGTCTCTTCACAGCAGCTCGTGAGAAACGGCGCAAGACGTGAAAGAGTCGAGATGCAGGGCATGTCGTTGCTGCTGATGTCAATGCCAAGTCTGTAAACAAGGTTCCTATCAGGGGTCAGTGCCACATGTTTCAGGATGCTTATCTCAGATTACAAAACTCGTCGAGGCTGCAACTCGACATCTCAAGGAGACGAAGGGGCTTGAAGATGCTTCAACAAACAGAGAGCGAGCCTTGAAGTTCATGATGACTTTGCACGACTTCGAACGCTCGGGACTGCAATCGCATGTCACTCGCCGGAAGATCAAGTCGTTCGTCAGCCGGCATGCTGCCAGAGAGTCGTCACAATGGGCTGTGAGCGATCAGGATTCCCCTGAACGACAGGCTTGTCTGGCCAAGTAGGCAACTTAACCGCTGATGCTCCCGACTTTTCTCAGTAGCGAATCTCTTTGAACGAGACCATGGCACTGGTCGCATCCTGCTACACCTGAGTAGATCGGAAGCGGTCCGCCCTTTGCGCAGGTACGCGCCAGGTACCGATGTCGCTCAGAAACCGATGAGCTTGGCTCCAGAGCGGTGGACGAGGTAGTCCAAGTCAACCATGCGTGCCCTTGGAAGCCATCGGCACTCCCCTCGACCGAGTCAACGATCAGTCCTCATGACCTGCATCAACTTCGAGTCCATTCAATGTCGCTTCTGAATATCGCAACAACATCATCGATTGACGTCGCAAAGACGAGAAGAGTCCAAGAGTCGGAGACACATCGGTCAACAACTCAGCCGTACTGAACCGCCGCTCGAGATGCGACGCGCACCATCTGTGCGGTCGTGCTCTGGCAAGAGCAACAGAGCCGTCGAGACTCGAGGCACATGCTTCGCCTCTTTGCAATGCGCTGCACTATTCATGCCGCTCATGGAAGTCGAGTTTCCGAAGATGAGTGCAAGCATGTGTTGGCTGCGATCTCGGGTGGCTCGGCCATGCTACCTCCTATCACCGCAATACAAGCCAAGATTTGGCTGCGGTGGATGCACTTTACACAAGGAGAGGGACTCAACTTCCTCCTTTTGACAACTTCTCCAGCGATGTTGATCCTAGGAAATTAGGCAGCGCGTTGATAACCCGTATTGCCCGCCGACGAGTTAACCCCTAGCTGCAGTTTAGTGTTAAGCTTGAAGCTTCACGCGCCCCTCACAATCTTGGAAGTCGTTTGAAGCTGCTACGTAACAGCTATTTGCCTGCTTGAAATCCTGGAGGAGCTTCTCATACGGCGTGCGACAGGTAGGTATGACACTGGTGGCACTTTGGCAGGTCTGAGCTGTTGTGTCTCCGAGGACTTCGGCCATTCTCGTATTGAGAGGCAACACATCAAACAACTCTATGGTAGCCGAGTCCTGCTCCCCGACGCCTGCCAGGGCTCGATTCAACAAACATGTTTGTCGCCTCTTCCACGTCTGAGCCCTGATGGAATATGAAGGTCCATCTTGCCTTTCATCAATCCACCCAACAATCTGATCTTTGAATAAATTAATACCCTAGCCAAACACGTGAGGCGCAATTAACATTACGGTTCCGATGCTTAGCTACAGCCAGCCGCACAGCCATCCGGTTCGGCAAGAAAATTTGGCGGTCAATGGCTTTTCCAGGGTCCCCACATCTCGGTCAAACACCATCGTGAATACCATCGCTCTGCTAGATTTTGTCTCTTATGCAGCAGCAACAACACGACTTATATTGATATGCTTACCCAGTTGATGTGGAGAACCAATTCAAATGATCCGCCTTCCTTTCACTAGTGAAGAACAAGACCCCATACCCCAGCCATTCTGGTGTGTCAACGCCGGGGACGACTTTGCCTTGAAAGGTAAAGGACATGAATCGTTCTCAAATGACGAACGCCAAGATATCCAAAGGAAGAATTTCAAACCACGCCGCCGTCACGCGATGCCTTCCGACGTGCTTGATCCACAGAATGCTTGTCTCATTCGGTCTTGTATTGGTCAAGCACTTCTCAACGTATGTGATGATTGGCCGTTCTCCATCGCATCCTCCCCGCTTGGCGATCCACACTGTCAGTTACTAGTTGGATAACGACGTCGTCGTATTGTCGCATAGGCGAAAAAAAGGTCCTACCTTGCCATCCGCCGCATAAGAACTCCGTGGCACCCCGTTTCGACCAATCTTCCTTTCTTCCTTTGCTTACCAGCTCTACCTCTATTACAACTACCCTCGAGAGTATCTTGGAAATAATCAACAAAGAACTCATCTCAACAACATCCAAGCATCGTCCACTGTTGCTACGTGGTGACACGCTTCATCCTCGCATCTGTACGACTCACACACTACGACTCATACCCAAGCAACTCTGAGAATCATCTCCCGAGCAACTCGAACAACATTTTTCCTCGCAACATCGCCATTGACTCGAAATTTCGAACTCCCCAGCGACGACTTACTCACCTTCAAGCTTAAAACATATCCCTTGCGCCATCACATCTCGAAGTGAAACCCCTACGCAGCGACTGCCCGTGCATCGCTAGCAATTAACTTCAAAGAATATTTGAGTGCCTAAGCGACTTTGTACGACAAGACCGACATACCCTCGCAACTCTACCCCAGCAGCACTTGTAACACACCCAAGCAACAATCTTCGTAACGAATATGGATTACCTCAAACGTACCTTCATGGGCAAGGATGAGAGAGACTTCCACCATGCCGTCGTCCCGCTTCCTTCCGAACGTCGCCAGTCAAATCAAATAAAGGCTGAAGATAACCAAACTGATGTCAAGTCTGATGATTCCACAAGCTCCCTTGGTGAGAAGTCATCGCAGAGCCAAACATTAGGAAAATCAGCAACCACTCTCGAGTCACTAAGAGCTGAGGTTGACTCCGATGTCGCTGTGGAAGGACACAACACTGCTTACGATCGTACGTACAACCTTGGTGTTGGGGAATCTACAGCGCTTTTGGCGTTCTGAGCGATGCTTTTCTCCACGCTTCCCCAAATGTCAGATTTGCTAACACTTGGCAGGCAAATCAAAAGTCATCAACAAGGCTATTCAAGATATGGGCATGGGCTCATACCAGTGGAAGCTCTTTACACTCTGTGGTTTTGGTTGGATGGCCGACAACCTCTGGCTTCAAGGCGTTGCCTTAACTCTCGACCCCATTGCCGCTGAATTCGGCGTCGACAGCAACCGTGTACGCTACACTACCCTTGCTCTCTTCACAGGTCTCTGCATTGGTGCTAGTTTCTGGGGTATCATCTCGGATATTATCGGCCGTCGTTACGCCTTCAACATGACACTCTTCCTTGCTGGTTCTTTCGGTCTCGCAGCTGGTGGTGCTAACAGCTGGATTGCTGTTTGTGCTCTCTACGCCTGTATTGGACTCGGTGTAGGTGGTAACCTTCCTGTCGACGGTGCCTTGTTCCTCGAGTTTCTTCCCGGCGAGTCCAACTACCTTCTCACCCTCCTCTCTATTTGGTGGCCCGTTGGTCAACTCATCTCCTCTCTTCTGGCTTGGGCTTACATCCCCAACTTCTCTTGCGCCGCTGATGCTGCAGTCTGCACCAAGGCCGACAATTGGGGCTGGCGTTATTTCATCCTGACTCTGGGCGCCATCACCTTCCTGATGTTCATCTTCAGATTCTTCCTCTTCGATCTCTTCGAGTCGCCCAAGTTCTTGCTCTCTCGAGGTCGTCAGGCTGAAGCTGTCCGTGTTGTTCAGGGAATTGCTGCTGCCAACAAGACTACCACCTGGTTGACCGAGGACATCCTGAACCAGATCGGCGGTGACCCTGATGTGACTGAGGACCACAAGCTTAGTACTCTGGATATCGTCAAGCGTGCCGCTGGCAAGTTCTCTACTCAGCGTATCGGTCCTCTTTTCCACGGCTGGAAGCTTGCCTCCACCACCGTCCTCATCTGGTTCGCCTGGACTACCATTGGTATGGGATACCCTCTGTTCAACGCTTTCCTGCCTCAGTACCTTGCCAACAACGGCGGCGGTGGTTCCAACTCTGTCTCGACTACCTACCGTAACTACGCAATCACCTCGATCGTCGGCGTTCCTGGATCTTTCCTTGGCTGCTACACCGTCAACCTCAAGTACATTGGTCGTAAAGGCACCATGGCGGGTGCGACAGCCATCTCTGGCATGTTCTTGTTCCTCTTTACTACAAGCACCAACTCCGGTACTCAACTCGCTTTCTCATCCCTCGAGGCCTTTTTCCAAAACATCATGTATGGTGTATTGTACGCCTACACAGTAAGTTCCGCCCAGTCGAACAAGCACTTGAGAGTCATAGACTAACACAACACAGCCCGAGGTCTTCCCCGCCCCCAACCGTGGCACAGGTACTGGTATCTCGAGTTTCTTCAACCGTCTCGCTGGTCTCTGCGCCCCCATCGTGGCAGTCAATGCAGCCAGCGCCAACCCCAACGCTCCCATTTACGCATCAGGTGGTCTCTTCTTTGCGGCATTTGTCGCAATTTGCTTGCTCCCAATTGAGACGAGAGGCAAGCAGACGCTATAAAAAGTCTGGTTTCCATTGGTTGTCGGAACGAGTTCCATGGCAACCCTTTCACGAAGGCCCTGGTGGCCAATTATGGCATATATACCCCCCATTGCTATTAAACAAATTCAAGTTACATTTTTAAGCACAAAATTCATGTCGGCCAATCCGTTTCACGAATGCGTTGTTGATTGCTGCCCTTGATTGAGCAGGAGCGAAGCATTAGAAGGATAGCGGACTTCTTTCCGCCGTGTGCCTTCCTCAACCCCACCACCTCGCGGGGCATTCGTCGACATGTGAAGATTGTCTGTTTTTCAGATCATGGAAGCAATCAAGTATCTGGTGGAGGATGCAAATCGCCTCCTTAATTAGCATCCTCTCAGATACGTGTATCACGCCGTCTCTGCTTCTTGTGAAGATGCAACTCCTTAAGAATCGCCTACCTCCTCCCTCATAACGTTGCCAACCGCTTCATCATCACTTCTTCTTCCATTGGACCCACTTCATTGAGTCTGCTGCACTGGATCTACTTCATTGGACTTCTTCCATCCACTCAACTTTCCTCATTAAACAACTGCGCCCCTTCACTAATTCTTGAATCTTGAATCTTCTTCAATCGCGCTTCTTCATTTATCTTCCCCCAATTCCTCCGACTCAACCTCCTTCATCATTACAACTTCTTCATCAACAAACCTCGTTCCTCGTTACAACTTCTTCTTTCATCACAACAAACTCGCCCAACATCACAAGCCTGATCACGAACAAGATCTTCACCATGATCGACGCACCATGGTGGAAGGACGCTGTCGTCTACCAAATCTACCCTGCCAGTTTCAAGGACAGCAACAATGATGGCTTGGGCGATATCCAAGGCATCATCTCCAAGCTCGACTATCTCCAAGCTCTCGGAGTCAACACCATGTGGGTGTGCCCGATGTATGCTTCACCTCAGATCGACATGGGCTACGACATCAGCGACTACAAGGATGTGTATCCTCCTTACGGCACCGTTGCCGACATGGAAGATCTCCTCCATCAAGCCCACTCTCGCGGCATGAAGGTCCTCTTGGACCTGGTCATCAATCACACAAGTGATCAACATGCTTGGTTCAAGGAGTCCAGATCCAGCAAGACCAATCCCAAGCGTGACTGGTACATCTGGAAGCCTGCAAAGTTCGACAAGCACGGCAATCGTCAAGCACCCAACAATTGGCGTGCAAACTTCGGTGGTAGCGTCTGGGAGTGGGATGAGCTCACTCAAGAGTACTACCTTCATCTCTTCGCCACCGAACAACCCGACCTCAACTGGGAAAACGACGCCACTAGACAAGCCGTCTACAAGGATGCAATGATCTTTTGGCTCGATAAAGGTGTTGATGGCTTCAGAATCGACACGGTCAATATGTACAGCAAGCCTTCTCACTATCCGGATGCTGAGATCACAGACTCGGATGCCTTCTTGCAAGAAGCTGCCCTAGTCTACGTGAACGGTCCGCGCATGGACGAGTATCTCATGGAGATGAACGAGATCTTGAAACGCTACAACGCCGTCAGCATCGGAGAGTGCCCGCAGACACCTGACATGGAGAGAGTGAGAAGATATGTCAGTGCGCAGGAGAAGCAACTGGACATGGTAAGTCTATCATCCTAGACCTCCTTTTTTCGGATCCTCACGAGTGCCACAGGTCTTCCAATTCGACATCAGCGATGTCGGCATTGACAAAGTCCACAAGTTCCGAAGCAAACCCCACAACCACAAGCTCACCGACATGAAGTCTGCCATCGCCCGCACTCAGAGTCTCATCTCGCCCACCTCGGATAGCTGGACAACCGCTTTCATGGAGAACCATGACCAAGGACGCAGTATCTCTCGCTTCGGCAACGACACCACTCCTGAACTCTCTATCCGATCTGGTAAAATGTTGGCTTTGTTCAACACATGCCTCAGTGGCACACTGTTCATCTACCAAGGACAAGAGTTGGGCTGCGTCAACTTGCCCATGAGCTACCCCATCGAAGACTACCAGGATCTGGACAGTCTGAACTACTACAACTTGGTCAAGGAGCGCAGCCATGGCGACAAGGAGCAGCTGGCCAAGGCCATGTCGGCCATACAGTACTTGGCTCGCGATCACGCCAGAACTCCCATGCAGTGGGAGCCTACCCTGCCCCACGGTGGCTTCACCGGAGAGGGAGTCAAGCCCTGGATGAAGCTCAATCCTTTCACCACAACCATCAACGCCGAGCAGCAGATTGATGATCCTCACTCAGTCATGAGTTTCTGGAAGAAGATATTGCAGCTGCGCCAGAAGCACAAGGAGTTGTTCGTGCATGGAGTGTTCGAGCTCGTCGATGTGGACAACGAGAACGTCTTCTCCTTCCTCAAGCATTCGAAGAACGAGAAGGCACTGGTTGTCTGCAACTTCTCGGATGGCGAGAGCAAGCTTCCATTCTTTGGCTCTGGAGACTTGTTGATTAGCAATGTCGATGGCCCAAAGGAAGACACACTGGAGGCTTGGGAAGGTCGCGTCTACCTTTTCAATTGAGGCATGGTCGTTGACCTTTGACCTGGAAGAAACAACTTGACTTTTGCATTTGGCAGATTGCATTTTGCGACAATTGCGGCCTCTTTTGGTCGCAGACTTCTTGCGCTCTGGAAGCGATATTGAACTATTCTCTGGCAGAATAGATTGAGGGCTATTTTGAGCCATGTTTGACAACTCCACTCCATACTTTTGAATTGGAAACAATCTCTGCTCTTATGTTCGTTCCGCTCGCGCTCTCTCTTCCGCTCACTGTTCCTTCTTTCATGCTAGCTTTGACTTTCGTATCGTAGCATCAGCTATGTGCAACAATGTTGGCCACTTGATGGCCTCCAAGTCCAGAGAGGTTGATTGTTTGTCCCCAGTTCAGACAATCGGCCGTCAGGACGTTGCAAACACGAAATCTAAGGAGTAGCGGCAATGAGAAACGCGACGCGGCAGTGTGATAGCTCCATCATCGCAACCTGGCTTCAGCATGAGTGCGATCATTTGTCGCGAGACGTCGCAAAGTCAGCCCAGCCACGCGCTTGCCCAAAGTAAATACAGAGACAGAGCAAGAACGAATCGAAACCCGAACGAAGCGTCCTCGCGGGATCCAAATGCTCCTCCCGAATTCGTGTCAGGAGGACTGCCAATTTGGGCGCTCTTGAACAGTTGAACCGAACAGCAAGCATGAGCGCTCATAGCCCGGCAGCAAGAACGACTGGTTCTTTAAGTCGGATGTAGAGGTTTCTACAATATGGCAGTAATCAAGTCGTCGAAAGCCTCAGCCAGATTAGCAATCGTCAAGAACACATAGTCGTTCGGTAGGAAGTTGGCAGTAGCGAACTGGCATACTGACAGTGCCAAGTGAGCCGTATATTGCCGGAGTCAATATGGTAATGGCAATGATCTCCGAATGATGCTTGATGCTTGATGGTGAAACAGGTGTCACAGAGCCGCTGTCGACGAATCTGTGGTGTCGACGCGACTGAAGAGGTTTGGAAAGCCCGAGCGAAAGCAGCGACGCTAGATTGATATATTTGTTGCCCTTTTGTCAGCGCCATCGATGACCAGTAAGAAGCTGTGGTCATATCTCGATGAGTAATTTGCGATCAAGATCACATCGACATCATGTTCTTCGCAAGAAAGCATGCTGTAGATGGCATTGAGAGGCTTGCAGCAGAGAGTTGCTGATTCGTGTTTCCTCGAAACAGTATTGTTTTGCCACATCCGAGACCGAAGATTAATTGCCTCTTACTAGATCTCCGCAGATGTGATTCTCCAGCGAGGTGATGCTGTTCTCAAAGGGATCCTCGACTCCGTATTTCTCCAGGTCATCCCTCGTTCTTGTGAGTATTCTGTGAGGGAAAGCCGTCCATTCGTTGTAGGGTGCTACCCGGTTTTCTTGTCTCGTACTTCTCGTTCAATGAGCACCCATAGGATATCGTCCAATTCTGCCAAAGTATGTCCGGTAGATTGCTCTTCGTCCTCGTCTTCGTCGGGTTCGTTGACTTCTTCGAAATATCTGACCAGTGCCACCGCGACATTCATAGCATCCTGACTTGCTGCATGACGGCCAACCAGACGCCGCAGATCAGGTAGCAGTTGCACAATGAGTGGTGTACAGTTGGCTGGTCTAACACCATGATACCCGAACTCCCTTTTTCTCATAATCGTAGTCCTGTAGCGAATGTCCATCATCAACTCGCTATAGAGACAACGAGCTTCGCGCGAATAGAGACGTGGCAAGTTTCGTTGCTCCAAGATGGACTCGAGCTCCAGAATGCTCTCCGGAAACCAACCGTTTAGACCATACGACGAGAGGCGATAGCTCGTCTGCGTCAGGTCCTCGAGTGTCGATTCGACCCAATCGTTATCGCGAGAACGTTGCCACGACCTTCGATGACTAACAGAAGTACATGACATACGCGACCACTCTCTCTCTTTCTCCGCAAGCGTAGCCTAATATGGTTAGCTTAAGTAAGGACTAGAGAGGTTCTATCACAAACCGAACGCGGAGGCATTGGATCCATGGCTAGGCGCCGGATCAGCCACCACAGTGCATCGTCAAGCTCTCCATAATGTTCTTCACTTTCGCCGTTCCTGCAATCCTCGTTATAGTCTCCCAAGTTACCGTAGGCAGTGTCGGAGACGCGGAGCATGAGCAAGAATGCATGGAATAAGCCATAACGTCCCTCCATGTAACTTATATCAAGGATGGTGGGGATATACCTGACAGCGTTGACGGCGTAATCCTCAGGCCCGAATGAATGCTTGCGCCTTTTCCCGTTTGAGCCATTGAACTTGGCGATGTCTTTGTCAATGTCTCGGATTGTTTGGCGATAGAGTAATTTCATCTCGAGTGGAGGCGAGACTGCTCGCGCGCCCTCTTCTGGCATTCGTGGGACTTCCTCAACGATCGCAGCACGACCGAGCGCCGATCTCATGTGTTCAATACATCGAGAGAACCAACCGTGAAGGCCAAACCTGAGCAGGAAGTTTCTTCGTTCCTCGAGTTTTGTAAGGATAGAAGACATCCAATGAGTATCATTGTCACGCTCCCTTCGAAGCTTGATGAGCAAAAGCATGTCCACGTCCAGTTCCATGAATGGTACAGCACTACCACCACGTCCAGGATTCTGGTAAGATAAAGCTGGCGAGAAGGCATGCTCAGCGATCTTTGTCAGCAGATCCCATGCAAGTCCGAGGTGTCCTTCCATGCTACTGATCTCGCGGACATGGGGGAGATATGCGATTGCGGTCCTAGCATAGTCGTCCGTGTCCGTCGTGCTATGAGGCTTGCTCGTCGCCACATTCAGCTCTTGAATGGATGATCTAAGTGCCTTGGCAGTGTCTTCGTAGATTTGGTATACTGACGATGGAGATTCAGGCTGTTCGACGCGTGCTTTCTTTATGCGATCCTGTGATTCCGCGTCCTTGGATGCATCATCGTCACTCTTGCGCTTTTGCGTCTCCATCTCTCGAGCCCAGCTACCAGCGCCAGGTCATTCCCCCGTAAGACTTTGCCTGACGGGAAGAAAAGATGAACTACGGTCGCGTGCTTGACGCGAAGAAGGAACTCGGGAAGCTTGGGCCACAGCCCGATGACGTTCTTGATGCCTTTGACATTTCGAGCATTCGCTTCATCTGCATTGACTTTCGAAAGTTTTGATTCTCTACTTCCTTCTCTACACATACAAAGTTACAATTTGGATCGGGAATCACCAATTGAATTCACTGGACGAAATTTGCTTCGAAACGAAAGAGACACCATTCTACTTCCAGGCTTCTCTAGTTACTAAACACACCATCACCATGGACGACTGGCAAGACGCAGCATTCTCTTCCCGACACATGCACAATCGTGTAAACCGGAATGGCGGGAGAGGTGGTGGCAAAAGCAAAAGAAACACCTTCGATGTCCGCAAAACTTTCGGCAGCTACGAATGTAAATGCCCAGCATGGCATAGGATCAATAGCGAAAGCGGCTCATCAGATCAACACGCTGTACTGGAGCTATACAGATTGACCGAGAATGGTCAAGGTGTCGTCGGAGAGCTTTCATTACCTGGTGTTTTGCAAGCTGCAGTGATCTTGGCTGCGAGTAGGAAGAGTCTACAGGGGATACTATCTGAGCTCGAACCAGTCAAACCGACTGAAGAAGATGAGAAGGCCACAGAATCAACCAACAATACAGATGAAATAGCCGGCTCGGAACAGGACGAGGATAGCGACGAGGAAGAAGAACCAGTACCCGATCGCTTCGAAACCTTTGAGAAGAACAGTTTCCGCGAGCCTAAATTCTGGCTGCAATGGAACGGTATGCTCTCGCCAACATCAACAGAATCAGAGAAGGCCGAATCAGGATTAGGCTACATCATCTTCCCGAGTAATGATTGTAAGAAGTTCAAAGGGACACTAAATTGTGCTTCGCTAGAGTGGAAGGATGTCGCTCTTTCTGGTTACAAGATTGCTCCAAGATCAGAATCGGATATACCGGTCGCCTGGGGTCCGGATGGCGTCTCAGTATGAAGATATCATACAGCGTCGTGGCTGGCTTAGGATCTGATGAGTAGTCAGCCGCTGCCTCTTGCTTCAATATTGCTTTGACGACGGGTATGAGAACAGCATTGAATGCCTGAACTACCACCTTACTGATCCAATCATAAATGTACCAAAAACATCAAATCAACATGTGGTAATTACTGGTGCCTCGAGCGAAGGATTCGGCTTACCCCTCCCCCCTCCGAGTTGTTCTGAGCCGCCGTGTATATTTCGAGCACTACTTCGCCTTCGACCTTTCTTTCGCCTTCGACCTTTCTTTCGCCTTCTATCACGAGTGCACTCACTATTCGGTATGAAATATTTGGAATTCCGACCTCACTCAATCATGTGGGCTTTACTCAGCTTCTTGTTCTTTCTGAGTGCGCAAGCACGCCTTTGGGCAGAAGAGCATGTAGAGCAAAGCCTTTTCAGTGCTCCGATCGACGTCAAAGCATCCAAAGATGTTTTACTGACAGTCAGTATTAAATTCCAGCCTAGCCTAGCCAGTTCAAGTCTTCTCACAAGAAGCCCGACTGACGCTTGACAAGTTCGACGACATACCAATCTACCCCAACTCAACAACACCCCTCCACACCCACAACCTCCTAGATTTCAAAAACTTCCAACTCATCAACGTGACCTCAGCCGCCGCAGAAGGCTCAATCAGTCACAAAGACAGGAATTGCGCAGTCTCACCTCCAAACGCGCTTCGCAATATCCCTCATTCCTACAAAACAGTTTCATCTTTCCGTTCCAATGAAACCTTTTGCACCGTCAATAATATATCAACCTACTTCGATCTTCAATCTTTGTATATCAAAACCTTTGGCTTCACGTCTCGAGGTACTGTGATTGATATCCTTGCTGCTGAAGTGGATGATCGGACTGTTGTGAGAATGCATAGTTTGTCTGTAGTTTATGTCAGGGATACTTGGTTTCAAGAGCCCATATATCTTAGCTTTGGGTGGAAGTGGGCTCCGAGGTGGGGAAAGGGAGTTAATTATGTGGAGGTTTCTGCTAGTACGAGAGAGGGAGTGGCGGTGGGGTTCGCCATTGATGATTTGAGGGTTGGCGTGTATGATATTGGGTATGAGGAAGAGCGGAGGATGCTGGAGCAGGAGATGGGACAAGTCGACGCAGGGCCACCGACTCAGTTCACAATGTACATTTGAAGATATGAACGCGGTCTGGCGAGAATTGTGTCTCTTGAATTCTAGAACAAAGTCGGTCAACGCAACAGAAAAGCAACGCTAGACATGATATACAAGCAAACACAGTAGCAGCAAAAAATGACAACACCTCCCTGCTTTTTCTTTCCATTGTTTTCATCATCTTCAAGCTTCTGCCTTGAAGATGCCATCGTGACTCTTACGGTGCTTCTTCTTGATCTTTTGCTCGGCAGGCGTGTCGTCGTTCCAGAAGGCGTTGATGGTGGCTTCGGGCAAAGGTGGTTCAGCCATCTAAGCATCACCGCCGACACTCTTGCGGCCCTTCTTCTTCTCCTTCTTGTCCTTCTTTGCGCTAGCTGGGGGCTCGGCCGGGGTGGAAGCGGGAGGGGCGGCCTCTTCCTCCTTGGCCTTGCGACCGCGCTTCTTCTTGGGCTCTTCGGCGATGGTCTCGGCGTCGGCCTTGCTCTTGCGCTTGTTGGCGCCGTTGACGGCGGTGAAGGCGCCCTTCTTGACGGGGCTGGAGGCGGGGAGTGGAGGGGATGATGCTGGAGGAGCGGCCTTCTCGACCTTCTTGCGACCACCCTTCATGGCGGACTTGGGAGTCTTGACTGGGGGAGGAGTGGGTTCCTTTGGTGGTGCCTCTTCCTCGTCTGAGCTGTCGTCGTCTGAGTCGTCCGAGTCTGCGCCAGCGGTAGCAGCTGCGGCGGGCTCATCGGCTTCGACATCGTCATCGTCTGCCTCGGGGCTTTCTGCAGCAACGGGTGCACCGTTGGCCTTGAAGTCTGCAAGCTCCTTGTTGTAGACTTCACGCGAAGCCTGGTATGCGTCTTTGTATTTCTGGTCGTGGTGTCAGTGATTGCGCGTCTGTCTGCGATTCGGGAAAACATACTTGCTTGACCTCCTCGGGAAGCTGATGCCATCTCTTGGTACCCTCTGACGATATCTCGCCTCTCTTCTGCTCGGGACCAAGCTCGGTGTGGATCTTCTCGCGGTTCTCGCCCAGCCACAAAAGGTAGGCTGTCAAGGGGCGCTTGGGCTGGTTGGGGTCTCTAGGCTCGGCCTTCTTTCTCTGCTTCTTCTCTGGTGCTGCGGGAGGGCCACCACCGACAGTGACGAGTTCGCCGGATTGGATGAATGCGCCGAGGTCCATTTGGCTGGGGTCGAGGTCGACATTGCCGCCGAGGACAGCGTTGGAGTGGTCAATGTATGCGCTAGTGGCATTCTTGAGGGCGTTCTGGAGCGTGATCCATGATGTGACGAGCTGTTGTCGCTGTCAGTTCGAGTCCTTGTTTTGTTTGGTCGCGACGCGCTTCGAATCGTCCGAAGACGCGTCTGTCGCAGTATGACACAATTGCGCCCAACGTGCGACAAGTTCGGAATTGAGATGAACTGAGTCGCAAAGATGGGCGCATTGGAACTGCGACGTGACAGGGACAAAAAACATACCGCGTCACGAGTGCGAACGAACTCTGCTTTGTCGATGGTGATTTGCTGGAGGTCGACCTCGGGCTTGGGCGCGGCTTCGGGTTTGACAGATTTGGCGCGAGGCATGGTCGCGTCTATGTGTAGAATAATGTGGATGAATAAAAAAAAGTTGGAAACAAAAAGTTGGGAGGGGGAAAAGGAGGAGGAAGAGTGGGAGGCTGGGATGGGATAGCGCGCGAACGAAAGACGATCAAGCGTGATTTTGCTTGGGGATTAACCGTTCATTCACCAGCATTGACCAACATTTGCTTAAACCCTGTGCCCTTCCAACCTTTTCCCCACCCCTGTCCATTCTGCCAATGTGTCACCCTGTTCGTCTGAAAATTAAATGGTATCATTGAAACTTCGCCCAAACCTGTCCTGAACGCCCATCGTCCTTCCAATATCTCCCAAGTTATCGCAGAGATCATGTCCCTCTCGAGACACTCCCGTTATACGTACTGAGGAGGTCCTTGCGGTGCTTTGTACTGCTGTGGAGGTGCTCCGTATGGCTGCATCGGAATCTGTTGAGATGACTGAGGGTTGTTGGCACTGTTGGGATCGTTCATCATTTGTTGTACGTCTGGTCGATGCCTGGAAGTCATCAGTATACAGTTTTTTGTTGGTTTGAGACAACATACATGACGTCTTGGTAGAAGTGACAGATGTGGCAACCAACTTCGTGGTGTGGCTTTAGGGAAAATGGTATGAGAGGCTGTTAGGACGTGTTAGTACTGGAGGAAACCATGGAAACTCTCGATGAATACTTACGACAAAGCAGAAGGTAAACCACTCCCATCTCTTGTAAACTTTGGCTGTGAAGTTGCCGCAGTTCTGGGTAATAATCAGTTTGGATTCGTGTTTATTGTGGTGACCCTGCCACATACCTGGCATTGCGCTGTAATGTTCTCATGCCCGGCAAGCAGGGAGTTGAAGGTGTGTGTTCCGCAGGTGAAGATGAAGGCCATTTTGTGCTGATGTTATCTGCACTTATGATATGTGGATGAGAGAAGAGGTAGAAAGAACGTCGTCGTTGCTCGTGTTACATAGATGATTGCGGCGCGAGCCTGTTTCGTCGTCATCACATGCTTGCTGAGCCATTCTTGGAGGCCAAGCGCCGAGACTCATTTTGGAAATCCATTTGGGCAAGTTGCCAACATTTGGATATATCCCTCGGTTTGAACAATATACCAATACTCAGACAGAATGCACATGTATCTTCTTCCGCAGTATCTCTCCATGCCCCAGAGTCATGAAGCACCTGAATGGGTCGGCAAACATCGGCCGGTCAAACAAAAGACGCTTTGACTTTGACCAAAACGCGGCTTGCAGCGGTCTCACAAGGAGGCAGATCTTCTCCACAAGCCCACCAGCCACTGTCGGCCACCACAACTTTTTTTTGAGCTTGTCTCGTGCCATCATCGTATACATACAAAATGTCGGCCTCACTTCCTGGTAACCGCGCATTGCCGGCCTCGCAGTATAATCTCGACACATACTGGGGTCGTGTCAGACATGCTGCCGATTTGTCTGATCCGAGGTAAGGAATTGACATGTGCGCAAACATGCACTTTCGTTATCTTTTGATCATTTCCATCATCGCGTATTGCAATTCTTCTTGGACAATTTCTCAAGTCCATGCATTTACAAGAGAAACATATACCATCTTATCGTATCACGGTTCAAGCACAATTGACTGATCAATCTCATCAACAGAACATTGTTCACCTCTCCAGCTGGTCTTGAAAATGCAAAGGAACTGGTCACCTCCTACAAGCAGGGCAAGATCCAGTCTATGACTCCTAATCTGTGGAGTGCAAAGAAGGTCATCGATGCCACCCTTCACCCTGGTATGACGTGAACAATCTGGATATCGAAGAAAACCACTAACATCATCAAGACACCGGCGAGAAGGTCCTCCTCCCCTTCCGCATGTCCGCCTACATCTTCTCAAACCTGGTCGTCACAGCAGGCATGCTCACACCCGGTCTAAGTACAACCGGCACTCTCGGCTGGCAAATCGCCAATCAGTCTCTCAATGTCGCCATCAACTCCTCCAACGCCAACAAATCCATCCCTCTCTCCATGTCCACAATGGTGCAATCCTACTTCCTCGCCGTCGGTGCCAGTTGCGGTGTCGCTCTCGGTCTCAACTCCATCGTCCCCCGCCTGAAGCGCGTAAGCCCAAACACCAAGATGTTGCTCGGTCGCCTGGTCCCCTTCGCCGCAGTCGCCTCAGCAGGTGTCCTCAATGTCTTCCTCATGCGCGGAGAGGAAATCCGCAAAGGCATCGATGTCTTCCCCACGGAAACCGAAGCCCAAAAGCTCAAGCGCGAAGAAGCAGGTCTCCCTCTCCAATCGCTCGGAAAGTCGAAGAAAGCAGCTACCCTTGCTGTTGGTGAGACTGCTATCTCTAGAGTCATCAACGCTACTCCTATCATGGTTCTGCCTCCTCTGTTGTTGGTGCGTCTGCAAAAGACGAATTGGTTGCAGCAGAGACCTAGAATGGTTACTCCTGTCAACTTGGGATTGATCTTTGGTACTAGTATCTTTGCGCTGCCGTTGGCTCTTGCTATTTTCCCGCAGAGACAGGCTGTCAAGGCTGATTCTTTGGAGGCTGAGTTCCACGGTCGCGCTGGGGACGATGGTTGTGTCGAGTTCAACAGAGGTATCTAGAGGAGCGACTTCGGAATTTCTTTTTCTTTGTCTTTGATGGGATAGATTGATTGGTTGAGGCAACGTCAGATGGTCTTTAGAGATGATGAATCAGGCCTTTTTTACTGATGTTTTAGAAGTTCTGACTGCACGCAACGTGAATTTGGAATGGTAAGGGAAGTATGGTGCCTCTGTAGCCTCTAGATACAACTTCCAACTGCCAGGATGCATAAAGTTTTTCTATAGAACGGAAATGTCCATTGAGAGACGTATTCGAACAGTCGTGCTCGAACCAGACTCGAGGCAGCAGCGTACATGTGAAAAGTGATGCTATGATCTGGCTGGATGACATGAAAGTGACAAAAGATCAAATTCCAAGGAGAAGCCACAAAGTGAAAAGTTCAAATCAAAGACAGAATCAAAGTGAACCTCGCTTGAAAATTGGGATAGGCCCCAAGCCTCTACCTTGAGTGAGGGACCATATGATCTTCTATGGACTCGTGAGTGGTGCCCAGGTGTGCGTCTCGACCGTGGCTATCTTCTCGTGTAATCGGCGTCACTAAATTCCAAGTATTGCCGTCGCTACTGACCATAGTCGGTAAGAGAGTGCCCGAGGCTCGAGACGGGATAAAGCCTGAGCCTGAACCTAAATTTACGGACCATATGATTTTCTATAGACTCGTGAGTGATACCAGAGATGCGTCTAAATGGTGGCTATCCCCTCGTGCAAACGGCATTGCTAAGTTCCAAATATTGCCGTCGCTGTCGAAATTTTTCTAAAAGAAAGTGCCCAAAACTTCAAATGGTCATTTAAGAACGACCAGTTGACCTACAGCGACGCCCTTCGGCCAGGAGAAGCAAAAAGAGACGACCGACTTGGGACTCGAACCCAAAGCCTTCAGTGGTTGTGTAATCGGTTGGCCGACTGAAAGAAGTTAGTAGGAGGTTTCTAGATAAGAGAAACTGTTGGAACGTACAAACTGACGCGCTACCATTGCGCTAGCCGGCCTTATGAAACCGGACTCTGGCTTTCCGTATATGTACTCAGCTAAACTCTAGAACATCTGATGGTTGTGCAACAAGCCATTCTAGGAGCCCTCGGAGTTTTCACTCTACAAATTCTGGACGGCTCGAAAAAAATACGTTAGCATATTCCTGCTAGGGATCGTATTATTGAATTTTGGCGGTTAGGATGTACTACTAACCGGTGTGGTGCGTTGAGTATTGCCCTCTGAATCTCGGGTTCGAGTTGAGAAAAATCATTTTGCACATAGTTTTGGCATGTCGAAAGGAAGGACATGCAAGATCTATATACATACACGCATGTCGATTGACAAGGTCGGAAACGGTTTGTTCTTTGTTGCTGCAAAGCTAGCTGGCAGTCAGGAATCATGCGCAAACGGAAGATATGGAAAACGGACCAACTTGTCCGACTTGGCTTTTCTGGGGAGACTGAACTTTTCAAGCCTCCCAATGACATGCATTATTGACAAACCACCAAGATCGCAAGTGTGCTGGTCGTCAGTGATGTGCCGCGAGAACAGAATTATCGCTGCTTGAACATAGATGCCGGCTCAAGCTTGGATTGACGGTCTTTGTGGCATCTTCCAATTAATTACTCTTGCGTCTTGAATACTATTGACAAATCCATATATTTAAATCAACAGCAATACGAAGATGAATAGTCATTGAATAGAAGCAAAGTGAAAAGAGCTCTCTTTGGTTGATATTTGACTTCTAATATCATTCATCCGACAATTCTTATTGTGAAAACTACCAAACCCCCTAGTTATCATACACAAAATCTAGTCGTCACGACTAAGAGGTGAATGCAAGAGGACTTCTTCCATAAGTCCACCTTGGACAACCAGTTTTAGGGACAGAATGACAAGCCATATATGTTCATTGCATAATGCCTATAGCGTGCGTATATGACAATGCTATAGATAAGTGATGCCTCAAACGTTGCAGAGAACAGCCTTGCCGCTGCTGGTTCGATATGTCCTCCCCCTTTCCTCAAGTTTGTCACTGTCGCCACTGTAGAGATACACGATACTTTTCAGGAGTGGAGCTAGGACCAAAGAGAAGACCTCCAAGTATCGCTCTCTGTGGACGACGTGCTATTGCTCAATATCATCGTGCATTTTGACGCGTTGATTGATGCGCATCGCAGCGGCTTGAGAGTCAATATGACAATTTTTAGCACACGGAGAGGACACGGGACCAGCTGACTAACACGATGCATAACACAGAAGATAGGTATGAAAGCGTGAGAAACAGGGTTGGCATTGACTGCATATGATGCTGATTGGGTCTCGAGAGGAGGAGTATGCATCATCTATCTGGCTCCGTGTCTACTAGGTTTGGCATAATCACCGATTATGCTTATGCAACAAGAACGATCCTAAATGTTTGGACATTCTCACTGTTGACTGCCACTTCTTCTCTGTGCCGTAAAGCAATGTCAAGGCTTCTTTCTCGCTGTGAGCCATTCTATGCCTCAAACTTCGAGAGGCAGCTGCGCAGGACGATTCAGGCTGTCCAATTGTGTAGTTGAGCGAAGCTTGTCTCCCAGCGACCTATCTCCGACCTGCCAGCAGGGCTGGATTCTCACACTCTCTTGTCCTTGAAAGATGCATGAGAGACCTGGTCTGGCGCCTTGACTGTCCACGATCGGAGCCTGGAGCGGCCTCTTCCAGACCTGGCGTATCGCTGGTGCGCTTGGGTAACACAACTTGGAGCAGAGTGCTGGCTTATGTCGATTGTGCTCATGATTTCTGCATGCCGTCTCACTTCTTTGAGGACTTCTTGTCTTTCTTGCTCTTCTTTTCCTTCTTCTTGTCTTCCTTAGACGATTCCTCGGATGCCGGCTCGGTCGCAGGCGTAGTAGTGCCACTTCGTCGTGATTCTTTCGCTTCGAGATTCTTGACAAGTCGTAGGGAGAAGTATTGTTCTAGTGTGACGCCTTTTGCTGCTGCACGTTCTTCGTATTGCTTGCGCTTGTCTTCAGGCAGGCCTTCCAGTGATTTGTCCTTCTTGCTCTTGCTCTTCTTAGTTGTCGCATCCGAGTTGTCTTCGCTGGCAGTCGCTGATTTCTTTGCCATTTTGGCGGCGCGGCGTGCCTTCTTCTCGTCGTCTGAGGAGGATGAGTCGGATGTGGATTTCGATCGCTTCCTGTCTTTCTTCTCCTTCTTGGCCTTCTTCTTTTCTGCCTTGTCCTCGTCATCATCCTCAGCCTTCCTTTTCACACCCGTAGCCGGCAAGACAGCCGATGCAAGCGCAGCAACCTTGGGATCCACCATTCCAATCGTTCCCGGCACACCCTCTCCTTGCACAAATCGTCCATACAAGCCACCCCTCTTGATTCCCTGCTCTTTGACATTCGCCAGGATACTCTTCTTGCCAGTTCCAAAATCTTTCAAACTGCTGTCGAAGGCTTTCAACCACCACTGGCCTTGGATGACATCTGCCTTGTTGATTCCGATACCGAGTACGTCGACTTTCTTGCTGACGAGGAGTGGTTTGCGAAGGCCCTTGTTGTCCGAGTCGAGCGAGTGACCGAGGCCACGCCAGCCTTGCTTTTTGAGGAGTCCGGCTGCGTCCATGATGTGGTAGGTACTATGGACTGGTCGAATGCAGAAGTGTCCAGTGCCCGGGAAGGATATCCTTTGATTGTTTTGTTACGAGACTAGGTCGGCAGAGAAAAGTGTCGGGATTATTTTTCTGCCGGATTGCGATCGAGCCTTTTGGGGTTGACCGCCTTCGAGCGGGCCGGGACGTGCTTTCCCGACGACTGTTTTCATGGGACGCATCACGTCTTCTCTTCATTCTATCGACCTCACCCATCTTGCTTGTTGCATTGGCAATAATCTGACTACCGCTACGAGGAAGATCAATCAACTGATTTAGCATCGAAGCTATTCAAAGAGTTGTGCTTTCGACCAATAGCAGAACAGGAAACAAACAAATATTGTTGACCGCATCGGTCGTGTTTGAGTCAATGTTGTCGTTTGTCTCGACTACGCTGAGGCCAAAGGTCCCTGCACCTCTGTAAGTAACATTCGAAAACGGACAGCCAGACTTGATTCGTTGGAATATCAGTGTTGAGCAACCGCAAGGCTATTTTCTAAAATGCAACAACTGTCTACATCACCCGAGGACCCTGCAAAGCGAAGAGAGGCGTTAAGCACCAGCAATGAAGTGCAGAGACAACGATACGCCAGTGATCCAGAATACCGAGAACGCCTGCTGGCAGCTTCGCGCAAACACCGGAATGAATTCAATTTGGAGCGCTACCATAGAATCAAGGACTCGAGGAAAAGGCGCTGGCAACGGATTTCCGAAGATCCCAAACGTTTGGAGGAGTATTACAAACGTTATAATGCCTACCAAGCGAAGAGAAAGATTGAAGAACCACGATTTCTCTTATCTGACAGGCTGCACAAGTGGACTTTGGGGCTTAAAGACCGGAAGGACGGTGTGCAATGGCGTTCCCACGAGCCCATCTTCTACACGGAGAAGGAACCACACGACTGTCAATATTGCTCGACCCGCAAGGGTGGTGCCAAGTTGTGTAAGTGACAAAAGATGAAACCACAAAAACGATACATCCAGTTCTGCATGAATGCTCATTCAAGGACGGCACAACACATCCAAGTGTGGTGAACCAATCAATTGACCAAGTGCTCATCCATTTCACCTGATAACTTGCTAACAATTCCTCTCTCTTCAGGGTGGAAGAGCCTCCAACATCAGGACCCTCCAGCATACACTTGCCACGCATGTTTCACAGCACGATGGCCGGAAGGTATGCCCCACAATTACGAGTATCGCACCAGAAAGGACGGAACGACAAGACTTGCTCGCAAAAAATAATCCCCCCTTAGATGTCAACGACCTGGAACGGCCCTGTCTTTGAGCTGGTCGCCATCATGCGAAAACATCTGCATGATAATCATTTCACCTTTGTTGCAGTCTAGATCATGACACAAATCATCGATCGATGTCGGTATTGCCGTCGATCATCGCCTTTTGACGCATCAACATTTCAGACATTCTGTTCTCCCCAATCCATCACCAAATGACACTTTTTACTGGGAGATCTGATCTTACTAAAAAGCAACGGAACGCTCTACTCAGATCTTTCCTTCAGCCTCAAATCTTAGTTCCGAACCGGCTCGCCGTCACGACCAGAGAAATGAGACAACCGACACGCTCCGAACAATCCGAAGATTCACCTGTATTAAAAAACGGTAAAAGGCATACGACCTACGCAACTGGAGACCGTCCAGTCTTGTGTTTGCACAGCTGAATCGACTCGAGATCAATCTCGCATTCTGTAGATACACATGTCATGAATTTCGGTAAACAGTTACACTGTTTTGACCAGTGTCGCCATCACATTACCGCTGGAGCTATCGTCTGTCAGCAAATACGTTCTTGAATCTGGATTATGGTTCAAGATATCTGCCAGTCTCTTGCCAAGCGCGTAAGTACTTCCATGTCACCTTGATTCCATGGTGCATTCTGTACAGCTGTTGTATTATCGGCTTCGAGTTTGGTTTCGTCACATACTCCTGCCCTTTTCTTGTTTCCGCCTAGGCTGAATTTCATTGGAAAGGATATAACATACGTTTTGAGAACATGTGATTTTCAAGCTCGGTAACCAAGAGAGATTGACTCTGAAAACAAAGGATACTCGAGTTGCTCGAAGTAAGCAATGATGCCTTCTCCTGAGTAGGATTTGCTTCTTCATCACAGCCTGTTCATAGACGGAACATCATCCAATGGTACGGCTCCGTCCATCAAGAGCGTTTTATAAAGTCAGTTCTTAGATATGAGTTCCTTTCTGCATAATGAATATCTGGCGTATGTGTGAGCTCTCAGCGGAAACGCCACATGAATTAAGACCAAAATGCGATCGGCCTTGTGGTTTCTCAAAGATCAAGCCGGAGCTTTGAGAAAGTGTCGTGTGTTTTTACAGCAGTGGGCCAGGAGCAGACGACGGTTGCTACCCCTTCACTCGGCGACGTGCTTTTACAATCTTTGTGATCCGTTCACACTATTCTAAAAGTACGACAAATTTCGATTGCTACGGGTAGGAACTTCGGGTTATCTTAGAGCACATTGCCGAGCGAAGGGATGGGGCTTTTGCATGTTTCGACTTTATAGTCTTGAAGACATGGAATGAAATGACGCAATTCAGCCTTCGTGCTATCTTCTATCTACATCTTAACCTTGCAAGATCTATCTACGACGCAGGTCTTGGAACATGTCATGACCACATCATCCATCATCAGGTGCAACCCACAAGGTCATCTGATTCTCCATCACATAACTGTAGACAGGATACCGCTGCAAAACCGATTCAGCCAGAAGATTCTATCTCCAGCTATCGTTCTGCGTAGCAGTACCAGCACAGTTTCCGCCAACAGTGTAACTTCTGTTAGGATCACTCTCCCAAGTAACACTTCCATCAGCAGCCTTCTTGATGTACTTGTAGTTGAAGCTGCTTCCGGTGGCAAAGTTGATGGTCACATACCACAGTGGGTTAGAGCTGGTGTACTTGGAAGCGCTGAGCGCGATTGCGTTGGCGGCGTTCCAGTTTCCGAGGGCGGGGATGCTGCCGACGATGTAAATGTTCTCGCCGTATGCGGTGGTCTTTTGCTCGTTGAAGGTTACAGCGATGGCGGTTGGGGTTGCGCAGGCCCCTCCGGTGGTGGTGGGAGTGGAAGGTGTACCAGGGTTGCCCCAGTTGGTGTTGGTTGCGGCAGCGCAAGGACCCGAGGCAGAACCACTGGAGCAAGAAGAAGGGAGTTTGGCCTGTAAATTGCATGTTAGTCAGACGTAGAGGTGTTCAGGAGATACTTGTAACGTACGGATGCAGCGCCCCAAGAGGCAGGAATGACATTGGCGCGAGCACTGTAAGCAGTCAAGAAAGCAGCGTAAGACCAGGTAAGGTCGGCAGCGGAGAGGGGAGTGCCGTCAGCACGGTTGTACTGCTCAGCGAGAGCACCGCTTTGAGGTGTGTATTTTTGCTGGTGTACGAGTCAGTATGTAAACGAGGTAGGCAACATGAGTTCACAACATACAGCAATCGACATGTAGCTGTCTGCGTAGGTCTGAACAGCGTTGACAATAGACGTGAAAGTTGTGGTAGAAGATGCGTAGGTACCAACAGCGGCGGAAGAGTACACGTCCTTGAAGAAGGGAAGAGAGATAGAGGTGACGGAGATGGATCCAATCTTCTTCCACTGGTAGATGGCATCATAAAGTTGCTCAGCAGCAGCAAAAGTGTTCAGGTACCTGGATTGATTAGCATATGTTCTATTTCATAGTTGAAGTCACTTACCAAGGGTTTCCGTTGTAGTAGGAGTCCTCGGGATAACGACCAACAGCAACACCAGAGCCTTGAGCGATACCCTTGTTGATGTTATAGATTGAACGGAAAGAGTCAGTGACGACCTTGTGGTTGGCAAGGGCCTTGTCACTGCAGGGCTGGAAGGTGATCGAGTCACAAGAAGCAGCAGGGTCGAAGATGTGGATGCTAGTCAGGATTGAGTTTGCGTCCTTGCCAGATCTACCGCCACCAGTGTTTGAAAGAGCGTATGAGCCGGTCCAGTAGGATTGGAGGAAGCAAAGGACGAGAGGGGCTTGAGAGACACAGTTGGGACAAGACTTCCCAAGCTGAGTGGCAAGGTTGTTACCCTCGATGAGAGCACGATATTGAACTGCAGTCGTGAAGAAGGAAGAGCTGTTAATCTCCTCCCACAAGTCGAAACCAGTCTGGTTCCAGTACTGGGTGACATATGAGAGGTCATTCTGTACAATAGGCCAGATGATGTTGTTAACAGTGGTTGTGTTACCGTTGGCCTGGGGCATCAATTAGCATAATCCAGATGCGAAGGGTGTCATCAACTCACAATGAGGTAACGAGAGTAAGCAATCATGGCAGTCGCACGCAGAGCAGGGCCATCACGTTGAGGTCTGCCCCAAGCACCGGTGAAGGGAGTGAGGTTGACTTCGAACTTTGGCTCAGCAAGTCCGCCAGAGCAGAGACCACCACTGGGGTTGTTGACTTGCTGCAGATTGGCTTGAGCACTGATGTATTGCTGAATGAGAGGCTCCAGGGACTTGTTGCCAGCGATGAGCTGATCTACAAGGGCCTTGAACACAAGAGCCGAATCACGGGTCCAAGTGTAGAAGTCTTCGGGGATGTCAGTCGCGAGTTCGGTGCGATGTGACAATAGTTCACTCACAGTTGGGATCAGTCTTCGAAGGAGAGGCGACCACAACACCTGCACTTGCACCAGAGGCTTTAGAGCCGCTCGCACCGATGTTGGCGAGAACGCCCTGGAGAGCGTAGGTGTTCTCAGATGTGAGCCATGAAGCAAGAGAGCCGGTGGCACGTTCCTGAATGCTTTCAGGCGATGGAAGTGAGAATGCTGCTCCGAAGAGTAGAGGAAGAGAGTAGAGAAGACGCATGATGGAGAATGGCGTAGTTGTTGTTGATTCTGTTTCTTACTGAGGACCACCAGTGGTTTATATATCGTAGTAGACACTATTTGTTGAGGACAGTGGAGTCGCGTCTCTCCAAAGACAATCTCCTCGGATCCGTGCTCGTGGACTAACGCAAGGGTCAGGCAAGGAAACAATAGACTTACGCTCTGTTGAAGCTTCTTGGGAGAAGTTCGCTTCTGAGCACGTCTGCTCGTCTGTGCTGATCCACGGTGGCGTACTATAGTAGGGCTACGGCCGACGGGCCTGTCCAGACGAAGTGATGAATTGTGATGAGAACGTGAGAATGGTGATATCAGATCATGAATTTTTGCTGCAGGGCGTTCACATTGATGATCAACAGGGGGTGAGCTGCTCCTTCTGTTCACTTCGAGTCTACTGTCTTGGACGCGAGAAACATTGCAAAGCGGCAGGAGACGCCCTCCTGAGCTCGCTTGTGATGAGGTCGCTGCCACATGAAGCAAAGTTTAATGCCGAGGCTTGGGAGAAAACAACGCGTGCAGTGCTTGTTCGAGGACCCCACACCCCGCACCCGCCTTCCCGCACGGAACCCTCGGGAACCTGCAAGCTTTGCTCCTACTCTCCGAGTCTCCGTAACTTCACATGGAGATCTCCATGCATTCTGTCAATCATCTATGCAGTGCAATAATCTAATGTAGACCACATGGCATGGTGATCATCCTATGCGACCCCCTGACAGCGAGAGCTGTCATGCGACAATATCACGCTCACTCCTTCCCTTCGCCGTCCTTGTTGTCTCCTTGTCTACCCAATAGGTGAAGCTTGAGCCAAGTTTTCGTCCGTAAGGTCCGTTGTGTCAATAGGTCATGGCGTAGCTCACAGTAGTACAGTATAAGCATCTACATCGCTTGTAATTTCTAACTTTGTGCTCTATCAGGAAGGTGCGGTCTTCCTCGCTTATAGCATTCCATCGTTCGCTGTGCGCGAGCGATCGCCAACTTGTAAGAAGATGGCTGATATACATCAGCCTTGTTATGCACATTCAACCGAGTAGCGTTCTGGACAAAAAAACACCGGAGTGGTGTCATGCAGGACAATTCCACGTGTCTAGACTGAATACCATCGAACTTTAAAACATTCTCAACAGTGTACGGGTTGCGGCTCTATTCAGGAGCTACAGAGTACGACCTGCTTTTTGTGGACATCGAGCCGAGCATCTCAAATTTTCCAGTCTGTGCTGCTGTCGCCATACCACCATGACCAACCGCTAGACGATCAAGGACTGGAAAAATGAGGGGTCGAAAGTCTGTTGTCTGATGACTTGCCAATCAGACCCCAAAGGCATGTCTGACCCTCTATACCACATGGTAATCGCGCCGAATGTTGCATGATGAAAACGCTCTAATACTGTGCTAAGCTTCTCGAAGCGAGATGGTAGCGGCGTTGTGCCTGATCTTCAGTAACTTGATGTATCGATCAGCAGCGCACCATGTATGCTTTCCATCGGTGCCGAGTAATTGACTACACATCTCTCACCGGTCAATCTGGCTGGTATACGCGCCCTACCGGAGATATCCCACCGGGCCTTGAAGTAATGCAGCTCGAGACTGTCATTGTCGCTCTTGTCTAGGGCGGAACATCGCTTAGCCAGCTACAACCAAGACTTGAGAACAACGCTTGGCCAAACAAACCATCATGGTGGTCAGTTAGACATGATAGAACTAGGTGTGCGACGTTAGAAGAGCGTTAAATCTTGGTACCGCGGCTTGAGCAACCATATAAAATATGACCACAACTCAAGCCATTGTCCAAGCAACACCATCATCAACCTCGCAGGTTTCTCTACAACAATGGCGAGCTTCATGTCTCGACTACTTTTTGCTCTACTATCTTTCGTTGGCTTCGTGCGGTGTCTCAGTCCCGCACAATGGAGAAGCCAGTCGATCTACCAAGTTCTCACCGATCGCTTTGGAAGGACTGATGGCTCAACAACCGCCTCTTGTGATGTCAATAACTACTGTGGAGGCACATGGCAAGGTATTATTAACAAGCTTGACTACATCCAGCAGATGGGCTTTACTGCGGTTTGGGTCAGTCCCGTCGTGAAGAATATCAGAACGTCTGGACAAGATGGCGACTCGTATCATGGATACTGGGCCCAGGACATATATCAGGTCAACACCAACTTTGGCTCTGCTGCCGACCTGATATCACTGTCAAAGGCTCTGCATGCCCGTGGCATGTACCTGATGGTAGATATTGTCACGAACCACATGGGATATGCTGGCTGCGGTAATTGTGTTGACTATTCCCAATTCAACCCTTTCAACAAGCAGTCTTACTATCACCCATTCTGTCTCATCGACTACAACAACCAGAATAGTGTGGAACAGGTAAGTGGTTGCCTCTCTAGTCTTTGTTAGATGCGCTAATTATTTGCACAGTGCTGGGCCGGCGACAACATTGTGTCTCTCCCAGATTTGAGAACAGAAGACGATGCTGTACTATCCATGTGGAAGACCTGGATCACACAGCTTGTGGCAAATTACACCAGTGCGTAGCTCTTTGACACTTTGGAATTGTTCCCTGCTCACCCTTTCTAGTTGATGGTCTCCGTATCGATAGTGCCAAATCAGTCAACAAAGCTTTCTATCCGCCCTTCGAACAAGCAGCCGGTGTATACATAGCTGGCGAAGTGTATGAAGGCAACCCAACCACCTTTTGCGACTACCAGAATTATATGGACGGCATGCTGAACTTCCCTTCGTAAGCGCATTATTCGAGAAAAGTCAAAGATGAGCCTGATGCTGATTCATACAAAGTTATTACTGGATTACCCAAGCCTTCCAATCCACCTCTGGCAGCATAAGCAATCTCTACAATGGCATAAACACCCTCAAGTCATCGTGCAAAGACACCACCCTCCTCGGGTCTTTCATGGAGAATCACGACCTCGCTCGTTTTCCCTCGCTGACCAGTGACTACGCACTCGCCAAAAACGCCATCGCTTTCACCATGCTGGCCGATGGCATTCCTATCATCTATCAAGGACAAGAACAACATTTCGCCGGCTCCGGTGTGCCGAACAACAGAGAAGCACTTTGGTTGTCCGGATACTCGACTTCTTCGACATTGTACCCATTCATCGGTACCTTGAACAAGATCAGGAAACAAGCGATCAAGCAAGATACAGGATATGTTACCTACAAAGCCGTCCCTGTATACTCCGACGCCTCGACCATAGTCATGCGAAAGGGCACCACCGGCTCACAAGTCGTGGGCGTGTTCACAAACAAAGGATCTTCCGGTAGCAGCTCTTTCGCCTTGACATCCTCAGCTAGTGGCTTTACCGCTGGCCAGTCCATCACTGACATCTTATCTTGCTCCACTTACACCACCGACTCCAACGGCAATCTCAATATCGCTATCAGTGCCGGTCTTCCTCGCGTCCTGTACCCAACTTCCAAACTCACTGGTAGTGGTCTCTGTGGTGGGTCTTCGGGCTCTACAACTGCAGGTCCAGCACCTACTACCATCAAGACTTCTACGACTACAGGTGGTGATTGTAGCACACCCACTTCAGTCGCCATAACATTCTCGGACAAGGTTGTTACGCAGTACGGTCAAAGTGTCAAACTCGTCGGCTCAATTTCTCAACTCGGGGCTTGGAATGCTGCGAATGGTGTTGTTTTGTCTTCAGCTGGGTATACGGCTAGTAATCCTGTTTGGTAAGCTTGACTTCATACATTACTAAGATGGTATCATTGACGATGAACAGGTCTGGGACTATCAACCTCCCCGCCGGAACGAGTTTCAGTTACAAATTCGTCAAGGTGAATAGTGATGGAAGCTTTGCTTGGGAGAATGATCCGTGAGTTCTTCTATCTGGTGTTTGTGATGAGATGATACTGATTCGAATGCAGGAATCATAGTTATACTGTTCCTGCTAGTTGTGGCATTACTACTGCTATTGTCAGTAATACGTGGCAAGGATAGGGTTTGCTCAGGAAGACATGATCGATATGGTGGTCTGCTCCGGAGGGTTTTGGTTGGAGGTTGTCTACTTGAGATGGTTGAAATCACCTCAAGAGCATTGCATACATTTTCCATCAGGTATATAAGCTATCTCTCCTCCCGAAGCTTCACGGCACATAGCTTAGTACCATGATCACTTCAATCAGCTCAATCACTCTGCCCCCCAAACCTTACCCATCTCTATACCACGCGATCGTCTTTTTCATCCATCATATACCAACAGATTCCTCAGTCTAGTATTTTCAAGCAGTGGCTCGATGTGATCGAACCCTTGACACGTCAACCAACGTCAAGCATCATTCTACATCCGAACGAAATCGCAGCCTCGACTTCTGGCCATGATGATAGTCCATTCTCTTTCCTGTCCACTAGAAGAACAAACAAAGATGATGTTTTTGACCTGAAGAATGATTGCGGAGGATATTGCGGCTAAAGACAGAGACTAAGGTTTTGCATCCATTTAAACAGAGATGATAGATCATAGAAGTAATGCGACAGGTTCCCGAGCCAGACCGTCGGGCTCCGCTATCGACCTCATTCGCGACGGTTGCGGTCGCCTCGTCAGCAGCGGACGATGCCGTGGGCTTGCCAGAACCAGAAGAACATGGCTGCAAGTGTCTCTTTCGTAAGCTTGGTAAGATTGGATTTGGCGATTGATGGAGTGAGAAGGGTTTATAGTGTTGATCCCAAAGAAAACCTGCACAGAGTGAATTGTCATAGTAACATATATCAACGGTATGATTAATTCGAGTTTCCCACTCTTCTCCACCAGTCCTCGCCCATACGACCGATATCTACGACTTCGACGTCTTTGCCTAGACCGACTATATCTGAAGTCTGCCACCATTCGTCGCTTCTTTCTGGTGCTTTTCCTTTATGCAGTGCTTCGTCTTCGGTTTCTGTTTCGGTGTCGATCAGGCCGCCAGCGCCGTCGTCACCGACTACGAGAATTGTTTGGCCGACCCAGCCTTTCAATTGCTGGATGTGCTCGCCACGTTGACCGGAGAGCGATGGGGCATCTGTTAGGTAGACCAGTGAAGGAGAAAGATGGCGCAGGATGTGGATGTAGCCAGTGGGGGTTGAGAAAGGGAGGACTTGGGAAGGCTTGTCCACCAGAGATTGGGACTTTTGCCATAGTGCGTCGAACAGTGAGGAAGATGGCTGGTCGGGAGACGATGTACCAGGGTAGGAGACAGAGGCGTAAGAGGATGAGAGAGTGGTCGATGCAGAAGTCGTGGGGAGAGCAGGGAGAGATTTCTGGTCAGGGGCGTATATAAGGATGAAGAGATTCGTGACGGCTGGATCAATGTGCTCGGGCAAGTGCGAGAGGATGGACTGCTCGGTGTTAGTAACATTAACAAGAATCAAGAGAAATATGAACTGACAGCATGCTCTGTACGGTAGGCAGATTCAGCGTCTTGTTGATTGTCCGTCTCGGCATTCAATACAATGGCTATGTTTCTCTTTGCTTTATTGCCGATGGGCCGGGAAGAAGTGGCTTGTTGTGATCGCTTGCTCTCGGCTTCTTCATTCCAATGTTCGCTATCTGAAAAGGCAGGCTCGGCTCTTTCATCTTGTCTTCCCTCTCCAGATAAGCCTACTGCGGCACGTATACGTTGACCAGTTCTATCAAAGAATTGCTGTGGTGAAGGGGTGCGGCCCGTCATGCGAGCTAGGAAGCCTTCGTCGCGGGGCTCTGCTTGCTGGTCGGGTAGGTCCTCCGGATAATCGAGAGGGTGGTCATATTTGTCGTCTTCTAGGTCGTTTCTTTGGTCGTTATCATCGTTATCGTCGTCGTCTTGCTGGCGTTCGCTCCAGATCCAGGCGGCTAAACCAGCAGTCGCAATAGTCACCGTCACTACCAGCGGTACCCAATAGCCTAGAGCGGATCTGCCAGGGCGGGCCTGCCTTCGCCGGGCAGCATCATAACGATCCATTGCATCAGAAGTTTCATCAATGTCCTGACTGTCACATGAAAGGAAGCTGTCGCGATTGGTTCGCGGTATACACGTTCCCCACAATTCTTGGCGCGTTCGAGGTGCGGGAGGCTTCGACAGGTTCGCGAAATTCCGTTTGATGCGTCACAGTCATCCTGAGACAAGAATATTTTACACCATCCCACCAGACCAAGAGCAGGAAGCAAGAGAAGGACAGACAAAGTATACAGGGCATGCCACACGCTACCAACATGCCATACGCCGGGTTCCAGGCCTTTATCCTGTGCGGCCCCGGCCTGTCACTCAACACCTTCACCTCGAATGTCGCAGACTACCCCAAGGCTCTCGTACCCATTGCCAACCGTCCCATGGTATGGTACCCTCTGGATTGGTGCTACCGTATGGGCGTCACAAACATCACCCTGATCACACCCCCCGAAAGCGCTGCTCCTTTGGAATCCGCCCTCGCCCAAAACCCTCACCTCACAAGTCTGCCTGCGCCCAAGCCCGAATTGCTTTGCCCCGAGTCGCTCACACAAACCACTGGAACCGCCGAAATTTTCCGTACGCCTGAAGTCCAGAAGGCCATTACATCCGACTTTATCGTTCTACCTTGCGATTTGATTTGCGATCTGGAGGGCTCTGCTCTGTTGCAGTCATGGATGGTGCTCGAGGCTGGTCTCGGTGGTGCTACTGGCGGGATCGTGGATGGACAGGCTGTGCGCATGACTATGGGTGGTGAAAAGAGCGGTCGCAGAGGAGGTCTGGCTGTGTGGTACCCTACAAAAGGCCTCGAGGGAGTCAGTCAGAAGGGCGATGAAACAGACTTGGTCGCAACAACTCCCCTACCACGTCCTGCCGTGCCCGCACCCGAGGGTCACTTACGACCCCACGTCGAGAAGCTCGTTCTGAGCATCCCCACCAGTACGGTCAAGGACATTACAGAAGAACAAAAGAGCTTCCCTTTGCGCCATGCTCTACTACGCCAACACGGAAAGATCAAGATCAAGACTTCGCACAGAGACGCACATGTTTACTTCTTGCCATTCTGGGTCAAGGACATGATCAAGGAGAATGAGGCTTTCGATTCGCTCTCGGAAGATGTCATTGGATGGTGGGCAAAGGCTGGATGGCAGCAAGGTCTCGCTGAAAAGCTGAACCTACGCAAAGTGCTAAACGACACCCCTTCAACACCGGACGCCGACGATTTGATGATGGCAAGCAGTATGCAGCTTGACGAAGAAGTCGATTTGGCTGCTATGAGCACGACATCAATGAGCCAACCCATCGCTTCTTCCGTCAATCAATCAGCAGATGCTTTCGCCTCGCGCGTGCCTGGAAACCTCCAAACAGACAATTCCCCTCAAGATCCTCTAGTAGTCCCTCCGATCTTGGCCTATGTCCAGCCTCCTCTTACAGACGCCACCAACCAGCCCCTGATCCGCCGCGTCGACACCTCATCCCTCCTCCTCAGCATCTCTCTTCGCCTAGCAAAACTCCCATCTATCGCCGAAGCTACCGCTACCGGCGCTACTCCCTCACCTTTCGCACACAATGCAAAGGTTGCACACCCAGACATGATTCAACAACAAACGCGTGTAAGCGAGGTCGACTCTCTGGTCGCCGAGAACGTCACAATCGGCAGCCGAGTCAACATCAAGGAGTCTGTCATTGGTGTAGGATGCAGCATTGGCAATGGCGCAAGATTGACAAGGTGTCTGCTGATGGAAGGCTGTACGGTAGGAGAAAATGTCACACTCACCGGTTGTATCGTGGGCAAGCGATGCAAGATTGAAGGCGGAGGTCCAAAAGATGAAGACAAGACTCGTCTGACAGATTGCGAGGTTCAGCCTGGCTATGTTGTCAAGTGGGGAAGTAAGTTTATGCCTTCTGATCCGCATCTATCAAGTCTGGACCGAGTATTAACATTATCACAGCTGAAATCAAGAACGAAAAGTTCATGGTATTCGAGGGTCTTGGGGAGGATGGAAGCGATATGGATATGGATGATGAGGACATGGTATCAGGAGATGACGACGGCACATTTGCATAGACAAAGCACCAGGAACATTATCCTGAATGAAAAGAACATGAATACCTCTAATTTCCGCATGCTTCAAATGATGCTTGCCTTGTTGCCTTGCCACGGTGATTTCTCGGTCTCCCCACAAGGCGGAGTTCATCCTTCGGCAGTTTCGGATCGAGGCTGAGCTTGGCCTTTTGCTGCGCACTCCTGCTGCGCCCAGAGGCGGCGCAAGCCTCACGATATCCAAACGTTGCTTCCTTTCTCTGCTTTTGTAAAACCGTCCTTCACATGAGGCAGTAACAAAGGGCTGCGGCATGCCTAAAGGCAGACTTAAATGAAGCAGGCGCGAAGCATAGCCCAAAATCCCAGATAGTTCCAGGCGAGTAAGTTTGCGACCGAGTGAAAGGTGAGCATATAACAACCAACGGTCGCATGTAGACCAAGACATGCCTACCTACCAGCCAACTCACATGAATCATCCGCATACCCGTCTTATTACCTGAAAGTCTGTCCGCACCTTCTCAGCTGGACTCTTACATCACAAGACCCTAAGTGATAAAGTCTTGGTCTTTCCTTGACTTGTAACCCTCCCCTCTTTTCTATCTTCGCGACTTCACCAACACTCCATCGAATCTGTGATACAACCATCTATCAACAATCGACAACCAACACACCTCATCATAACAGACGACATGCGCAATATTCTCGGCAGCATCAAACGCAAGGTCTCGTCCAGCAGTGGATCAGGCACCCAGAACAACTCACGCGCATATCCCACAATCCAGGATCCCTACGGCACACCCTCGAGAACAGGAACCATGAAAAGCCAATACGACCCACCCCCACCAGCTCCAGTCCCAGCACCTCTGAACCAAGGCACCGCACCACCAGCCTACTCACCCGTCTCCAACGCCTTCCCCGTCCCTCAAATCGCCGTCTCATCACCCCAAGACCAAACAGCAGATGACCCCTATGCCTTCCTCAGCTCCTTTGACACAATCTTCCTGATCGACGATTCGGGCTCCATGGCAGGTAGTCGCTGGAGAGAAACCCAAGAAGCCCTGGAAGCAATCACGCCAATCTGTACTTCTCACGATGCCGATGGGATTGATATCCTCTTCCTGAACAATCCGGAAAACCCATATCACAGGAATGTCAGTTCGCCGGCCACGGTCCGCGAGATCTTTTCTAGTGTGAGGCCGCGCGGTGGTACGCCTACTGGACAGCGATTGGATTCCATTCTGCGACCATACATCAGGCAGTGTGAGCAAAGAGGTCCGGAGGCGGTGAAGCCGTTGAATTTGATCGTCATCACTGATGGTGAGCCGAGTGATGATGTGGAGGCGCCACTCATCAGCTGTGCAAAGAAGCTGGATAAGATGGATGCTCCCGCTTGGCAGATTGGTATCCAATTCTTCCAGGTCGGTAGGGATGAAGGTGCACACGCTCATCTCCGCGCGCTGGACGACGAGTTGGCCGAGATTGCTGGCACCGAGTTGAGGGATATGGTTGACACAGTGCCGTTCAAGGGCGCAGAGGGAGAGCACTTGTCAGCAGATGGCATTCTGAAAGTTGTGCTAGGAGCTGTCAACAGACGATTGGACAGAAAGAGGAGTAAGGATCTCCACCGTTGAACGATCGTAGTACTGAGGCTGAGCCGAACGCCTTGCTCGGATCCTAAGAACAGGGAGAAAGAACAGTAGCCGCAGAGCACATTACATTGATACCCAAATATCTGCAAAGAAAGCACCAACAACGTTAGCTTTCAAAATGGCATCCTTTCACAAATACCATGACTTTTTCTTCCATGTCGAAGTTTCAATTTTGGCAACCATGATCCTTGTGCTACCAATCACGGTTCTGTTGCAGCCTCACGTGAAAATGAAGGCGCACGTCTCTGCCGCTCTCTCTCTGTCACGATATCGCTTGCCGTAAAACCCTGGCTCAAGCATTCGTCTCGTACGTGTCCCATTCACACATTACGTCAAAAGTGAACATAAACCCGTCAAAGGAATATCCTATGATTATCCAGTGTAGAGTTGGTCTCCTGATGCTACAGTCAATGAAGTTGGCAAGAGGGACTAGTGGCTTGAGAGATCCGCGACAGCTATGTTTGGGATTCAAATATGTGTTGATGGATAGATGATGTTTTCAGCGAAATTTGTATCGATCGGTGCAATGCTCTCTTTACACTTTTACTGGTGCTGTGTCGAACTGTCATCCGAGCCGCGTTTGTGGGAAGATGTTTAGTGTCCTTCCTTCGCCAACATATCTGCAATACACGTCAGCATACGATTACTTGAGCAAGACTCTCCCTTCATCGTTGAAACCTTACCAGCGATATCGAGGTAGAATGCGATAGCGTTGAAACTGCAAACAGAAATATCAGCACATCAATGTCAGGCCTAGAAAGCAGACGTCAGACTCACTTCCTCTTATTCCCCGTCAACTCCCACAAAAACCAGCGTAATCTATTCGTCCAATTGATCATGTCCAAATGACTGACATCCTTCAGAGTACCCTTGTACGTCCCCCACTTTGCACTTTCCACACTAACCAATCCATCATTTTCCCCCTCTAATTTCTGAATGATCCTGTGAGATTGGCGGAACATACTCCAGAAGCGAGGGTTTACGTTGGCGCCGTAGGAATAGTAGGATATGCCTTCGCGGTCGGGTGTTTTTGGGTTGAAGGTTTGCGACATGTAGGATTGGGTCAGTTGGGAAAAGGCGCCGGTTTCGAAGCCGAAGAATTCGAGCATGGTGTAGAGTTTTGGTATGTTGGTTGCTGTGGGAAAAGGGTTGTGTTAGTTTGGGGGGAAGGTGGGAGTTGAGGGAGGGAAGTGGTAAGACGAACGGCCGATCCAGGAGAACATGACGTCTGCAAAGGAGGAGCCTGAGTGGGTGGGTTAGTGAGAGACGCATGGCTGGGGAGAGGGTATGAGATATACCTCGGTGAGGTGTTGCGATTGTTGTCAGAGATAGCACCTTGACGTTTGCCGGTTTGAGTTGACTGATCATGTAGCGAGAGTCCAGACCGCTGTGTGCGAGATCATGTCAGTTGCGATCAATGTATTCGATGTTCATTTCATGTTACCCCTAGCAATCGGTCAGCAAAGTCTCCGCATCAATCCAATATTTCGTCGTTTACCATGCTGTGTCTGTCGAAGGAGTTAGCAAGTAAATTCATGGACACATTCAATATCACACATACGCAATAATGTTCACACTCTTGCCCTTGGCTTTCTTGTGAATATCCTCACTCAACTTTTGCGCTCGTGCTTCGATGGATCCAGATGCCGGTACGGTGGCAGTAATGACTTCAATACCTTTCGCCGCCAGTGCTTCACGGATACCTCTCCAGTACTGTATGCCAGGTAAGACAGCCTTTGGGATTATGTTGAGTTCTTCGAATCCCATGAGTCCGTGGGCCAGAATAATTGGGTTCTTGGGCGTATCTTGCACCTTGTCAGCACAGTCCCGTCAAGGTCTTTGTGGATCATTGCAACATACCGTACTTCTCGCGGAGAATAGCATATTGATCTTCTATGACCAAATCACCAACTTCATCCTTGAGGCGAGGGTCTTCGGCCTTTTCTTCTCGTTTCACCGTGCCATGACTGAATGGAGCAAGTCTTGTGCTGGGTAATGTCAACAGTGGGCGTGATGGTGGTAGACACAGCTTTCGGGCTGGTAGACGGAGGCTCATTTCACAATGTTACCTAACTTTATGGATGGAGAAAAGGTAAACAGATGGGTTTGGAGAGCACAAAGTGAGCCCCCCAGAAATGACGTCAGAATCCATCACAGGCACAAGAGTTGAGAGGTTGAGAGGCATGCACGATTGAGTTGAACAAGCACAAAGTTGCGATATAGATAGATTGTGAACATGATCAGAGAAAAACGGAAATATATGTGCGTAGTCGTGGTTCGAACGGCACAGCAAGTCTCGTCGGATGAAGATCAATCTATGATTCGGAAGAGGATATCTACAACGAGGAAAAAGCAGAGCGGCTAGAGGGCAGAAGGTGTGATTATGAGGGGATGCGAAGGTCAAGCAGATCATGCGACGGGCTGCTCGACTCTGTCGGGGACTTGAGGCTTGACGTCGGTGACGGCGCGTAGCAGGTTCTCGACGACCGTGTGGCCCTCCTTGTCGCCAATGCTCTTGATCTCCTTCAGCTTCTCGTCGGTCTCTTTGCCAGCATCCTTCTCGGCTTGCTCGTTGCCGCTGGTGTGCTGTTGGGTCTGTGTCAGATTGCGCGTGTGGTTGAGAGAAGTATGGTCGGGAACGGACCTGTGTTGAGAATTGCTTGAACTCTTCCTCCTTCTTGTTGCGGTACTCGTCAATCTCCTTTTGAGCTTCGGAGCGGGCGTCCTTTACGCGCTTGGTGCGGTCTGTTGTAGGAAGTGGTCAGATTGCGTAGACGTGGTTGGGTACGGGGTGCGGGTAGAATTACACTCTCTGGCTGTGACTTGTTAGCACGCATTCATGACCGAACATTTAGGGTCATCGCATACCTTGCTGGACGATCTTCTGGGCTTCACGCTCAGCCTAGTGGTATAAGTAAGTAAGAGGCATGACGGAGGTGCCTTGGGTTCGGCCTACGTCGAGCAGCGTTTGGATTCCGGCCGAGTTTTGTGCAGACTGAGGCGACAGTTAGCATCCTGTCCATGAGCAGCAGCAGCTCTTCCATGCGATATAGCGTACCATGGTGAATTAGTTGATATGACGACTGGACCGGAGATGGTTGTTGGCCGACAGGTGGATGTTGATGGTGACCGCCAAGTTGTGGTCCAAGCGTACCATTCGATATGCGACCCATCCAAGCCATCGTTCCTTCCCAGAATTGTTGCCTCTCAATAGTCACTTCAAAATTATTCAATCATGTCGACCAAGGCGAAATTGACTCTGGCTGCTACCTCGCTCGGTGCTCTTGGTATCATTATCTTCGTTCACCACGGCCAGAAGGTTGAGAAAGCTGTATGTCTAGCCAGATCCGTCTCCTCAGAAATCACACTGACTTCTGAATTAGGCAATGCACGCCGGTGTCATCCGTGACATGGAACAACAGAGAATCAAAAAGGAGCGCCAACTAGACTTCGACATGCAAGCCCAACTGGAAAAGGAATACCGCAAGCTTCAAAGCGTTTCCGATGGCCGCAATCAAGGATAATCACTTCTCATCATCGACTCACAATCTCCACTCAAATATACCACAGACACGCTGTCTGTCCGCCTCGATAGATATCGACTCTACTCTTGCCCACCAACAAGAGAACCCGCCTTCGCCCCTTTGGCTGCCGCGAATTCGCCCCATCTTCGAATCAGACCGTAGACTTCTAAAATACAAGGGTGCATGGACAAAGGCTGGAAAGAGAGACGCAAGGACATGGACTGTTACGGCCATCCGCCAGGTCATGGTTTTGTCGCCCAGCTCAGTCAAGTCGTGTAATAAGGACACCCAGGACACACATTGCCAGACCTAGGACACAGTCGTACCGCGACTTCACGAATGATCACTATTCTTGTAAAAGAGAATCGGAGAGTGTGGCCTTAAAGAGTGGATTAGGATGGCATAGAGGAAGGTTACAAATAAAGGCAATTTCTGTCATGATTTCATATCGCAAACGCAACTTTTACGTTTACTCCTTGTCGACTGCAAACTTCTTCAAGTCCTCCAAGGATACTTTGTCCAAAGCCTTCTCATTTGTGGCGTTGAGGAAGATCCTATGCATGGTTAGAAGATCGAATTAGGTTGGATGAGCATTTCGACTTACTTGGGCACGATCTTGTCACCCTCCTTGCCTCTGGCATCAAATGCCTCCTTCCAGCGAGACACACAAAGACACCACTTGCAGCCTCCCTTCAATCCAATCTGACGGAGGTCGTTGCCGCGGTCTGCAGAGAACTTGAGGAACTCATCTGAGACCTCTGCGGCGATGGCATGGTTGCCAGCATCCGAAGCAGGCACTTCACAGTAGCCGTTCCTCAGGTAACCAGTCATAGGGCTAGTAGAGTGGATAGCCAAAGGCTTGGAGAGGACTGAAGCTTGTAAGCAATTGTCAAGCTGATTATTGCTGTTGTATTACCATTGAGAGATCTGGACATCTTGAGTTGATGTTGTTGGTGTAATTGATTATGAGTCGAGGCGGATACGATGATTGAAATAGCTGCAAGGCACAATAGGGTGATCAGTAAAGAGGTCGAATGCATGTGAATTGGAAAGATTTGGTCGCTTCAAGCACTTTGATGGTCAAAAGAATCATGAGCTCATAGTTCGCACATGCCAAGACCGTCCAGCATCTCGGAGCGGAGCCAGAAGGACGTTTCAGATCGGAAGGAGCATCTGTCCGCTGATGTTCGTTCACGGAATCTGCTTCTCCTCCAACAGCCCTCGAGATCAATTTACCCATGAGACTCCGTTTGTAGAGAATCCTGTCCGTCAACCATAAGTGATGGCAGAATCGATTCGCTGGACTGTTGCAGCTCGGATTTCGAAGTGCTATGTCCGAAGTCGCTGGCAGTCGAGGGCGGCAATGACAGATTCGAGTGCCGTTTGAGCCGGCCAATCAATCATATTCGAAGTAATTCAACGACAATTTTGGAATGATCCTCGACTCATCTCGCCTTCTCAATCCTCTGGACATTGGCATCACCAGTCGATACGGCAATGTCGCGCTCAACCTCGCCGTCGTCGACACTGAACGCGTCGCCAAAAGAGAAATCAAATGACGACATCCCCGCACCTGTCTCCCCGCATTCACAACATGACCGCGACGACCAAGTCGATGACCAGGACCACTATAATCATGATCAATCACTACCGCTTGACGAGGAGGCGGCTCAAGTGCTGAAGGAGGAGAAGTCAGGGGACCCGTTCCTCGTGGGATGGGACCCGGGCGAGAAAGCCAATCCCATGAACTGGTCGTCAACATACAAGTCTTTCATCACCTTTGTCCTGGGTATGCTCGCGCTGGCCGCCAGTCTGGGATCATCAATCATCTCGCCAGCAGAAAGAGAAATCGCCGAGTACACTGGCATCTCGAATGAAGTCGCTGTCCTTCTGATCTCCATGTACATCATTGGCTTCGCTGTTGGTCCGCTTATCTGGGCACCCACTTCGGAAGTTTGGGGACGCAGGATCAGTATGCTGCCGGCAATGGTTGCTCTTGCCCTGTTCAGTATAGGTACAGCTGTTGGCAAGAATGCTCAGACCATGATCATCTGCAGATTCTTTTCTGGTGTCTTTGGTTCCGCCCCGGTGTCCAATGTTAGTGCTGCACTCGGCGACATCTGGCCTCCTAAGTCAAGGGGAGTGGCAATGACGTTCTACGCTGTTGCTGTGGTCGGTGGTCCTACGATAGGGCCTGTCATTGGTAGTGCTCTTACTGTGCAACTTGGGTTCAGGTGGCCCTCTTACATTTTGGCAATCTGGGTCTTCACAATCTTCGTCTTCGCCTTCTTCTGCCTGCCGGAAGTCTACTCTCCTGTGCTCCTGAAGAAGAAGGCTCAACGACTGCGCAAGGAGACAGGAGATTCACGTTGGCACCACCCTCACGAAGACGTCAAACTTGATGCGAAGTCAATCGTGACCAAACATCTTGCAAGACCTATCGTCATGCTTACTACAGAACCTATGGTCACCGCCATTGCCTTCTATGCTAGTTTCGTCTACGGTCTTCTCTACATGACTCTCGAGGTGTTCCCGATCGTCTTTGAACAAAACCGAGGATGGCCACTCATCACTAGCACGCTCCCGTTCTTGGCACTTTTCGTCGGAGTGTTGTTCGCTGTTTTGATCAACCTCGCTAATCAACCACGATATGCAAGGGCTGTCGCCGCCAACAACGGCAGAGCTGTTCCCGAAGCCCGTCTTCCACCAATGTTCTTAGGTGGAGTACTCTTCACGATCGGAATGGTATGTTAAGTTCGACCCTCGATATTGCTCCTTCACTGACATAGATACTCTTTTAGTTCTGGTTTGGATGGACAGCAGACCCAGACATTCCATGGCCAAGCTGTGTAGTCGCGGCTGGGTTTATCGGAGCAGGCTTCAACATCATCTTCCAACAGTGTATTAACTTCCTTGTTGATACGTACTCGCTCTATGCCGCTTCTGCGGTATCTGCCAATACGTTCTTGCGCAGTTTGATCGCAGGAGGTCTACCGCTCGCAGCGCGGCCCATGTTCAACCACCTAGGAGTCGGACCAGCCATGAGTATTCTTGGCGGAGTCGCTGCGCTGGCTTTGCCTGTGCCGTTGATCTTCATGAGATACGGACTAAAACTACGAAAGATGTCAAAGTTCGCGCCGGTGCACGAAGACTGAAAAGACAAATCAAGAGCATAGGGATCGCAAGACCAAATCTCGGCCCCTCGAGACGTCCTCCGAACCATTCTTCGAATGACACAGCGATTTATCCAAGTTTTGTGCCCGCTATGAACAACCAAATCATTTGCTCTCACCAGAAGATCATGCCTACATGAACATAACCCTGCCCTTTTCGCACAGGAAAACGAACTTTGTGCCGGGCTGTAAACTCGAAGCGCAGTGTTGCTCTCCCATTATGTGCTCAAATGCGCTCTGTGCAACCCGACAGAAATACGGAGTCATCTGTCTTGACTGAGTCACGACACCGCTGCGTCCCGGATTTCAAAAGTTTTCTCAAGGCTCGCATGCAATTGTCTTGCACATTCATATCTTGGCCGACCCGGAGATCCTCCTTCATCAGCATCAGCATCAGCATCAGAATCAGCATTAGCATTGCCGTCATCATGTTCGTGAGACTTCTCCCCATCGACACTCAATCGAGGTCTACCACCAAAGTCCGGATATCAAACGCGCGACCTGTGGCAGCCACAGCTTTCGATCACTCAACGACGAGCTCGACGGTATCTAGTTGTCCAGACTTGCACTCGCCATCGAGATGTTTTATCGCACTAGAAAGTTCAAGAGACCAGGCTTGCGATATCCAGCACACAATAAAATATCTCTGGACCGCTTTAACATACGACATATCTCCCGCCAGATTTACGTTGCGCAACTTGAGTCGCAAAGAGCAATCAGATATCAGATTTCTTCGCTCGCAAAGTCTGATCAACAAATTTATCAAAGTCCTCAACGCCGATCTGGATATGAACCTCAAATTCAATATCAGGGGCGCCATCAAGCTGAATGTAGTGGCTACGATTATTCATCGCGAGAAAAGGTATCTGGCGCATTTCCTCAAAATGTGGGATATGCTGGAGCCGCACTTGCACCAACTAGCTTTTTGCGGGATTGCGTGGTCCAAGGAGGTTTTCGATCTGCTGGAGTTGATGCTGCAGACTATGCGACGATTGCAAGATCAGCTTTGCGATGTGCATCACGACCTTCGCAATTTTCTGGACTCTCGAAAAGCTTGTGCGACACAAAATCTGGGATTCGCATCAGCAAGCTTGAGTGCGAGTACTGGGTATGCAGATTCTCAGTTATATTCGGGCTTGCGAAAGCGTGGCAGTGGGTCAGTGAGGGGTTCTTGCAAATCGTCAAGTACTGCAGATAGCAGCTTCCTGTTGAACCAAAGACAAACGGCTAGATGAGAGCGGGGTTGAATGAGTTGCTCGTGAAAGAGGAAGTGGCAGCTTGCCTTGATTGGGCCTTCCTTCGATAAAAACCAGAAAACACACACTTTGCACTCCACTGAACCGACAAGAAAAACAGTTCTCTCACCCTGATCGCAATTTCCATCAGCCAATCCGCAAAGCTGTCAACATACACAAACATATTGAGATCTGAGACATCGGCCAGCAAGATAACAGGGGTTTCTATGCACCCGATGGGTGCTTCATCAATCGTCAAAACCTTCATGCCTTCTCACAACCAGGCTACGAACAACAAGAGGCCACACAGCTACACTCTCCACCATCATTACATGCAAGCAACGAAACCGGATTATCAACAAATATAAATCAGATACGTTAAAAACGCAACACTACATACAATATGAAATGGTCAAAACATCTCCAGCAAACCGAAACACCAAACTCCAAAAATCACTCAGCAACTCCGAGATGTAGTTTGTGAATAGCAAGATCAGCGCACCTTGGGAGATGGCTTACGTAGCAGCGACAACCACCTAACCAGGCACCTTACTCCTGTGAGACGCGATGAGCTTCATTATACGCGTCATTCTGCTTGGATACATCGTATCCTCCTCTCTTTCAGCGACAAACTTCGTTGGCTTTGTCTTTGGCAATGAAGGCCTAGCCTGTGACTTTGTGGTTGGTTGCGCTTTTGTCGAGTCTAGAGATGGATTCGTCGTCATGGATGACTTTGAAGACTTTGAAGACTTTGATGATTTTGATGACTTTGATGAGGAGGTTGACTTTGAAGTCGAGCGTGACCTCCAAGGATGGCGGGCGACACGTGTGCCCTCCATTTCCTCGTCTGATGATGGCATGTCGAGCTCCCTGGCGTCTGAATTGGGAGCGTCTGGGTCGGGCATTGGATGGTCGGGAGGTGATTTTCCGCCCGGGTTCATGCCATCCAGATCCATCCCGTCGCCTTCATCATCGTCTTTGCCGCCTCCGCCACCTCCACCACCTCCACCACCTCCGCCACCTCCGCCGCCTCCGCCACCTCCGCCGCCTCCGCCGTCTTTACTATCTGTTCCATCTTCGTCTTCGTCTTCAGCATCTTCTTCGGTGATCATCTCCTCGGACAAGTCTGCGACGTGCCCGTTCTCAGGGCTTTCACGACGAGAAGCGGGTCTGAGGTCCTGATTGCCAGTGTCCCCGGCTCTAAGACGATTGATAGGTGGAGTGTTGGGAGGCTGCGTGAACGAAGGCTGCCTGTTTTCAGGGCCCAAAGGTGGCAAGACGAAGTTTCCAACGACAGTCAGGGCTGTCCAATGCAGTGCCTCTGAATAATTGGCCAGATGTAATTGACGATCTTCAGTCTGTGGTTGTCCTCTGACAATACGGTACCAGTCAGTGACTCGGCCGGCATCGCTCCAGATCGGCCTGTACATGAAGATCTCGACATCTAATGCGTCAGCAACCAGCTGAGCCATGTCTTCGTCTCCCATTTCCAGATTCCGTATACGCGTCTCCAGCGACCCATGCGTGTTTTGGCGGCTGTCGTTTTGGAGAGTCTGGTAGAGAGCGAGTCGAGTCTGGCGTGCGGGATTCGTAACATTTTCTGGAGGACGCATTACAGCATCCCACAGTTCTTCGACTCTAGCGTGAACGGGGTATTGTTCTGAGAGTGGTCCTGATGTCACGTCTCGTTCACGTCCAAGCCAAAGACGTTGCACGGCATGCCAAAAGCAACGATTGCCTGCTCCGGAGACATTGGTTTGGCCGAATGTCTGAGTTTGTCCTCCAGTGGTCATCGTCAAACGCCTTTGTTCTGCCATCTCGAGCTCCTCGGCATTGAAGACTCGTCTGGCATTGTTTCCTCTCGTGGCTCTTGTGTTTCGGGGAGCAGCAGGTTTACCTTTAGCTCCCTTGCCGGTACCACCTTTCTTTGCGCCCTTTCCGTCTGTTCCATTTCCAGTTCCTGTTTCTTTGCCTTTGCCCTTGTCTTTGGCTCGAAGGGCGAGATTTTCAAATGGGCCGCCAGCATCATCATCGTCCTTCTCCCCATCACCAGTTCCGGCTGCTGTCTCGACCGTCTCCGATTCAGGGACTTCAACTTCACCGAGTAAGGATATGATGCTGTCAAGGGCTGCTCTGGCCTCTCCAGGCAGTCCGGGTAGACGTCGCCCTCTGGCAATCTCATACATGAGAATGGACCTGTCCAAGTCCCAAAGCTCTCCTTGAGTGCTCAGGCCGTACTTTCGGCACTTTTCCTCGAGTTCTTTGCGAGTAGGGTTCACGCATCTTGACCCCTGACTCTTTAAGAGGTTGAGCAACTGTCGCAGCGAAAGGCCATGGTTATTCCATTGTTGATCAAGGGCCCTCTCCCGTGCTTTGACCCTTCTGATCTCTTCCAACTCTTCCTCTTTTACTTTTTTTGTAAGAAATCGGAACTGTTTCTGCTTGCCGGGGTACTTGAATCCTCCCTTCGTCACCTCGTCAACAACTTTTTCCAACATCTGTTTTGCTGGTTTTCTTCCTTCGGCTGCATCTGCCTCCTGGGCCCTTTTGGAGAGATATTTGAACCGGGCTATATCATGAGGGTTCTGCACTCCTCGCTTCTTGAGCTCCTCGACGAGTTGTTGGGATAGTGTTTTCGCGAGATTTCTCAATGCCAATGCGGTCATTGGTGCGGTCACCTTCTTCTTCTTCTTGCCCTTTTCTTTGCTCTCACGCAGTATGCAGATAGGGGCGACCTCTGTATCGAGTTTGTATGTCTTTCCGTGCCTTCTTCGCCTTTGATTGCGAGTCTTGCGGCTCGGCTTCTTTGGAATAATGATTTCCGAATACATAGTGTGGCCGGCGATGTTGTCTACGGTACGGAGAGCCTCTTCGATATCATCGACCAAGTTGTCGCAACGTTCGCGCAGATTAGTGATGGGGTCGACAGGTTCTACCATTGGGACATCTGAGTCGTCGGAATCATACGAGGGATGGGCTTCATCATCTGCGCCTTCAGTGGGGTCGATTGGAATTCCAAGATCACCAGCTCTGCGGGTAAGGTGGGCATTTAGTCTCTTGTTCTCAGTGTTTTGATCAACGAATGGATCTGGTGATGCCGTCGAGCCTGCGGATGAGACAGAGGTTGTGGGAGAGGGAGGTGATGGCTTGGCTCTTTTGGGGGAAGGTGCACCATTTCCTTCGCCCGAAGCCTTCCTCTTTGGAGTCTTCTTGGGAGGCATTATCAGCAAAGACCAAGAGTCGAGTACGTGTCTAAGGAAGATGACAGACTTTCGTTCGGACCAGAGAAGGGGTGATCAAGGGGGTCGAAGAAGACAACTATTTGTGGGCATTCCACCGTAAGAACAAAGGACCACACTCATTGTCTGTCTGTCACCTCGTCGCCGCCGGATTCGGTATAGGTATCGATTACAATGGCAGATGTCACATATTTCCGCATCCGGAAATCGCGGGCATTGTTCCTCGACGAGGAAGTCACAAGTCTGTCTTCGAGCGTGCTTTCCCTTGTCCCCGTCGCTTTCTTCAGCTTTTGAGTTATGTATTGGAATGCATAGACTGTCTTCAACAAAGAACTGTCCATCTATCAAGGATATTTACAGCCGAATCGGGATGACTTGAAAACGATGAGGAAAATTGAGATGCTTCCACCCGAAACACAGCTCCTCGTCTTTGCCACCATCCTCGGTCGTAACTCGAGACACCAGACCTGCAGAGATACACGATGCTTTTCTTTTGACATGATCATCCACGGAGATAAGGAGTTCGACACACTCTCCGTGACGGCGCTTCCGGTCCAAATATGATGATGCGTTCCAGCACTTACATCATGACAGACCATGCAACAGAGGAAGCGAATTGTTTTTTGCAATTGAATCGAGATTGATTTGATAACAAAAAGTGAAAATCATATACTTTAACATAGAAATCATTGAATAAAAAGCCATAACCAACACGTCCCCCAAATCCTCCATGCTCAAACCATCTACTGTATCAGAGAGAAAAGAGCAACAAGGCTCAAGAAGGCGGCGGAAGACGAATTGATCGTGTTGCCGTTCTCGACAATGGGGATCGCGAAGCACCAGAAATCATCTCGGGACTATACATTGCACGTAGCCAGTCCATGTACACCTTGCTCTTGTACGCTGGCTTCTTGACGATGTTCCTCTGCGCGCGAGGGGGAGGGGTAAATCTGTTGCGCGCTCTGTTTCTTGACTTTTGACGAGCTCGTCTTCTTGCCCGTCTTTCTCTGTTTGTCTCGTGGGTCCATGAAGTGCCTATCGAGTTGTGTGGAGGTTCTGAGGAAGTTTGAGGGAGCTGATTCATCTGTGAAGATGAGGTTGACTTGGAAAGTGGCGATGAAGCTGACGATGAAGATGATGAAGAAGACGATGAAGAAGATGATGATGATGCGGTCGACTCTCCTGCAATATCCCTGAAAAAGCTCGCCTCTCGGGAAGATGTCCAGGAACCTCGAGAGACCGAACGCCTCTGCGGTGAGAGAAAGAAGGGCGGTGAGGTATATAAGCTTGACTCAGGGTCGAAATCTGAAGTCGAGGACGATTTGGACTGCGCGGAAGGTTGAATTGATCTCGCGGATGTTTTGGACTGCGCGGAACCTCGAGAGACCGAACGCCTTTGCGGTGAAAGAAAGAAGGGCGGTGAGGTGTATAAGCTTGACTCAGGGTCAAAGTCTGAAGTCGACGACGATTTGGACTGCGCAGAAGGTTGACTTAATCTCGCGGATGATTTGGACTGCGCAAAAGGTTGGCTTGATGCCGAGGATGAGCTTCGCGGCGATTTGAACATAGGCGGTGCCGACAATAACTTCGAAGCAAAGTCTGGATCCGAGCTTGAGGATGATTTGCTCTGTGCGGAAGGTTGACTTGACCTCGCAGATGATTTAGACTGCGCGGAGGGTTGGCTTGATGTCGAGGATGAGCTTCGAGGCGATTGAAACATGGGTGGTGCCGACAATAACTTCGAAGCAAAGTCTGGATCTGAATTTGAGGATGATTTGCTCTGCGTGGAAGGTTGACTTGATCTAGGGATTGAAGGTCTGCGAAAGGGTGGCAATGTTACACTCCGCTGTGAGCTCTTTGACCCAGGTAGATTGGGTGGTGGACTTGCTGGCAGTCTTGCTCCTGGGTGTAGTCCTAGTAACGAGCGCGAGCCCGAGATCGAGCGTGAAAAGGAAGTTGAACGTGGTTCTGAACCTGGGTTTCCTCTTCGAGGAGGTCCCCCATATCCTGGACTTCCTGGTGGTCTTATACCTCTTGTAGGTGATCGAGGGCTAAAAAGGGGTCTTCCGCCATTCCTGTCGTTCCATAGAGATGATTTGCTTGAGGGAGAGTGGGAGACAACCACAGTCGGAACTCCTCCGCTATTTCCACCGGCCGATGGGGTACCATCTTCGTCATAATACTCGTAAACCTCGTATTGCTCTTCGTCATCCTCTTCCTGTTCCTCTTTTCCTTCCTCTTCCTCTCCCTCTCCCTCCCCCTCTCCCTCTTCCTCTTCATCTTCCTCGTCCATATCCTCATCCTCATACTCATACTCATACTCATCCTCGGTTGCCTCCTCAGTCTCTCCATCCGCCAGGTCCCTCACCGTGCAATCCGCAACATGACCATCTTCGGGATCATCATGCCTTGCTTCAGGTCTGAGATCGAAGTTGTCAATGTGTCCAATAGGAAGACGGGGTACAGGTCCTGGAGGGTCCAGGGTGAAGTTTGGGGTCGTGGCCATTGGGTCGAGATCAGGCATGGCAAAAGTTCCTACAGGTCGTAACGCAGTCCAATGTATTGAGTGCATATAGTTGGCAATATGGATCTGTCGTTGAGGGTCGGTCTGTGGTTGGCCGCGTGCAAGTCTGATCCACGAGGTCGTGCCGTCTGATTCGTACTGAGGTGTGTAGGTGAAAATTTCGACGTCAAGCGCGTCGGCAACCAGCTGAACCATGTCAATGTCACCTGCATTCAATGTCAGTATGTCATGAAATATCGTATTTGTACAAAGACTTACCCATTTGCATGTTGTACAAGCGGTCTTCCAAGCTGCCGTCACGAGCGTTGATGCTGTCCCACTGCATGGCTCTGTAGAGCGCGCGTCGGCTCAAACGAGCTGGGTTTGTTGTACCATCGGGTTGATGCATGACCTCCTCCCATAGATCTATCACCCTTGAATGGACGGGATAACGCTCTTCGAAAGTGGTACCATGCCCCTGTTCCTGTCCAAGCCAAATTTCTTGGATTGCATGCCACATGCAACGGAATCCTACCCCTGAGACGTTCACCTGTGTGAATTGTTGAGTTTGACCACCGCTGCTGACGGTCACGACTTCTTGGTTCATGATCTCGTTGTCTCTGTTTCTTCGCTGATCCTCGTCCAATCTCTTGCCATTTGCTGCTTCCGCTTGGACGCTCCATAGCGCAGACACGATATCTTCCATTTCACCCTGAGGCAAGTCGTATAGGCGTTTCTTAGCCGCGAGCTCGTACAGAGTCACGGCCTTGTCCAGGTCCCACAGAGTGGCGCCGACGGTATTTAAGCCATACTCCTTACACTTCTTTTCGAGTGCAGAGCGAGTAGGTTCCTCCACGGCAGGGCCTGTGTGGTTATATAAATCGAGAAGCTCTCGAAGTGTAAGGCCGTGCTTTTTCCATTGTTTGGCCAGAGTCTTGGTTCCTGTTTCACACCTGGGATGCTGAATTCTCTTTTTTGCCAGATTATCGACAAGGAGACTTGCTAGAACTCTTTTCATCTCCTGCAATTCGGGGTTTGTGACAACTACAAATCCATCAGGGAAGTTTTTGGATTTGCGCTTTTTGGTGGTTAATGGTTCGACATGCTGATCGAATGGGATTGTCTTGTCCTTTGCGCGCTTCTGACGACGAGTTTCTGTTGATTTGTGCTCTGATAGGAGTATGTCTTTATAATACCCACTACCGACAGCACGGAGGGCTTCCTCGATAGCATCAAGGTTGTCATCAAGACGCCCACGCAACATTCGCTCCTCATCGTTAGGAGAGTCGTTGCCGTCATTGCTGCTGCCGCTGATGTCGTCGCTACTGCCGTCGTCGTCGGCCTTGCGCCTTCGTTTGGCTCCTTTAGCCGGCTTGTCGCTATCGCTGTCGCCTCCGGAGTCATCACCCTTCCCCTTGCGCTTGCGCTTGACCCCTGTAGTTGGCTTTGGTGCTGGCGTTTTTCTAGGACGCTTGCCAGCCGTGACAGGGGTGGCCAGGGGTGCGGCCACGGGGGCGACCACAGGTATGGCGCCGGCAACAGGGGCTGCGGCTG
>JGI24891J29808_1000248_pt1 | contig 50383 bp, 48 predicted proteins | sample FreactcultuFSWF8_FD_29808 | JGI IMG/M metagenome (IMG submission 29808)
GCCCGCCTGCGCCAGCTTGGCGCGTACCGGCGGGGCGGCATCCAGCCCGCGCGCTTCCAGCGTGCGCGGGACCAGGGCGATGCGGGCCAAGACGTCATCCTTGGTGGACTCGGCCATATCCCACAGGGCATTGTGGGCGGTGAAGTCGCCGTAGTCGTGACCCAAGGTCTTCAGGTGATCGGCCAGCAAGCTGAAGTGATAGGCTTCCTCATCGGCCACCTGCAGCCAGTCATCATAGAACTCGCGGGGCATGCCGGCGAAGCGCCAGACCGCATCCAGCGCCAGGTTGATGGCATTGAACTCGATATGCGCAAGCGCATGGATCAGCGCCGCCCTGCCCTCGGGCGTGCCCATGGAACGGTGCTTCACCTGCAGGGGAGAAACCAGCTCGGGCCGCGCCGGGCGTCCAGGAATGCCGCTGCCGGATTCGGCGGCGGCCAGGTCATCGGTTTCCAGCGCTAACTGACCGGCCTGCCAGGCGGCACGCAAGGCCCGCACGGAACTGCACTTGACGGCAGGATGCATTTCTTTCAGGCAAGACAACGCGGCGCTACGCACGTGGGTGAATGAAAAGACTTCATCTGGGGACGAGACGTGATCCAAGGAACTGACTTTCAGGGAAGGTAAAATACGCGGTTGAGGACGCCGGCTTTGCCACCATATGAAGATAAATGTCCAATCTTGCAATACAAGGACAAGGCAAACAAGCCCGGCACCATCCACCGACCAGCAGGTAACGAGGAGACAATTTTATTATGGCGATCTACCAATTGGCGCAGGACATTCCCGAGATCCACGAGACCGCCTTCGTGGCCGAGTCGTCCACGGTGGTGGGCAAGGTCAGGATGGAAGCCCATTCCAGTGTCTGGTTCAACGTCGCCATTCGTGGCGACAATGAACTCATCACCATTGGTGAGAACAGCAATGTGCAGGAAGGTGCGGTATTGCATACCGATCATGGCTATCCGATGGTGATCGGCAAGAACGTCACCGTGGGACACCAGGCCATGCTGCATGGCTGCACCATTGGCGAGGGCGCGCTGATCGGCATCCAGGCGGTGGTGCTCAATGGTGCCCGGATCGGCAAGAACTGCCTGGTCGGAGCCGGTGCCCTGGTGACCGAAGGCAAGGAGTTTCCCGACAACTCCCTGATCATCGGTGCGCCTGCCAAGGCGGTTCGCCAGTTGAGTGAAGAAGATATCGCGCGCATGCGGGCTGGCACCGACAGCTACGTGCAGCGCGCGCAACAGTTCAAGACCCAGCTCAAGCGCATTGCCTGAGCGGTCAAGCAAAGGAAACGATGAAAGACACGCTGCAAAAATTCCTGGTCGACAACGCGCCCGTTCGCGGCGAGCTGGTCGAGATTTCGGACACCTGGCGCCAGGTGCAAGCCCGCCGAGACTATCCGGTCGCGGTGCGCACGCTGCTGGGCGAGATGCTGGCGGCGTCCGCCCTGCTGTCGGCCAACCTGAAGTTCAACGGCATGATCGTCATGCAGATCCATGGCGATGGCCCGGTCAAGCTGCTGGTGGTCGAGTGCGACTCCGAGCTGCAACTGCGCGCTACCGCCAAGCTGGCCGATGATGCCGAGATCGCTGACGACACAACGCTGACCGACCTGGTCAATGCCAATGGCAACGGCCGCTTCGTCATCACCCTCGACCCCAAGGACAAGCTGCCCGGCCAGCAGGCCTACCAGGGCGTGGTCCCGCTGGATGGCGAGAGCGTAGCCACCGTCATCGAGAATTACATGCTGCGTTCCGAACAGCTCGATACCAAGCTGTGGCTGGCAGCCGATGAGAAGGTCTCGCGCGGCCTGCTGCTGCAGAAGCTGCCGTCCATCGGCGGCAATGCGGCCCCGACCGTCAAGCCGGAAGGCGAGCTGGAAGACTGGAACCACATGGTCATGCTGGGCGACACCCTCAAGCGCGAAGAACTGCTTTCCACCGATATCGCCACGCTGATGCATCGGCTGTTCTGGGAACAGACCATCCGCGTCTTCGATCCGGTGCATCCGCAATTCCACTGCTCCTGCTCGCGCGAGAAGGTTGGCAACATGCTCAAGATGCTGGGCCAGGAAGAAGTGGCTGAAGCCTTGTCACAGATGGAAAAACTGGCCATTGACTGCGATTTCTGCGGCCAGCATTACGAGTTCGATGCGGTGGACTGCGCCCAGCTGTTCGTGGCCGATGTGGGTGGCGCGAGCGAGGCGAGCGACGCGCGGCATTGAACCATCCATGAAGGTCGCACAGCAATAAAAAACGCCATCGGTTTGCCGATGGCGTTTTCCTTTGTGGACCGCACTCGCTGGTCACTCCGCATCCGGCACCAGCAAGGCCATCTGCTCCGCATCCAGATAAGTCCACTCCCCTTCTTCCAGTTCCAACGCCTCCAGCTGCAAGCCGCCGATGGCGGTACGCCGCAAGGCACTGCAATGATTGCCGGCGGCGGCGAGCATGCGCTTGACCTGGTGATACTTGCCCTGCTCCAGCACGATTTCCAGCAGGTTCTCACCCAGCTGGCGGCAACGGGTCGCGGCCAGCGGTGCCGGCTCATCATGCAGTTGCACACCGGCCTTCAGTTGCGCAATCAAGGCCTCGGTCACCGGCTCGGCGGTGGTGGCGGCATACACCTTGGGCACGTGGCGCTTGGGCGAGGACTGCGCGTGAATGAAAGCACCATCATCCGACATCAACAGCAAGCCGGTCGTATCGTGATCCAGCCGGCCCACCGGCTGCACGTCGCGCCAGGTGAACTGTTCCGGCAGCAGCGTCAACACGCCCGGATGGTGGCTGGGCTTGCGCGAGCATTCGATGTTCTGCGGCTTGTTGATGGCGATGTAGACGTGCTCGCGGTATTCCCACTCTTCCTCGAAGATGGTCAGCACCAGGCCGTTCGTATCGGGCGTGGCGCGGTAGTCGTCCACCACCTCGCCGTTGATGACGACTTCACCATCCTCAATCAACTCGCGGCAATATTTGCGCGAACCAAAACCCTGCGATTGCAGGATGCGGTCCAGGGTCAGCTTGGCCATGTCAGCCTTCTCCTTGTTCGTTTTGTTCTTGCCGGCCGGCCTTGGCCTGCTTCGGTTCCAGGATCTGGCGGGCGATGCCGCGCAGGATGTTGACCTCTTCGGTCTCCAGCTGGGCGCGCGAAAACATGCGTTTCAGACGCGGCATCAGCTTCTTGGGATTGTCGGGATTGAGGAAATCGATGGCCACCAGCGCTTGCTCCAGGTGCGCGAACATGCCCTCGATCTCGGCCACGCTGGCGCTCTGCCCATGGAAACCCACCTCGCCCGGCGCGCGTGCATCGCCGCTGGTCTGCATGGGGCCACCCTGCACCTCCAGCTCGGTCATGCGGCATTCATAAGCCAGCACCTGCACCGCCTGCGACAGGTTCAGCGAGGAATAGTCCGGATTGGCAGGGATATTGAGCAAGGCATTGCACTTCTGCACCACCTCATTGGGCAGGCCAAAACGTTCATTGCCGAACAACAGGGCGGCATTCAAGCCGGTATCACGCGAAAGCTGCCCCGCCAGCTCGCGCGGCGAGACCACCGGCGGCGAGAATTCGCGCAAACGGGCACTGACGGCAGCGGCGAAGTTGCATCCCTGCAACGCTTCCTCCACGCTGCCGACGATGCGTGCATTTTGCAACACATCCAGCGCACCACTGGCGAAGGCAATGGCTTCATCTTCCTTCACCGCGTCCGGAAAGCGCGGATTGACCAGCACCAGCTCCGAAAAGCCCATGGTCTTGATGGCCCGTGCGGCCGAGCCGATGTTGCCCGGACTGCTGGTATTGACCAGCACGAAACGCAAACGGCTGAAAAGAGATTGTCCTGACACTTGCTTGTTCATTTAAAATAGCGGGATTCGCGCCCCAGGATCAGATGTTGGCAAAACGCCAATATTGCAGCAAGGCTGTCAACCCAGGTCGACTTTGTTGACCGACGCCATTGCCCCTGGACTGCCTGGCAAACCCGCAAGCATAACAGCCGCGGGCGGCGCAACGCTCATTAATTTCATCGTCGCACTGGTTTGACTGCCGGGTTTCGCCTGGCCAGCTGTTCCGCATGCTTGTCGCGGAAGGCTGGCTGGTCGGCCATGGCGACGATGAGCAACGCAGCCATCGTCTTCGGTGGCCGCAATTTTAACGGAACCATCGGAATGATCATCCCACCCATGCTCAATACGGCGATCAAGGCAGCCCGCCGCGCCGCTACCATCATCAACCGCGCGTCCTTCGACGTGTCGCTGCTGAAAGTGTCGAAGAAGTCGCACAACGACTTCGTCACCGAGGTGGACAAGGCAGCCGAGGATGCGATCATCGACGTGCTCAAGAACGCCTACCCCGACCACGCCATCCTGGCCGAGGAATCGGGTGCCTCCGACAACCTGCACGATGAAAACGAAAACGTCTGGATCATCGATCCCCTGGACGGCACCACCAACTTCATCCACGGCTTCCCGCAATACTGCGTCTCGATCGCCCTGCAACAGCGCGGCATCATCACCCAGGCCGTGGTCTATGACCCGACCCGCAACGACCTCTTCACCGCCTCCAAGGGTGCAGGTGCCTACCTGAACGAAAAGCGCATCCGCGTGGGCAAGCGCGACAAGATCGCCGATGCCCTGATCGGTACCGGCTTCCCCTTCCGCGATCTGGATGGCCTGAACGAATACGTCAAGATGTTCAAGGTCATGACAGAGCACAGCGCCGGCCTGCGCCGTCCGGGTGCCGCTGCCCTGGACCTGGCCTATGTGGCCGCCGGCCGCCTGGACGGCTTCTTCGAGAAGGGCCTGAAGCCCTGGGACATCGCCGCCGGCTCCCTGCTGGTGACCGAAGCGGGCGGTATCGTGGGCACCTTCAAGGGCGACTCCGACTACCTCTACAAGGGCGACGTCATCGCCGGCAGCCCGAAGATCTTCGCGCAGCAAGTGAACCTGCTGTCTGAATTCGCCTGATTCCGCCGGATCGTTTCTCCTGCAACAAACCGTCTTCTCATTGCGTCCGGCATTGCTGCTATAGTGCGGCTACCGGCGCAGACCGAGGAGACGACATGAACCTTCCTTCCCAGCAAGCCAGCAACGACCAGGCCACTTGCGCGTTGCCACCCGGCTACCACAGCGTCACCCCCTACCTGATCGTCAAGACATCTGCCGAGGCCATCGCCTTCTACCGGCGCGCGTTCGACGCGGCCGAGATCATGCGGCTCGACGGTCCGCACGGCAAGGTCTGGCATGCCGAGATCCAGATCGGCAATGCCCGCGTGATGCTGGCCGACGAACATCCCGAACTCGGTTTCCTCAGCCCCCAGACCCTGGGCGGCGCAGGCGTGAGCCTGCTGGTCTACGTGGCGGATGTCGATGCCGTCTTCACCCAGGCGCTGGCTGCAGGTGCAGTACAGCTGCGCCCCGTTCAGAACCAGTTCTACGGTGATCGCTCCGGCACGCTGCGCGATCCTTTTGGCCATGTATGGTCGATCGCCACGCATATCGAAGACCTCAGCAATGAAGAAATCTGCGCGCGCTCGCGCGAGATGCTGGCGCGCCGCTGCAAGAAGCTGGCCGACGAGAAGAACTGACCCAACCTGACCAACCCTGCACGCATACACATGGCCTTTGCCCTCAGCGACCACCGCAAGATCCACTACCAGATCGAGGGCAACGGCCCGCCCCTGCTCCTGCACCACGGTTTCACCAGCAGCCTGGAAGCCTGGCGCTTCTTCGGCTTCACGGCGGTGCTGCGCGAGCATTTCCAGGTCATCCACTTCGACGCACTGGGCCACGGCCAGAGCGACAAGCCGCATGATCCCGCCGCCTATACCCAGGTGCAGCGCTGCCGCGATGCCCTCGCGGTGCTGGATGCCGCCGGTATCGAGCGCGCCCATTTCTTCGGTTATTCGCTGGGCGGCTGGGTCGGCTACGGCCTGGTGCGCCATGCGCCGCAGCGCCTGCGCAGCCTCATCCTGGGCGCAGCCCATCCCTATGAAGATCGCAGCTGGGACGGCTTCCACGGCATCGACGGACGCGATCCGGAAGCCTTCATCGCCACCTTCGAAGCCCTGCTCGACGAGCAGATCTCGCCGCAGGTGAAGATGCTCATCCGCGCCAACGACCTGGTGGCACTGGCCGCTGCCGCCCAGCAGCCGCGCCCCTCGCAGGAAGACCTGCTGCCCCGCATGGACCTGCCCTGCCTGCTCTTCTGTGGCGATGCCGATGCGCGCCATGCGGCCGTCCAGCGCACGGCGGTGCTGTTGCCGCAGGGTGAATTCGTCAGCTTGCCGGGGGTGACGCACTTCGGCGGGCTGATGCAAAGCGCGCTGGTTTTGCCGCACGTGCTGCGCTTTTTGGCGCAGCAACAAGGATGAGCTGAGCCTCACGCTTCCTCAAAATAATTCCCTTGGTGCGCGGGCTGCGCTGTTATACTGCGGCCTGCGCGGCGTATAGCCAGTCAAGTCCGCGCCCTCCTCAAGTTCCAACCCGTTTGCCTGCGACTGGCGCCCTCACGGGGCCACAGGCCAAACCCAATTTCAGAGTCTCATGTCATTTTCCGCGCTCGGCTTGTCCGACGAAATCGTTCGTGCCGTTTCCGAACAAGGCTATACCTCCCCTACCCCGATTCAGGCTCAAGCCGTTCCCGCCGTACTTTCCGGTGGTGACCTGCTGGCCGGCGCCCAGACCGGCACCGGCAAGACCGCCGGCTTCACCCTGCCGCTGCTGCAACGCCTGTCGGCCATGCCGCGCCAGAAAATCAACGGCCACCTGCCCATCCGCGCGCTGATCCTGGCACCCACCCGCGAACTGGCCGCCCAGGTCGAAGAAAGCGTGCGCCAGTACGGCAAGTATTTGCCGCTGACCTCCGCCTGCATCTTCGGCGGCGTCGGCATCAATCCGCAGATCACCCTGTTGAAGCGCGGCGTCGACATCCTGGTGGCGACCCCTGGCCGCCTGCTGGACCACATGCAGCAAGGCACCGTGAACCTGCAGCACATCCAGATCCTGGTGCTGGACGAAGCCGACCGCATGCTGGACATGGGCTTCATCCGCGACATCCGCAAGGTGCTGGCCGCCCTGCCTCCCAAGCGCCAGAACCTGCTGTTCTCGGCCACCTTCGCCGACGAGATCAAGAAGCTGGCCGACAGCCTGCTGAACAACCCGGCCCTGATCGAAGTGGCACGCCGCAACTCCACCGTGGAAGTGATCGCCCAAAAGCTCCACCCGGTCGACCGCGACAAGAAGCACCCGATGCTGGCGCACCTGATCAAGACCCACCAGTGGAAGCAGGTGCTGGTCTTCACCCGCACCAAGCACGGCGCCAACAAGCTGGTCGAGCAACTGGCCCGCGACGGCATCACCGCCATGGCGATCCACGGCAACAAGAGCCAGTCGGCCCGCACCAAGGCCCTGGCCGAATTCAAGGACGGCAAGCTGACCGCCCTGATCGCCACCGACATCGCTGCCCGTGGCATCGACATCGACCAACTGCCGCACGTGGTCAACTATGACCTGCCCAACGTGCCGGAAGACTACGTCCACCGCATCGGCCGCACTGGCCGCGCTGGCGCCACCGGTGAAGCCGTGTCGCTGGTCTGCGTGGATGAACGCGACCTGCTGCACGACATCGAGCGCTTCATCAAGCGCGAGATCCCGGTCGAAGTGATCGCCGGTTTCGAACCGGACCCGACCGCCAAACCGCAGCCGATCCAGCTGCGCAGCGGCCAGGGCCGTCACCAGAACGGTGGCGGACGCGGTGGCCAGCGCAGCGCTCCGCGCAAGCCCGCCGGCAACGGCAATGCGGCGGCACCGAAGCCGGCTGGCGGCAACGCCGGCCATGGCCAGGCAGCCAAGCCGCGCGCGGCAGCCAATGGCAATGGCAACGGCAACGGTAACGGCAATGCCGCCCGTGGCCAGGGTGGACGTGGCAATGGTGGCGGCAATGGTGGCAATGCCGGCAACGGCGGCAACAATGCCAACCGCGCACCCAAGCCGGCCAATGCCAACGGCCAGCCGCGCAGTGCCGGTCAGCCGCAACGCCAGGGTGGTCCGCGTCAGTCGGCCCTGACCCATGGCGGCCAGCGCGCAGCCGGCAAGTAAGCAGGCTTCAAGCCGCTTTCCGGGCAGCATCGTTCATCGTGCATCACAAGAAAAGGAAAGACATGAGTGTGACCGTCATCAAGGCCGACCTCGGCAACGCTGCCCACGCGGCAGCGCTGTTCGAGACCCTCAATGCCTACGCTTCCGACGCCATGGGCGGCGGCAAGCAGCTCTCCGACTACGTGCGCGAGAACCTGGCCGCCGAGCTGAAGAAACGTCCCACTGCCCATGTCTTCCTGGCCTTCGATGGTGAAACGCCAGCAGGCCTGGCGACCTGCATCGAAGGTTTCTCGACCTTCGCCTGCAAGCCGCTGCTGAACCTGCATGACCTGGCCGTGATGCCTGCCTATCGCGGCCAGGGCGTGGCCAAGCTGCTGCTGGCGGCGGTCGAGGACCAAGCCCGCCAGCTGGGCTGCTGCAAGCTCACGCTGGAAGTCCTGGAAGGCAATGCCGTGGCGCGTTCGCTGTATCGCGCCTGTGGCTTCGAGGGTTACGAACTCAAAGCCGAAACTGGCAAGGCCATGTTCATGCACAAGCCGCTGGCCTGAACACTGCCCGCCTGATTGCCTCAAAAAAATGCCCGCATCAACCGATGCGGGCATTTTGCTTTTTGGCCTGAAACTTCACATCCCATCCACCCTGCTGACTCAGGCGCGGTATTTCACGCCCGGCAGGATGCACAACATTTCATAGGCCAGATTGGCGGCCACCAGTGCGGTGGTCCCGGCCTGGTCATAGGATGGCGACACCTCGACCACCTCGGCCGAGACGATATCGAGCCCCTTGCAGCCACGGATGATCTCCGGTCCAAGCCCATGGATATCGCCGGGCAGACAAGCCTGCACCACCCGCTCGGGATCCAGGAAACTTTGTTCGCAGGCACGCCGGAAGGACATTCTGTGCGCGACCCAAGTAAAAATTTCAGTCAGCACACATCCGAAGTGAAACCTTCTTCACATTCCCATAGTCTGATAAGCGACCTTTGATGAGCTTTGTGCAACATCGTTCGTCCCTCGTGTCAAAAAATTAAAACTATTGCAATTGGGAGCGCCACCATGGCGACATCATTCATTCCCGCGTCGACCGGAGCCGCGCCATGAATCTGGCCGACGCATTGCAGGCATTTGCCTCCTCCGCCCTGAACCAGAGCAACCGGGCCATCCGGCTGCACTGGGGCAAGGCGCAAAGCACGCTGGAACAGGTGCTGGTCGTACAGCGGATCGACATCCGGGAAGGCCTATACACGGGCATCGAAGGACACCTGACCTGCCTGTCCACCCGCTCCGACCTCCCCCTTAAAACCTTCCTCGGCCTGCCGGTGGCGGTGCGGCTGGTCACGGATCGCGGTGCCCTGCACGAGATCTGCGGCCTCATCACCGATGCCCGGGCCGGGCAATCCGACGGTTCGCTGGCGACCTATCAGCTGACGATCCGCGATGCCTTGTCCGTCCTGGAGAGGCGGGTCAACACCCGCATCTTCCGCAGCAAGAGCGTGCCGGACATCATCGACACCCTGCTCAAGGAATGGCAGACCAGAAGCCCTGCGCTGGCGCGCGCGTTCGATTTCGACCTGGCCGCCACGGATCGCAGCCGCTATCCCCAGCGCGAGATGACGCTGCAGTTCAACGAATCCGATGCCGACTTCATTCGCCGCCTGTGCCGCCGCGAAGGCATTGCCTGGTTCACGGCCGCCGGCAAGCGCGCTCAGGAGGCGGCCTCATCCGGCGATGCCGGATTGCCGATCCACACGCTGGTCTTCTGCGACGATCCGATGAAACTGCCCCAGGCCAGCGCCGGCATCGTGCGCTATCACCGCGAGGCCGCAACGGAAGAGCGCGACGGCATCACGCTGTGGTCGGCCTCGCAGCACATTGTTTCCGGCAGCGTCCAGCGCGCCAGTGCCGACTACAAGCACGGCGCGATGGATCAGTCCTCGCAGGTCAGCATCCTCGACCAGGGAGAGGCCGGCAATGACCTGGCCCAGCTGCTGTCTGACAGCTTCATCGACGTGCCGCACGCGGCCGACTCCAGCGACGACTACCAGCGCCTGGCCACCGCCCGGATGCTGTCGCACGAACTGCGCGCGGCCAGCGTCGAGGGCAGCAGCGGCGTGCGTGACCTGGCCGTGGGCCGCTGGTTCGAGCTGACGGGCCACCCGGACGTCAGTCAACTGCCGCCGGAACAACGCCAGTTCATGGTCACGCGCCTGCATCATCGCGGCCAGAACAACCTGCCCAAGGCGCTCAACGAACGGGCGCAGCTCCTCTTCGACAGCAGCCGCTGGAGCAGCGGCCTGCCCGATCTCATCACGCAGTCGGCCACCTCCGCCACGGAAGAGACCCGTTATCAAAACAGCTTCAGCTGCGTGCGGCGCGGCGTTGCCCTCACGCCGACCTATGATCCGCGCATCGACCTGCCGCGCGTTCACCCGATGACGGCAAGGGTGGTCGGTCCGAAAAACGAAGAGGTGCATTGCGACGAACTCGGCCGCATCAAGGTCCAGTTGCTGGGCCTCAATCCTGAGGATCACGCGCACGCCCAAGGCGCGGGCACCACCGGCACCGATGCCGACAGTGCCTATGTGCGCGTGAGCAGCAGCTGGGCCGGCAATGGCTATGGCCACGACACCTTGCCGCGTGTGGGCATGGAGGTTGCGCTGGATTTCCTGAACGGCGATCCGGACAAGATGTTCGTCACCGGCGTGCTGCACAACGGACCGAACAAGCCGGCCACCTTCAGCCATGCGGGCGGCTTGCCGGGCAATCGTTTTTTGTCGGGGATGAAGACCAAGGAGATCCAGGCCAACCGCTACAACCAGTTGCGCTTTGACGATACGCCCGGCCAGATCAGCAGCCAGCTGGCCAGCGAACATGCGGCCAGCGAACTGAACCTGGGCTACCTGACTCAGCCGCGCACGGACGGCAACGGCCAGGCGCGCGGCGAAGGGGCCGAGCTGCGCACCGACGCCGCCGCCTCGCTGCGTGCCGCGCAGGGCATCCTGCTGACCACCTATGCGCGCAACAAGGCAGCGGGGCAGATGCTGGATCGCGACGAACTCAACGAGCTGCTCGGCCAATGCACCGAACTCTTCAAGTCCCTGGGTGACTATGCCGGCCAGCACGGCGGCCAGGCGGCCGACAGTGGCGGCCAGAGTGCGCTGGCCGGAGCCTTCCGGAACTGGGATGCGGGCAGCACCAATGGTGGACAGGACAGCGCCGCCTCTGCCCCTTCTGCCGCGCACGCCATCATGGCCTTCGGCGCGGCCACGGGTTCGGTGGCGGTGACGCCCAAGACGCAGCTGAACTATGCCGGCGAGAACATCGACCAGGTCGCGCAACAGCATCTGCAACTGATGAGCGGCCAGCGCTTCAACGCCACTGCGGGCCAGGGGATGCAGCTGTTTTCTCGTGGCACCGGCATCCAGGCGATTGCGGGCGAAGGGCCGGTGCTGCTGCAGGCGCAGAACGCAGCGCTGACTGCCAATGCGCAGAAAGGCGTGAGGATCAGCACCAACGAGAACGAAGTGCTGATCACCGCACCGACCATCCGCCTGGTGGCAGAAGACGGCAGCTACATCAAGATCGGTGGCGGCGTGACCATGGGGACCCAGGGCGACATCAAGCTGCTGTCGGCGTCCCATCAGTGGGGCGGTCCGTCGACGCAGCAAGCGGCCAAGACCAGTTTCAGCAATGCGCCGACGGATCAGCGTTTCCGTTTGCATTATCCGGGCGAGTCCGCCGAGACCGCGCCTGCTGCGGCCAATCAGTCTTACCGCATCACGCTGGACGATGGCCGGGTGATCGAGGGCAAGAGCGATGCGAACGGGCTGACTGAATTGGTCAAGGATGATGCCATGCGCATACTCAAGATCGATATTTTGAAACCTGCGTTATAAAAAGGAACAAGGAATCATCATGGGCGATAGCAACGATGCCAACCATGTCGCTGCCAGCGGTGCAGCGGTCTCCCACGCCAACCGGTGCAGTGACCGGCCGATAGAAGTGCCGGCAGACCTGCCGGGGATTGTTATCTTCATTCATGGGGTCAATGATCCGGGGGCGGTGTATTCCTTTGTTGAGGAAGGGCTTTGTCAGGGGCTTAATGAGAGATTGGATCGGCGGGATTTGAAGGCGGGGAGTTATGGCCGCAGATACCGCGAAATGAAGGCCAAACCAGAAGTCGGAAGCCGCGGAAACGAAGTACTTTCAGACCCCGACACCTATCTATACCGACGTGAGGAAGTCGAAGGATCGACCAAGAGTATCTTCATTCCTTTCTACTGGGGCTACCGCGCGCAAAACGATGAGATTGCGCGCTTCGACTCAAAGGGAAAGAGCAATACCGCTGAAATAAGGGGCGGCGTTGACGACGGCCAAGGCTTCCAGACGATCCGCGGCCAATATCAGGACATCCATGGGAACCGGCTTGATCAACATTTTGGTAAAGCCGGGGGCTTCTTTGCCAATGCCACCAACAATATTCCGGACATGTATGGAAAGGGTTTCAGCCCTGACTGGGTCACCGACCGGGTGACCAACAACAGCCTGGGCGGGCCTTCGCTTTATGCTGCCTCCTCACCGCACCGGCGATATTTCATTCTGGCCGCGACGCGCCTTGCGCACCTGATCAGCACGATCCGGTCCATCGACCCCTCTGCCCTTGCGAACGCGCATGGGTTGAAACCAGCAAATGAGACGATCACCATCATGGGCCACAGCCAAGGCACGATCCTGACCCTGCTTGCCCAAGCCATTTTGAAGAAGGATGGCAAGCGCTGCGTGGATTGCGTCATCATGGTCGATAGTCCTTACAGCCTCTACAAGACCAGCGACTGCAATCAGAGAGGGAGCGCCAAGCTGCAGACCTTGATCAACATCGTCAACGCGATCACTTCCGATCCTTACAACATTGAGGATCTGGCGGAGCTGATGATCGATCACTGCAATAGTCGTGGGCGCGCCGGTGCAAAGTGGAGCCAGAACAAAGGCCAGCGACTGGACAAGAGCGGGAAGCAGTGGATCACCTTTGACGAGCGCGACAACCGGGGCAAGGTCTACCTCTACTTCTGCCCGGAAGATACGGTAGTGGGCCTGAGAAGTGTGCGAGGCATTGGGACCTTCGGCGTACCTGATGAAGTCCCCGCAGACGGCAAAGCTGGCAAAACAGCCGGGACGATGGAAGCCATGACTCGCCTGGAGAAGCTGCGATTCTTCCAGCGAATGTGGACCCGCATGGAACGCCCTGATCCCGTCAGCGGGAAAAGGAAGAAAGTTCTGGTAGGCAACGCGGTTGGACGTTTTCCGGTGCGCGATCAATTCGAGCGGTTGACACCCGGCCCCGACGGGGGAGCGGCCAACTTTGTGGTCAGCGCTGCACTACAGAAAAATTTCAAACGGGAAGACATTCGCCTATCTCCATCGCCCAGTCGACGTAAAACTCACCGACGACAAAGGCCAACCGCTGAAAACCGCCCTGCAAGCAGCCGCCCTGAAAGCCGGCTGGGAAGCGGCCATCGCCGGCTTGCCTGAAGCCACCGAACCCAAACGCGTCTTCTACGACACTACCGGCAACAAGCAATGGGTCATCCCGCTGAACCAGGCGCTGATGCAGATGGGTGCTTCGGCACCGCATCCAGACGAGGTCAAGGAAGGCTACGACATCGGCGCACGCATCGGCAACACCGGCACCAGTTCACCCATGGTGCAGATCGGTCTCGGCCTGATCGCCAGCTATCACCAGGGCGGGGTCAGTGCGACGGTGAACCGCCGTCCGAACGGCATGGCCAGCATCATCATGGTCAGCCCGCCGGACGAAACGACCAAGGCTACGTGGGCCAAGAATCACGCGGGCAAGAGCCCGTTTGATTGATGATTACAAGACGCGTTGATGCCTGCATCAACGCGTGACGATAAGAGAGACATGATCTTGCAACTTCAAGGCATCAGCGGATATGGCAAATAGTTTTCGGAATAGCGCATTATCTGCGCTCGGCGTTGCCGTCCTCGCTTTTGCTGGAAGTTGGGTCTGGACGTATCGTTCATCGAATGCAGCCGATGGGGAAACAGCTCAACAGCAGCTTACGTCGGAGGCGGAGACACATCATTCCAGCAACCAAATCATGCTAGCGCAGACAGGACAGAAATTTGTGCTGGAAGTGCGTGGCATGGGCGTCGTTGTCGGCGAAAACACTGACGAAGAGATATGGCGAGCCATTGAAAAGAAGGCAGACAATCATGCTACTTACCTTTCGCAGAATCCGGAAGACTATACAAATAGCGCCGACCAGCGATTATCAGATTTAGGCGCGGTAACAGGATTGTCTTTTAAGCGAGCAGCAGGCCGTGCAGTGGATCAGTGGCCACTGCCCGTGATTATCTGGTACCCCCCAAAAGCGAAATATAGATCTCGGCCAGCAGGCGATTTGGCAGGTCTTCGTCAGATGGCAGGACTGGGGGTTACCCTGCTGTTGTGGCAGGAAGATGCTAATACCGACGATGGCGTAGCGATGATAGAAAAGCTGTTCGCCTTTTTCGATACGTATCAGGATGTACCTGCAGTCCTGATATTGAGCAGCGATGGGTCGATGATTCGCTCGCTAATGGAGACGCCCGGCAACGTAGAAACACCCCAAGTAGGCCACGTTATTCCCGCCATGCCAGACAGTGTCGCCGCCTTCCTTGTGACCCGGTCTGATAGGGTCGATAAATTGATCAGGCCATTCGCCGTGCAGCAGCGATCAAACATCAACAAGAACGACACCGAATACGACATCGTCAAATTGTGGAATTTCTTTTGGAAGAAAAATGATGACCGCAGCCCGGATAGTTTCAACACCCTCTACGACAAGCAGGAAAAAGCGGCTGGAGTAGGCACGCCATCTCCGGGCGTCATGATGTCCTCAACCTGGTGGCAAGCCCAGCTCCCTGAGCTTTGGAAAACCATCAGCAACCAAGGTCCGGGCGATTTCAAGCCAACACCGTACATCCCCGTGCGATGGACTGATTGGCAGCTGAAGCAATACGACAGCGCCCCCCTGCTCGGCTATCTCCATCGTCCAGTCGACGTAAAACTCACCGACGACAAAGGCCAGCCGCTGAAAACCGCCCTGCAAGCAGCCGCTCTGAAAGCCGGCTGGGAAGCCGCCATCGCCGGCTTGCCTGAAGCCATCGAACCCAAACGCGTCTTCTACGACACTACCGGCAACAAGCAATGGGTCATCCCGCTGAACCAGGCCTTGATGCAAATGGGCACCTCCGCTCCGCATCCAGACGAGGTCAAGGAAGGCTACGACATCGGCGCACGCATCGGCAACACCGGCACCAGTTCACCCATGGTGCAGATCGGCCTCGGCCTGATCGCCAGCTATCACCAGGGCGGTGCAAGTGCGACAGTGAACCGCCGCCCGAACGGCATGGCCAGCATCATCATGGTCAGCCCGCCGGATGAAACGACCAAGGCTACGTGGGCCAAGACGCACGGCGGCCGGAGCCCCTTTGAATGACATCACCCCACAAGGACCACTGACATGCGCGGCATCATTCGTCTCGGCGATTCCACCAGCCACGGCGGCAAGGTCGTCACCGGACAAGACAAATCCATCGTCATGGGACGCGCCGTCGCCTGCGTCGGCGATCACTGCAGCTGCCCGATCTCCGGCCATCACGATTGCGTCATCGTGGAAGGCGATCCCAACGTGCTGATCGACGGCAAGGCCGTCGCCTTCGAGGGCCACAAGACCTCCTGCGGGGCCTCGCTGATCTCCAGCATGGAGTCGTCAGGACGAACCGCGTAAATCATTTCGCATCGGCCCGCATTCCGCAGGCCAGACTGCATTGTCGGAGTCGCACATCTTGAGCGAGAATGAGCGCCGGCAAGCCTTCCTCGACGATCTGCAGCAGGCACAATAAAAAAGGGCAATGCCTGCGCATTGCCCTTCTGCTTTACTACTGTCCTGCTGTCCCGCTGTCCTGCCTTGCGTTTTTGCCGTTTGCTTCACATCGGCAATCGCATCAATCGGGCCATCAAGCCGCCATCGCCATCCCGCGCGACTTGCCGGAGCTCAGGTAGCTGGCGATGGAATCCTGCGTCACTTCGCCCACGTAGCTGCCATCGTTGGCGATGACCGGCATCCAGCTGGTGCTGTGCTTGTACATCTTGGAGAGCACCACGCGCAGGTTCTCGTCCGGATCGGCATTCATGGTGAAGGGACGCACCATGTCCTCAGCCACACCGGTGTTGCCGCGCACATCACGGCGGGTCAGATAACCCAGGGCACGGTTGTCGGCATCGATGATGGTGAGATAGCGCGAATCCTGGTCATCCATCAGCGCCAGCGCCTGGTCGCACGATACGTCCGGGTGGGCGGTGGCCGGGGTGGTCGCGGCCTCGCCGGCACGCACCAGCAGCAGGCGCTTCAGGGTGTGATCCTGACCCACGAAGGCGCTCACGAAATCATCCTTGGGACGGGCCAGCAAGGTGTCCGGATTGTCGAACTGCACCAGCTTGCCGGCGCGGAACACGGCCACCTTGTCGCCCAGCTTGATGGCTTCGTCGATGTCGTGGCTGACCATGATGACGGTCTTGTTCAGCTGTCGCTGCATCTGGAAGAACTCATTCTGGATCGATTCGCGATTGATCGGATCGACCGCGCCAAACGGTTCATCCATCAGCAGCACCGGCGCATCGGCCGCCAGTGCGCGGATGACGCCGATACGCTGCTGCTGGCCACCAGACAGCTCACGCGGGTAGCGCTTGAGGAATTTCTTCGGGTCCAGTGCCACCATGGCCATCAGTTCGGTGGCACGCTCCTGGCAGCGCTTCTTGTCCCAGCCCAGGAGGCGCGGGACGATGGTGATGTTTTCTTCGATGGTCATGTTGGGGAACAGACCGATCTGCTGGATCACGTAGCCGATGTGGCGGCGCAGTTCCACTTCATCGATGCCGGAGGTGTCCTGGCCGTTCAGCAGTACGCGGCCGGAGGTCGGGTTGATCAGGCGATTGATCATCTTGAGGGTGGTGGTCTTGCCGCATCCCGAGGGGCCGAGGAAGACGCAGATCTCCCCTTCAGCCACCTTCAGGCTGACGGCGTCCACCGCCTTGACCTGCGTGCCATCCTTTTGAGTGTAGGTCTTGCTCAGTTGGTCCAGTTCGATCATTTTTGTACTCCTTTCGGTGTCAGGATTTTCTGCAGACGTTGCAGCAGGGTGTCCGCAATGATGGCCAGCACGCTGATCATCACCGCGCCCACCACGAGTTTTTGCATGTTGCTCTGGCTGATCGCATGCAGGATCAGCACGCCCAGCCCACCAGCACCAATCACGGCCGCAATGGCCATGACGCCGATGTTCATCACGACGGCGGTACGCACGCCGCCCAGGATGACAGGCACGGCCAGCGGCAGGTCCACCATGCGCAGGCGCTGCCAGAAGGTCATGCCGATGCCGATGCCGGCTTCCTTGATGCCGGCTTCAATGTTCTCCAGCGCCAGATAAGTGTTGCGCATGATCGGCAGCAGCGAATACAGGAACACGGCGGTGATGGCGGGCAAGGGGCCGATGCCGGCACCGAATTGCGAGAACACCGGGATCATCAGGCCGAACAGTGCGATGGAAGGCAGCGTCAGCACAATGGTCGCCAGCCCCATCAAAGGACCGGCCAGCCAGCGCACCCGCACGATCAGGATGCCCAGCGGTACGCCGATGGCAATGGCCAGGCTCACCGCAATGCCCACCAGTTCAAGGTGCTGCAGGGTCAGGTCGAGGATGTTGCGCCAGTCCGATTGCAGGTATTGGAAGATGTTCATGGTCCCCTCCTCAGATCAGGCCGGCTTGCTTCAGGAAATCGGCCGCCACCTTGGCCACCGGTTCCTGGTCGATATCGACGCGCTTGTTCAGCTCGGTCATGGTCGCCGTGTCGATCTTGGCGGCCAGGGCGTTCAGTTGCTCGGCCAGCTTGGGGTTCTTGTCCAGGATCTCCTGGCGCACCACCGGGGTGGCCTTGTAGGCGGCAAAGTAGCCCTTGTCATCCTCCAGCAGCTGCAGGTCGAAACCCTTGATGCGGCCATCCGAGGCGTAGGTCAGGCCGACGAACAATTGTTCGTTCTTCAGGGCCGTGTAGACCAGACCCGGGTCCATCTGCTTGACTTCGCTGCGATCCAGCTTGAAGCCATACAGCGCCTGCATCGGGCCCAGGCCGTCGGGACGGGAAGCGAATTCATAGTCCACGCCCAGCAGGTGCTGCTTGTTGCCTTCCTTGTCGTCTTCGTTGATGCGGTTGGCGAGATCCTGCAGCGAGTGGATGTGGTACTTCTCGGCCACTTCACGCGGCATGGCGAAAGCGTAGGTGTTGTTCAGCTCCGACTGGTTGAGCCAGGTCAGGCCGCGCGGGGCGTCCAGTTCCTTGACCTTCTGGTAGATCTGGTCGGGATCGAGCTTGTCCTCGATGTGGTTGTAGACGATCAGGGCGGTGCCCGTGTAATCCCAGACGATGTCGATCTGGCCGCTCTCCAGCGCCGAGCGCATCAGGGTCGTGCCGAGGCCGTTCTTCAGGTCGGTGTCGTAACCCTTGGCGCGCAGATATTGCGCGGTCATGTCCGAGAGCAGCAACTGCTCGGTGAAGTTCTTGCCGCCGATGACCAGGTTCTGGGCCTGAGCGCGGGCCGTGCCGAACATGGCCAGGCCAAGCGCCAGGGCGCACAGGGCATATTTTGCGATGGTCTTCTTTGTCATGCTTTCCTCTCTACCGCTGTGCCGGAAACTGCTGGCGTGCGGTCGTTCTTGTGATGGGAATGAGCTGCCGGATCAGGTGCGCAGCCCGCGACGCGCCAGGTAGAAACCCGACAGCGAGGTCACCAGGGCATCCAGCACCAGCGCCAGCAAGGCGGTGGCGGCAGCGCCCAGCAGCAGCTGGCCGTGATTGTTCAGATAGATGCCGGGGAAGATCAGGCCACCCAGGCTCTCGCCGCCGATCAGCATCGACAGCGGTGCGGTACCGACGTTGATCGCCAGCGAAGTACGCACGCCACCGACGATGATCGGCAGCGCATTGGGCAACTCCACGCGGAACAGGATCTGATGCGGCTTCATGCCGATGCCGCGAGCGGCTTCCTTCATGGCGGCCGGCACGTTCTTCAACCCCTCGTAGGTGTTGCGCACGATGGGCAGCAACGAAGCCAGCCACAGGGCCAGGATGGTCGGGCCATTGCCGATGCCGAAGGCAGCCAATGCCAGCGCCAGCACGGCGATGGAGGGGATGGTGTTGCCGATGTTGAAGATCTGGATGAACTTCTCTGCACTGCGTTGCGCGCCCGGGCGGGACAGCGCGATACCGGCCGGAATGCCGGTGGCCAGGGCCAGCACCATCGAACTGAAGACCAGTTCCAGGTGCTTGCCGGTGTAGTAGACCAGGTCACCGCGATACTTCTGGATGACGTCCGGACCGATCCACCAGACCAGGCCTGCAATAACCAGCGCAAAACCGAACGCGCCGGCGAAGACGTGACGAACACGTGTCATGTTACCCCCTGTTGGTATAGCCGACACGACATGACGCCGCGACGACGGGTTTCTGGGATCAAGTTTTAAGAGGTTCGCTTGCCCCGTTGGGCGTATCGTTTGGATGCGAACCGAAAGCTGCAAGGGCAGCGATGAAACCGAAGCGATGAAGCCAGCCTCGGCATAGTGCACACCGGACAGGGATGGGAACGGTTCACCGTGGAGAACGGGAGGGCGTTCGCGCTGCCAGCCGGAAATTCGGACAACCCGCACACTGCGGATCGGACACTGCTAAGAGTCGTTGTTGAACAAGTGATTTCGCGAGCAAGATGCCGCGAAAGAACGATAGTTTAAAGCAATCGCTTAATGCTGTCCAGCAATGTAGCAATGTGAATCGATAACTTACAGATCTGAAGCACTTTTAAAAGTTCCCAACGGCGGTCAATATGCCGTTAAAAGTGGTCATCCTGAAAACCGCCAGCGCGGCGCTATCCCTTGCCCCATGCGGCTCCCGCCGAGCTTGACTAATGAGCAACATGGGGCAAAAAAAATCGCCGGACCTCTGTGCGAGGCCGGCGAAAATTTTTTCAGAAGCGCGGCAGGAGGTTGCCGCGTCGGTGCTCCGCTGTCAGCGCATGGCGCCAAACACCTTGCCCAGAATGGCGCTGCCGGTCCCGACCGGATCCTTGCGGATGGCTTTTTCTTCCTCGCCGATCATCAGGAACAAGCCATCCAGCGCACGCTGGGTGACATAGCCTTCCACGGTGCTCTGCTCGGCGCTCACCAGCCCGGATTTGGCGACCTGGCCCATGACGGCGTTGTAGCGGCCGGAGAGGCCGTTCTTGTCGGTGATCTGCTTGACGATGGGCAGGAACTTCACGGCCAGTTCGCCCGAGGTTTTCTGGCGGAAGAAATCGGTCACGGAGGTATCGCCACCGGCCAGGATGTTCTTGGCATCGCTCACCGACATCGACTTGACGGCATTGACCAGCAGCGGCTTGGCCATCGGCACGGCGGCCTCGGCAGCGTGGTTCATGTCGGCCACCAGGCCATCGACCTGGCCGCCCATGCCGGTCATGCGCAGCAGCGGCATGGCCTGCTCCAGCGCACCGGGCAGCTGGATCTTGACCTTGTCGTTGCCGAGGAAGCCGTTGGGCCGGCCCAGGTTGGCCACGGCGGTATTGGCGCCCTTCTCCAGCGCGGCTTTCAGGCCGGCGGTGGCGTCCTGGTTGCTCAGGTCGGACAGCGAAAAGGCCAGGGCACCGCAGCTGGCCAGCAAGAGACTGGCCGCCAGCGTGCGGCGCAGTGCGGAAACGGGGAAACGGGAAAAGGACATGCGCGACTCCAAAGTTCAGGATGCCGGGATGATAGCAGCCCGGCATGACGGCACCAGCTCACTTGCCGCGCGAGAGCTCCAGCCCGGCATTGTGCGGCAGCTTGCCGCTGATCGGCACCGAGGCCACCGAGAACAGGCCGATGACCAGGAAGGCCGGCCAGAAATCGGCCTCGACGATGCTCGCATGCCCCTGCAGATGATTCGACAGTTGCAGCACGATGCCCGCCACCGTCACGCCCAGGCCCAGCGACAGCTGCTGGATCACGCTGGCCAGACTGGTGACGCGGCCAGCGTCGCGGCTGTCGATGTCGGCATAGGCGATCGAATTGAGGCAGGTGAACTGCAGCGCCGGGAACACCCCGCCCATCAGCACGATGGTGACAATGAGCAGGTAAGGCGTATGCATGCTGAAGATGCCGTAAGCCGCCAGCGCGATGCCGGCGAACACCGCATTGACCATCAGCACGGTGCGGAAGCCATAGCGGCGCAGCACCCGGCTGGCCAGCAGACGGATGAAGAGCGAACCGAAGGCCGAGGCACAGGTGATGCTGCCGGCCTGGAAGGCGGTCATGCCCAGCCCTTCCTGCAAGGCGAGCGGCAGCAGGAACGGCACCGCCCCCAAGCCGATGCGGAACAGCGAGCCGCCCACCACGCTGGCATGCAGCGTGGGGATGCGCAGCAGGCGGAAGTCCAGCAGCGGATACGGGATCTGGGTGGAATGACGGTAATACATCACCAGCGCAATGGCGCCGATGGAACACATGGCCACCGGCGTAGCGCCGTCGACCAGCTGGCTGCCGAACAGCGACAGGCCCAGCATGATCATGGCCGCGCCCACCGAGGTGAGTACAAAACCCTTCACATCCAGCGGGGCCGGATTGTCTTCCTTGAAGTTCTGGATGAAGCGCTTGGCCAGATACAGGCCGAGGAAACAGAACGGGATGTTGATCAGGAACACCCAGCGCCAGTGGAAGTAGGTCGTGAGAAAGCCGCCCAGCAGCGGCCCGACCACCGGGCCCAGGAGCGCCGGCAAGGTGAGATAGCTGACCGCCTTGACCAGTTCGGACTTGTCGACCGAACGCGCGATGATGACCCGCCCCACCGGCACCATCATGGCCCCGCCGATGCCCTGCAGGAAGCGCGCCGCCACGAAGGTCACCAGCGAGCCGGAGACGGCGCACAGGATGGAGCCGGTCATGAAGACGATCATGGCCCAGCTGAACACCTTGCGCGCGCCCAGCTTGTCGGCCATCCAGCCGGAGATCGGGATGAACACGCCCAGCGCCGCGACATAGGCGGTCATGGCCAGTTTCAGGGTGATCGGGTCTTGATGGAGATCGCGCGCGAGCGCGGGGAGCGAGGTGGCCAGCACGGTGGCGTCCATGTTTTCCATGAACAGCGCACAGCCGACGATGAGCGGAATGAGCAGCGAGGGTCGCACGGTAGGCAACGGGGCAACAGAGCGGGTGACAGTGGCGGAATTCCAGGGAGGCTCTTCGTTGCACGGCCTCCTGAAAGTGCATAGTTTAACCCAGCTGGCCTTTTCTTGCGGGCAAGCCGTCGGATCGCCGCAACGATGTGAATACTTTGGCAGACAGTCGGCCGCCATCGGACAAAGCGCTTCACCCTGCGCAAAGGGCACTTTCAGGATGAGCCCATGTCACAATGCAGCACGGCGCATCGTGCGAAACAATCTTCATATCACGCTATAACCTGCCCCACCCTCATTTGGAGCCTGGATGAACAACAACATCAACAACACCCACAGCAAAACCCTGGGCTATCTGCTCTGGATCTTCGGATTTCTCGGCGCGCACCGCTTCTACTACGGCAAACCCGTCACCGGCACGATCTGGTTCTTCACGCTGGGCCTGTTGGGCATTGGCTGGATCGTCGACCTGTTCCTGATCCCCTCGATGGATCGCGAAGCCGACCGCCGTTTCGTGGCCGGCGAGATCAACTATTCGGTGGCCTGGCTGCTGCTGACTTTCCTGGGCATCTTCGGCGCGCACCGCCTGTACATCGGCAAGTGGATCAGCGGCATCGTCTATTTCTTCACCGGCGGCTTCTTCCTGCTGGGCGTGCTGTACGACTTCTGGACGCTCAACGCCCAGATCTCCGAACGCAACCACGGCGCACGCGCCTGAACCCTGCCGGCGGCCCTTCCCGGCCGCCTTACTTCTTCAATGCCTTCATGCGCTTGGCGGCCAGCTCCACGGTGTGGAGCTGCTCCTTGCGCTTCATCGATTTCCAGTCCTTGATTTCATCCCGGGTGCGGCCGCAGCCGGTACAGACTTCGTGCTTGAGCTTGCACAGCGAGACACAGGGGCTCTTGACGTCTTTTGCCACTTGCGGATTCCACTTCATTCATATTCAGACAGTCCTGACTGTACTGCAATGCCGGAAAGCCTGCTGACGCCGTGCCCCATGAAAAAGGCCCGCATCCTTGCGAATGCGGGCCAGCCCACGACTACCTCTGCTACGGTTACTACAGTGCTACAGGTACTGCAGCCGCCTGCTTTCCCCGAGTACCAGTCTTTCAAGCAAGCGACTGGACGGGAGTATCCCGGTTTACGGCGTTCATGGGCATAGGAAAAGTCTGAAAAAACGAGATCAAGTTGTGCAGGACTGCTATTCCGTTTTGCCGGACTGACTTGTCTTATCGGATTTGTCCGATTTACCCGATTTGTCTGCCTTGTCCGACTTGTCTCCCTTGTCCTGCTTGAAGCGGGTCACCAGCAACTGGTTGATGCGATTGCCTTCGATGTCCACCACCTCGAACTTGAAATCGGAGAAGAGCACGAAATCGGTCTTCTTCGGAATCTTGCGCAGCATGTACATGATGAAACCCGACAAGGTCTCATAGCCGACCGGGTTGGGATACTCGTCGATGTCCAGTTCGTTCATGACATCGTTCAAGGGCGTCAGGCCATCCATGAGCCAGGAGTTCTCATCGCGCCGCACGATCTGCTGCTCTTCCTCGGTGATGGCCAGCAGATTGCCCATCAAGACGCCCGTCACGTCGGTGATGCTGATGATACCGACCACCAGTGCATATTCGTTCACCACGATGGCCAGGTCTTCATCCATGGCCTTCATGCGTTCCAGCACTTCCCACAGGTTCAGGGAATCGGGAATGGACAGCGGCGTATGCACCAGACCCTTGTCGGCCAGCGAGAACTGTTCACCCTTGAGCAGGCGCTTGAGCACATCCTTGCTGTCGATGTAGCCCAGCACCGCGTCGATATGCCCATCGCAGACCAGGAAGCGCGAATGCGGGTGATCGATGATCTTCTGGCGGATCATGTCTTCGCTGTCGGTCAGCAGGAAATAGACGATGCTGTCGCGCGGCGTCATGGCCGAGGGCACGTAGCGGCTTTCCAGCTCGAACACGTTCTCGATCAGGTGATGCTCCTGCGTCAGCAGCACACCGGCCTGCGCGCCCGCATCGACCATGGCGTGGATCTCGCTGGGCGTGATGACGTCCTGGCGCACCTGCGGCAAACCGAACAGCGTGAAGATCCACTTCGACAGACTGTTGAAGAACCACACCAGCGGCCTGAAGAGCGTTTCCAGCAGCAGCATGGGCTGCACCAGCGCCACCGCGGCGCGCTCGGGCGCGGCCATGGCCAGGCGCTTGGGCATGAGGTCGGCAAAGAGGATGAAGAAAGCCGTCACCACCAGGAAGGACATCGCAAAGCTGATGTTCTCCAGCAGCGGGCCGACGTAGAAAGTGCTGACGATCTCGCGCATGTGCGGCGTGAGCGCCGGCTCGCCGACCACACCCCCGAGGATGGCCACCGCGTTCAGGCCGATCTGCACCACCGTGAAGAAATTGCCCGGCTGGGCTTGCAGCGAGAGGACCCGGTCGGCGTTGTGCACGCCCTCCTTGGACATCATCTCAAGACGGATCTTGCGCGAGGCGGCAATGGAGATCTCGGCGCAGGAAAGAAAGGCGCTGACCACGACCAGGAGCAGGATCAGCAGCAGACTGGTGAATATGCTCATGTTGTTCATGTTGTTCTTATCTCATTGATTTGACGTGACATTCTCTCGCGCAACGGGGAGAAAAAGCAAATTCACGCCAATCACGGGGCAGATGAAGCTTTGCGCCCGTCTGTCCCGGAGAACCCTGCAACACCAACGCCGGTCACTGTTTCAATACACGTCGCGCCGGTAACGCCCCTGTTCCGCCAGCGCCTGCAGGGCGTCCTCACCCAGAATCTCCTGCAGGGCCAGTGCCACGCCGCCGGCCATGCCCTGCAGGCTGCCGCAGACGTACAGGCTGGCGCCCTCTTGCACCCATTGCCGCAGGACATTAGCGGCTGCGCGCAGCTTGTGCTGCACGTAGATACGCTCGGGCTGGTCGCGCGAGAAGGCCAGGTCCAGCCGTTGCAGCCAGCCTTGGGCCTGCCACTCCTGCAGCTCCTGCTGATGGAAGAAATCGTGCTGACGCGAGCGCTCGCCGAACAGCAGCCAGTTGCGCCGCTGGCCCGCCGCCACGCGCTCGCGCAGATGCGCCCGCAGGCCGGCCAGCCCGGTGCCGTTGCCGATCAGGATCAGCGGGCGATCATCGCCGGGGCCATGGAAACTGCGGTTGCTGCGCACACGCAGGGCGATCTCCTGCCCCGGCTGCGCATGCAGCCCCAGCCAGCCGGAACCCAGCCCGGCGCGGCCATCGGGCAGGTGCATCAGGCGCACCATCAACTCCAGCGCGCCGTCGGCGGGCAACGAGGCAATCGAATAGGCGCGATGCGGCAGCGCTGGCAAAGCGGCCAGCAATTCCTCATCGGGCAAGCTGCGCAATGCGGCGAGCTGGTCAGCCTCATGCGGCAGCAGGCGCGTGGCCAGCGCTGCGCGCAGGGAATCGTCCTGGCGGCCAATCGCTTGCAGGAAGGCATCAACAGCCGCCCCGCTGTTGTGCGGGCCGATCTCGGCGATATCCCCGGCCTGCCATGGCGGGGATGGCAGATCCAGCGGCGTTAGGCTCAGGTGAAACACCGGCTCCCCCGCGCTGCCCGGATTGAGCACGTGCCGCCCGGCCAGACGCCAGCGGCCATAAGCCGGTGCGCTCCAGTCGGCTTCATCGCTATGGCCACTCAGGACACCCAGTTGATGCTGCCAATGCCGCAGCGCGCCCTCATCCCCGTTATCCACCTCGATGGCATCGAACAGCGGCTGCGCATGGCGGCGGCACAGCCAGGCGTGCAGCGCATGCCCGAAGGCGCAGTATTGCTGATAGCTGCGGTCGCCCAGGGCCAGCACGCCGAAACGCAGGTCCGGCAATGCAGTACTGTCGCTGCTGCCCAGTTGGCGGGCCAGTGCGGATGCGTCATCGGGGGCATCGCCTTCACCGGTGGTGCTGGCAACGAACAGGGCCAGGCGCGTGGCTTGCAGATCGGCATCGGTCAACTGTCCGGCAGGCAGCACGCGCACCACCAGGCCACCTGAGCGCAAACTTTGCGCGGTCTGCCAGGCCAGTTGCTCGGCTGTACCGGTCTGGCTGGCAAAGACGACCAGTACGGTTTGCGGGCCAGTGGCCTGTACAGTTCCCCACTGGGCCAGCTGCAACTGCTGCGCGCGACGATGCCGGAGGAAGGTCATCACGCAGAACACCAGGTAAGTCAGCGCCACCAGCGCGGCCATCAGGTATCGGGTCTGCATGGCGTCGCTCACTGCAACATGGCGGCCAGGGCCGGGGTGAGGCTCTCACGGAAGCCATCGGCTTCGCGGCTGATGAAAAGAGCGGCAATCCCGCGTTCGCGGGCAAAGGACAGTCCGGCTTCCTCGCCCAGTACAGTCAACACGGTCGCCAGGGCATCGGCCACCATGCATTGCCGGTGCAGTACCGTGACAGACGCCAGTGCACTGCGCACAGGTGTACCGGTACGGGGATCGATGGTGTGGGCATAGCGCAGGCCGTCGTGATCGACATAGCGGCGATAGTCGCCCGAGGTGGCGATGGCCAGGCCGTGCAAGGCCACCACCATGCCGGGACTGTCATCCGCAGGGGGGCGTTCCAGCGCCACCCACCAGGGCTGGCCATCGGCCTTGACGCCCTCCCCGACCAGTTCGCCGCCGACCTCCGCCAGCCAGCTCACGCAGCCGCATTCGCGCAGTGCCTGCGCGACCAGGTCGACCGCATATCCCTTGGCGATCCCGGAAAAATCCAGATGCACGCCGCCCGCCTGCTGTACCTTGCGCTGAGCACGGTCGAACACGAGACGCTGCCAGCCGCAACGCTGGCGGGTCGATTCAAGCAAAGTCGGATCTGGCAGGCGCAATGCGTCGCGCTGCACGCTGCCCGCGCCGAAGCCCCACAAGTCCACCAGCGGACCGACCGTGGGATCGAAGGCCCCGGCGCTGTCCACGGCCATGGTGAGCGCGGCATCGAGCACGGTGAAAAAATCCTCCGGCAAGGCATGCCAGCTGCCCGCAGGCGCGCGGTTGAAACGGCTGATGAGAGAATCGGCTTCCCAGGTGCTCATCTCGTCGATGACCCGCTGCAGCCGGGCCGCGATGGCCGTTGCGATCATCTCCTGCGTGATGCTGCGCGAGGCCAGCGCCTGCACGCTCCAGGTAGTGCCCATGGTCTGCCCGGACAGGCGCTGGAGCGCCACATCAGGCGGCAGGAGGGACGGGGCTTGCAGGTCGACGGGGATCAGGACGCGGTGGGACATCGTCATCTTCAGCAATGAAAACGGCACCTGCAGTGCAGGTGCCATCAGGGTCAATCAAATGCCATCAAAGGCGATCAAGCGATCAAGCGATCAGGGCAGCACTTCGATGGTCGCGATGTAGGTGGCACGACGTTGCGTGGCCTGCGGCAGCGAGGTCTTCTGGTCGGAGACGATGGCTTCCATCCAGTACATGCCCGGGCCGGTCCACTTCACGCTGAACTTGCCGTCGGCATCGGTCTTGAGCTTGCTGTCCAGCAGCTTGTCGCGATAGCGGATGCCGCCGGGTACCAGTTCCACTTCCACATCCGAAGCCGGCTTGCCATCGAGCAGCAGCTGGAAAGTCGCGGTGTCGCCCGCCACCAGGTCAGTGGGATGGGTCACCGGTTGCAGCTCCAGGCCCACGCCGGTCGGGGCCAGCGCACCCTTGCTCGGCTTGCCGGCGGTGACGAAGGTTTCCACGCGGCTGTTCATCTGGGTCACCTTCAGTTCGGTGGCATTGGCCGGGATTTCCTTGGCCAGGGTCTCGGCGGTGCCGCGCCAGCGCTTCTGCTGGCCATCCACCTTGTAACTGGCGAAGACGCCGTTGTTGACCACGGCGATCTTGTAGGTACCGGGCTGGCTCAGCTGCACGTCGAAGGTGCTGCGGTACTTGCCGGTGGAGGCGTTGACCGCTTGCACGGGCTTGCCTTCGGGGCCGGTCACGACCAGGCCGTCCAGGCGCAGCGGGAAGTGTTCGAAGTAGAACAGGTCATTGGAAACGGCGGCATCCACCGTGACCCAGGCTTCATTGCCCGACAGGACGGTGGCCGAGGGCAGCAGCCACTGGCGGTGTGCGTGGGCCGACAGCGGCAGGCTGATGGCCAGGGCCAGGGCGGCGATCTTCATGGAGCGGCCGGCGAAATGCTTGAGGGAAAACGACATGGCAGGTTCCTTGTTCTGGTTGATCTTGTTGGGGAGTCAGAGATGGCAAGCCATCAGGGCTTCAGTTCCAGGGCCACGGCACCGAGCTCGCTGGTGCCTTGGGCCTTGGCGCTCTGGGCGGCCTTGGGCGGCCACTGGAACGGCACCTTGACCAGCTCGCGGCCGCCGACTTCACGTGCGGCTTCCACCATCAGCACATAGTCGCCGGGAGCGAGATTGGCGATCGGTCCCTTGCCGGAGCCGAAATTGAGTTTCTGTTCACCCGGTGCACGGGTCGCACCGCTGACGCCATCGATGGGCATCTGCTGCTCACGCCCGCTGCGACGCCACCATTGGCGCATGTCCTTGAGCCACTTCTCGCCTTCCTTGTCCTTTTTCTTCACGTCGTACCACACCGCCAGGTTGGCGGCCACGCTCTGGTCGGCGCGTTCGATCCAGGCGGCAAGATACGGACGATGATATTCGGCCACGTTCAGGGTCGGGATTTCAATCTTGACGTTCATCTCCGCTGCGCCGGCCGGGGCGGCAGCGGCAAACAGCGCCGCCATGGCCAGGGCCAGGGCAGTCGGTTTCAACAGGGCGGACTTGCTACGCTTCATGGGACCTCGCTAAGAAAACAGGATGACTGGCTGCAAGCCGCAAGGGCCTGTCTGGCTAAGGGAAACGACGAATTCAGTGAATGAAGACCAGCGCCAGCAGCAAGGGCGCTACCAGCCCCAGCGCCACCAGCGGCCAGGTAGCCGGGCGCTTGCCGGCATGCATCTGCAGCAGGAACAGGCCGGTGATGCAGAACACCAGGCAAGCCACCGCAAACACATCGATGAACCAGCTCCAGGCCGCGCCCGTATTGCGGCCCTTGTGCAGGTCATTGAAATAGGAAATCCAGCCACGGTCGGTCTTCTCATACTCGACCTGGCCGTCCTCCAGCGCCACGCGCACCCAGGCATCCCCGCCCGGTCGCGGCAGCGCCACGTAGACTTCATCGGCCGACCAGTCGGCACTCTGCTGATCCACCGTCACCGCCAGTTCACGGCCGACCCAGTCGCGCACGGCGGGCGGCAGCGCGGCCTTGCTGCCGCCTTTGGCATCGGCCGCTTCGGCCTGTTGGCGCAGCGGGGCCAGCAGGGATTCGGGCAGCGTGGCCTTGCGATGGGTGACCTGCGGCTTGGCCTCGATCTGCGCCGCGTGATTGAGCGTGAGACCGGTGGCGGCGAACACCAGCATGGCCACCAGGCAGATGCCGGAACTGATCCAGTGCCATTGATGCAGATGCTTGAGCCAGAAGGCGCGGCGTTTCTGGTCGGCAACGACAGGCAGGGAATGGGCGGCAGCGGGCTTCATGAGACGGCAGCGGAATCGGGAAGGAGGGGCAGGACGAGGATCCTCGGATCTCGCACCAAATAATAATAATTCTCAATTATATCTGGACTCATCCATGCCTCGCTAGCCGCCCGGCGCACTTTTACTTTGCGATACATGAGGATACAAACCCGGCCAGGGAGCCAGCCCTGCCGCGATACGCAGCGCCGGTTCCAGCGAGGCCGGCAGCATGGGGCCGTGGGCCAGTCCCGGAAAACTTTGCCACTGCACCGTCAGGCCATGCCGGTCGCGCAGCCGCCCGGCCAGTTCCGGCAAAGCCTGCGGCGGGATGGCTGCGCGCGCGGCCAGCATGGCGCGGGCACGTGCATCGTCCGCCTCTGCGGGCATGCGCTCGCGCCGTTCTGCCTCCCCCGCCATCAGCCACAGCCGGGCACCGGGCGCTCCCGGAAAACCCTGCTCTTCCTGCAGGATCACCCCGCCCTGCCACCACAGCGAGGGGCTGGCCGCGATATAGCGGCTGAACAGGCCGGGCCGGGTGAACAAGGTGTGCAGCACGAACAGGCCGCCATAGGAGTGGCCCCACAGGCTCAGTTGCGTGGCGTCCAGTGCCACCTGCTGGCGCACCTGGGGCAGGATGCGATCCTGCAGCAGATCCAGGAATACCGTCGCGCCACCACCCCGTCGTCCGCGCGAGGTTTCCTCATCGACCTGACCGGCAGGGATGGGCGGCGTGTAGTCATACGCGCGGGCAGTCACGTCGAAGCGCAGCGGCGTGTCGTAGCCCACGGCCACGATGACCGGTGGCGAGCCCTCCTGCAAGGCCTGCAACTGCGGCTCGTCGATGGCCGCCAGCGCCGCATTGCCATCGAGCAGCACGATGGCCGGATAGCCCTGCGGCGGTGGCGGACGCAGCGGCACGCCCAAGGTGATGCGGTAGCTGCGCTGACCATCCACGGAACCCAGCGTGAAGCGACTGGAGCGATACCAGGTCGAGCCCGTGTCAGCGATGGTGGGACCCAGCGGACGCGACAGATCCGGCTGGGCCGTCGCCCGGATGGGCAGGCAGGCGAGCATCGCCGCCCCCAGGATACGCCGGCGGCCCGGCAGCAGCGGCGCCATCAGAAGCGCTGGGTCAGGCTGACCCACAGGCGGCGGCCGTCGCCGACGGTGTTGAAGCTCTGCTCGTCCAGGCGCTTGTCGGTGAGGTTGTAGATGGCCGCGCTCACCGAGGTGCGCTGGTTGATCGCATGCGTCACGCCCAGATCGGCCAGCGTATAGGCCTGGTACTCCTTCACGCCCGAAGACGAGATGGTGGTCCCGGCCGTGCCCACGCGCGCGGCGGCGTTGACTTCCTTGCCGTGGTAGTTCAGCGCGGTCCACACCGTCCAGGCATCGGCCGGGGTCCAGTCCGCGCGCAGGTTGAACATGTGGCGCGGCGTGCGGGCCAGCGCATAGCCATCGTAGCTGCCGCCCTTCTGGCGCGAATCGGTGAAGGTGTAATTCGTCTTGAAAGCCAGGCTGCGCGTGGCCTGCCAGCGACCGCTCAGCTCCAGGCCCTTGATGGTGGCGCGATCCACGTTGTAGCTAGTCCAGAGACGGTAATTGTTGTTGGCCGACCAGCGGGCGATGGAGCCATCGGCGTTGTAGACCAGGGCATTGCTGACCTTGTCCTTGAAGTCGGTGTAGAACAGCGTGGCACCGCCGGAGAGGCCGGCATGGTTGTCCCACAGGGCGCCCAGCTCCCAGCTGGTGCTGGTTTCCGGTTTGAGGTTGGGGTCGCCGATGATGACGCCGCAGGTGCCGGTGGGACCGACGGTGCAGCCGGCACCGCCGGTCGTGTAGGCGTAGCCCGGCGCGATGGTACGAATGTCCGGTGCCTTGAAGCCGCGCGAGACCCCGCCCTTGATGGTGAGCTGCTCGCTGCCATGCCACACCGCGTAGAGGCGCGGGCTCCAGTGGTTGCCGTAGACCTCGTGGTGGTCCAGGCGCAAACCGCCGGTCAGGGCCAGGCGCTCGGTGAGTTTCCACTCATCCTCCACGAACAGCGCCTTCTGGGCAATGCGGAATTCCTGCACGCGGGTGCTGCTCACGCCCGGATTGACGTCGGTGAGCGTGGCCTCGTTCCACTGCCCGCCCAGCACCATCCAGTGCGCGCCCAGCGGCACGGACAGCTTGCCGTCCAGCACCAGGTTCTCGATCTTTGGCGCGCGCGCGGCCATGGTGTAGCGATCGCTGCCCACCGGACTCTCGGTATAAGTTTTGCGTTGCGCCTTCTCGTAGGCGATCGAGACATCCGACGTGGCCCAGCCGTAGCGGCCCGTATGCGACAGTGCCATGTGGTCGCGCGGGTTTTCCGTATAGCTGTCGGCGGTGGTACGGGTTGCGGCCAGCGTGTGATCGCTGGAGGCGTCGCGGCGCACCTGGGATGTGCCGATCTCGGCCAGGATGTCGTGATTCTTGTTGGGCGTGAGTGCCAGGCGCGCGGTGAAATCGGTATCGAGCGCCTTGGTATTGCCGTTGAGAATGCGGTCTTCCTGGCGCTTGTAGACCTTGCCCCACAGTTGCAGGCCCAGGACCTCGCTGGCGATCGGGCCATTGACGTAGAACTGGCCCTGGTAGGCGTCGCCCGAGTCGCCATGCTGCTGCAGCGTGGTGTCTACGCTCAGCGAGCCGCCCCATTGCCGCGCCACTTTCTTGGTGATGATGTTGATGACGCCGCCCATGGCATCGGAGCCATACAGTGAAGACATCGGTCCGCGTACTACCTCGATGCGCTCGATGGCCTCCAGCGGCGGAATGTAGGACTGCTCGAAGCCGGAATTGCCATTGGTCCGCGCATCGCGCGTGCTCTGGCGCTTGCCGTCCACCAGGATAAGCGTGTAGGCACCGGGCAGGCCACGAATGAAGATGTCCTTCTCGCTGGCCGTACCGGTGATGGTGACGCCCTCGACATCACGCAGGGCATCGGTGAGATCGCGGAAAGGACGCTTCTTCAGTTCCTCCTGGCCGATGACGGTGATGCTGGCCGGTGCGTCCACCACCTCCTGTTCGAAGCCGGTGGCGGTGACCACCACTTCCTTCAGGCCAGCCCCGGCATCCTGCGCCACGGCCAGGCCGCAACCGGAGACGTACAAGGCCAGCGCCGCCGCTACCGCCTGCGCCATGCGCGTAACGGACAGCGCGCCAGGCGCAGGAAGGTGATGGTGCGGATGATGCATGATGAATTCCCCTGTGGTGGTGATGAGCCAGGGTCCGGGCGCAAGTCCGCCCCTGCAGGCGGCGACGGCAGCCCGCATCGACGCGGATGCATGGGAAGGCGAACGGGACCGGCACGGCCCGGACAATGGCGATTGATTTGCGAATGAGAATTATATTCATTTAAAATTGGCAAAAGTTTGTCAAATTGTGGCAAGCCGCACGGTGCGCGCGACCCATCCGGGCGCATTGCGCGCACCGCCGTCATCGAGGGGAAGGAACAAGAACATGCACGCGCAACGTCACGTCCTGGTGGTGGACGATCATGCGGACATCAGCGAGCCGCTGGCGGCCTACCTGCGCCGGCAGGACATGCAGGTCAGCCTGGCCGCCAATGCGGCGGAGGCACGGGCGTTGCTGCAGGCGCAGGCATTCGACCTGGTGGTGCTGGATGTGATGATGCCGGGCGAGGACGGTCTTTCGCTGTGCCAGAGCATCAGCCAGCAGCATGGCACGCCGGTGATCCTGCTCACTGCGCTGGCAGCCAGCAGCGACCGCATCCGTGGCCTGGAGACCGGTGCCGACGATTACGTGGTGAAGCCCTTCGATCCCCATGAGTTGCTGGCCCGCATCCGCAGCGTATTGCGCCGGGTGGGACGACAGTTGCCGGTCCCTGCCAAAGCGGCCAGTACCGGCACGGTGCAGCGCTATGTCTTCGACACCTGGACACTCGATGTGCAACGGCGCGAACTGCGCGACCGCGACGGCACCCTCGTGACCCTCTCCAGCGTGGAATATCGCCTGCTGCGGGCGCTGGTGGAGCATCCCAACACGGTCCTGTCGCGCGACCGCCTGCTGGACCTGACCGCGGGCAGCGACGCACTGGCCTTTGACCGCAGCATCGACAGCCAGGTCAGCCGTCTGCGCAAGAAACTCGAACCCGATCCGCGCAAGCCCGGCCTGCTCAAGACGGTCTGGGGCAATGGCTACCTGCTGGCCGCGCGCGTGAGTGCCGACCCGGCCACGCCATGAGAGTCTGGCCGCGCAGCATGACCGCACAATTGCTGGCCCTGCTGCTGCTGGGTCTGGTGGCGGCACACCTGATCGGACTGCTGCTGGTGCAACCGAATGGCACGCGCATCCACGTCATCTCGCGCGACCAGATGGCCGAGCACGCTGCCGTGGCCTGGCGCCTGGCGCAGCTGCCGGCGACGCAAGCGCAGGAGGCCCTGGCACGTGCCAGCGATGGCGACACGCGCTACCGGCTCGATCCGGATCCGCAGATCGATGCCGCCCATGAGGAGGGCGGCGACCAGGATCTGCTGCGCCAGCGACTGCAGGCGCAACTGGGCTTGCCGCCCGAGGCGCTGCGCATCAGCTTGCGCGAAGCCGACGGCGGCCCTGCCCTGCTGCGCATCGCGCTGCGTACGCCATCGGGCCTGTGGGTCAACACGCAGCAGCAGCCCTTGATCACGCAGGGCTGGGTCCGGCCACTGCGGTTTTCAGTCCCCGTGAGCACCCTGCCGGTGTTGCTGATCGTGGCCTTGTTCCTGCGCCGCATCCTGCGTCCGGTCAAGGCGCTGGCCCAGGCGGCAGAACGAGTGAGCCGCGGCGAGGAAGTGGCGCCACTGCCGCTGACCGGCCCGCAGGAAGCGCGCGAGGTCAGCGCTGCCTTCAACCTGATGCAGCAACGCCTGCGCCGCTTCGTCGAGGACCGCACCCGCATGCTGGCGGCCATCAGCCATGACCTGCGCACCCCGATCACCTCACTGCGCCTGCGTGCGGAACTGGTCGATGACGCGGCGCTGCGCACGGCGATGATCCGTACTTTGGACGAGATGCGGGTGATGGTGGAAGAGACCGTGCGCTTCGCACGCGATGATGCGCATGCCGAAGCCACGCGGGAAATCGACCTGGCGGAATTGCTGCAGGAACTTGCTCAGGAGCACGCCAGCCAAGGCCGCGATGTACAGATCACCGTGCAGAAAAATGCGCAGCAGAAAGTGCAGAACAAGGTAGCGCATGAACCCCTGGCGCAGCAGGACGCTCCCCTGCGCTATCGCTGCCGGCCCGTACATCTCAAGCGGGCGCTGTCGAACCTGGTGGACAACGCCGTGCGCCACGGCCAGCGGGCGAGATTGTCATTGATCGTGGAGCACGATGGCAGCCTGTCCATCCTCATCGACGATGACGGCCCCGGCATTGCGGAGGAACACTTGCAGGAAGTCTTCAAACCCTTCGTGCGCCTCGACCCGGCACGCTCCGGCGGCAACTTCGGCCTGGGCCTGGCGATCGCCCGTTCCTGCATCGAGGCCCATGGTGGCCGGCTGGAACTGCGCAACCGCCGCCAGCCGGGCGACCAGGGCCTGCAAGCCTGCATCAGCCTGCCGGCCTGAACCGGAGCAATGCGCAGGCCTCAGCGCAGCAGCTCGTAAGGCCCGCCCTTCTCCAACGCACGCTGATAGGCCGGGCGCGCATGGATGGCTTCGAGGAACTTGAGCAGGTTGGGATGGCGGCCATCGAGCCCGCCACGTGCCCGCATGCCCTCCACCGGGAAGCTCATCTGGATATCGGCCCCGGTGATGCTCTTGCCGGCGAACCAGCCGTCCTTGCCCAGTTCGTCTTCCATGTAGCGCATCTGCCGCTCGATCTGCGGTGCCACCAGACGGCTGCGCATGCCCTCGGACAGCATCCGCGCAATCGGGCGGATCAGTGCCGGCACGGCCTTGGGCATCTTGCTGAAGATCAGCCCCTGCAGCAGCCAGGGCATGGCCGAGCCCTCGGCAAAGTGCAGCCAGTAGCGGTAGCGCAGGCGCTCGGGCGTGCCTGGTGCGGGCAACAGGCCGCTGTCGGCACCGTAACGCTCCAGCAGGTATTCGACGATGTTGCCCGATTCGGCCACCGTGAGTTCGCCATCGGTGATGACCGGCGACTTGCCCAGCGGATGCACCTTCAGCAGCTCGAGCGGGGCCAGCATGGTCTTGGGGTCGCGCTGGTAAAACTTGATCTCGTAGTCCAGGCCCAGCTCTTCCAGCAGCCACAGCACGCGCTGCGAGCGGGAGTTGTTCAGGTGATGCACGGTGATCATGGCGCGGTCCTTGTAAAATGCGAAGCGACAACTCTAACACCATCAAGAAACCCGCCCCATGGCCGTCACGCCTCTTTACAAACAATTTGCCGACCAGCTCGCGGCCTCCATCCGCGACGGCGTGCTGCGCCCGGGCGAGCGCATCGCCTCGGTGCGCATCGCCAGCCAGCAGCACAAGGTCAGCGTCACGACCGTGGTGCGCGCCTACGAACTGCTGGAAAGCCGCGGCATCATCGAGAGCCAGCCGCAGTCCGGCTACTTCGTGCGCGAACAGGCCGAGAGCATTCCCCGCCCCGTCATCAAGCCACCCTCGCAGGCCGATCATCCGGCCTGGCAGGAATCCACCGAGGTCGACGTCAGCCGCCTGGTGCTGGCCACCCTGAAGACCATCCAGCAGGATGGCACCGTGCCGCTGGGTTCACCCTATCCCAACCCGGCACTGTTTCCTTCGCACCGGCTGGCGCAATACGCCGGCCGTATCGCGCGCCACGCCAGCCAGTCCAGCGTGTTCGACGACCTGCCCCCGGGCCACCCGGACCTGCTGCGCCAGATCGCGCGCCGCTATCTGGAAAACGGCCTCAAGGTCGATCCCGAAGAAATCGTCGTCACCGTCGGTGCCACCGAAGCCATCAATCTCTGCCTGCAGGCTGTGGCCCGTCCCGGCGACACCATTGCGGTGGAGACCCCGACCTTCTACGCCATGCTGCACGCCATCGAGCGCCTGGGCATGCGGGCACTGGAAATCCCGACCGATCCGCAGCGCGGCCTCGATGTCGGGGCCCTGGAAGAACGGATGAAGACGCAGCCGGTGGCGGCCTGCATGGTCATGCCCAACTTCCAGAATCCGCTGGGTTTCCAGATGCCGGACAGCGAAAAGGAAAGACTGGTGCGCCTGGCCGAACAGCACCAGATGCCGCTGATCGAAAACGCCGTCTACAGCGAGCTGTATTACGGCAATGCCCATCCTTCATCGCTGAAGAACTATGACCGCGAGGGACTGGTGCTGCATTGTTCTTCGTTTTCCAAGAGCCTGACCTCGGCCTACCGCATCGGCTGGGCGATGCCGGGGCGCTATCGGGCGCAGGTGGAAAAACTCAAGTTCCTCAACACGCTGGCCACGCCGACCGCGCCCCAACGCGCCATCGCGGAATACCTCACGCAGGGCGGCTACGAACGCCACCTGCGGCGCGTACGCCGCGTCTTCGCGCAGCAGCGCGACATGATGCGGCACTTCGTGCTGCGCTTCTTCCCGGCAGGTACGCAGGTGTCCGAGCCGCAAGGCGGTTATGTGCTGTGGGTGGAATTGCCGCAGGGGGTGGATGCGATGGAACTGTATCGCCGCAGCCTGGCGCTGGGGATCACGGTGGCACCGGGGCGCATCTTTGCGGCGACCAACCGGTACAGTCATTTCATTCGGCTGAACTACAGCTATGCCTGGTCGAAGGAGACCGAGCAGGCGTTGAAACTGGTGGGGAAACTGGTGGAGGAACTGGCGGGGTGAATTTTGCGGCGCGCCTGAGCGGTGCGCCGCAAATCGCATTTCGCATTTACTGAGGCGACACCAGCAAGCTCACGCTGCCGGTCCCATCCTCGTTCATCTCGACCTTCACCACCCCGGCCTCTTCCAGCGCCGACAAAAAGCGCCGCAAGGTACTCATGCGCAATTGCGTGCGCTTGGACAAGCGCGCCAGCGACAGCGCCCCGCCCTCCTTCTCTTCAGCATCCGCCTGCAGGGTTTCCACGATCAGCAGCACTTCGGGCGGCACGCCCATCTGCTGCGCGCGGGCCTGCAGACCGGCGTCCTCCTGGGCGGGCATCTCGACGACGCTCATGCCGGCCTCCATCACGCTGCCGAGCGCTGCACCGCCGAACGCGACAACAGCACCGGAATGGACTTTGAAGTGGGTGTGCGCGCCTTGTCGGCAAAGCTTTCCAGCGGCACCAGCGGATTGGTCTCGGGATAGTAACTGCCGATACAACCGCGCGGAATGTCATATTCCACCAGCAGGAAACCATCGGCACGGCGCTCCACGCCATCATCCCAGACACTGGTGATGTCGACCCATTCACCATCCTTCAGGCCCAGCATCTGCAGGTCCGCCGGGTTGATGAAGACCACGCGGCGCTGGCCGAACACGCCGCGATAACGGTCGTCCATGCCATAGATGGTGGTGTTGTACTGGTCGTGCGAACGGGTGGTCATCAGGGTCAGCAGCTTCTCGCCATGGATCGCGCGGGCACGATGGATGGGCGTGTCCTTGGGGATCTCATGGACGATGAAGTTGGCCTTGCCGCTGCCGGTCTTCCAGACGCGATCACGCGAGGCCACGCCCAGGTGGAAGCCGCCCGGATTGGCGATGCGCTCGTTGTAGCCCTTGAAGGCGTCATACACCTTCTCGATGGCGTCGCGGATGCGCGAATAATCTTCGGCGTACCACAGCCAGTCGATCTTCGGACCATTGTTGCGCGACTTCATGGTGGCTTCCGCCAGGTGCGCCACGATGGCCGTTTCCGACATCAAGTGTTCGGACGCCGGCTTGTTGATGCCGTAGGAGACGTGCACCATGCTCATCGAATCTTCCACCGTCACGCCCTGCGGACCGGACTTCTGCACGTCGATCTCGGTGCGGCCCATGGTCGGCAGGATCAGCGCATCCTTGCCGTGCACCAGGTGGCTGCGGTTGAGCTTGGTGGTGATGTGCACCGTGAGGTTGCAGGACCGCATGGCCTCGAAAGTACGCGGTGTATCGGGCGTGGCCATGGCGAAGTTGCCGCCCAGGCCGATGAAGACCTTGGTGCGGCCTTCCAGCATGGCCATCACCGAACCCACGGTGTCATTACCGTGATGGCGCGGCGCCTTGAAACCGAACACCTGTTCCAGGCGATCCAGGAAAGCCGGGGTCGGCTTCTCGTCGATGCCGACCGTGCGGTCGCCCTGCACGTTGGAGTGGCCGCGCACCGGGCACAGGCCCGCGCCCTGGCGGCCGATGTTCCCGCGCAGCATCATCATGTTCGACAGCAGCTGGATGGTGGCCACCGCGTACTTGTGCTGGGTCAGGCCCATGCCCCAGGTGGCGATCACGGCCTTGCCCTTGACGTAGACCTGGGCCAGTTTCTCGATATCTTCGCGGGAGACACCGGACTCGGCGATGATGTCATCCCAGCTTTCGGCACGCGCCTGGGCGGCGAATTCCTCGAAACCGGCGGTGTGTTCCTCGATGAACTTGACGTCGATCACGCGTTCGGTACCGGCCGCCTTGGCCGCATCATCCAGTTCGATGGTGCGCTTGATGACGCCCTTGATCAGCGCCAGGTCACCACCCAGCGTGGGGTGGATGAACATGGAACTGATACGGGTGCTGCCCATGGTCAGCATCTCGACCTTGCTCTGCGGATCGGCAAAGCGCTCCAGGCCGCGTTCCTTCAAGGGGTTGATGGCCACGATGGTGGCACCGCGCTTGGAAGCGTGGCGCAGCTCGCCCATCATGCGCGGGTGATTGGTGGCCGGGTTCTGGCCGAACAGCAGCAGCGTGTCGCAATGATCGAAGTCTTCCAGCAGCACCGTGCCCTTGCCGATGCCGACCGTGCCCGGCAGGCCCACGCTGGTAGGTTCGTGGCACATGTTGGAGCAGTCGGGGAAATTGTTGGTGCCGTACTGGCGCACGAACAACTGGAACAGGAAAGCCGCTTCATTGCTGGCGCGGCCGGACACGTAGAAGTCCGCCATGTCCGGATCGGGCAAGGCATTGAGGTGCTTGGCCATCAGCTCGAAGGCGGCGGACCAGTCGATCTTCTTGTACTTGTCGGTGGCGGCGTCATACACCATCGGATGCGTCAGGCGGCCGTGTTCTTCCAGCTCGTAATCCGATTGCTGCATCAGCTCGGTGACGGTGTGCTTGTCGAAGAACTCGGGGGTGACACGCTTCTTGGTGGCTTCGGCGGCCACGGCCTTGACGCCGTTCTCGCAGAATTCGAAGGTGGAAGTATGCTCGCGGTCCGGCCATGCGCAACCGGGGCAATCAAAGCCGTCAGGCTGGTTCTGCGACAACAGGGTACGCAAACCCTTGCCGTCGGCCACGTGTTCCTTGACCAGGTTCAGCGCGACATACTTCAGTGCGCCCCAGCCGCCTGCGGGTTGATTGTATTGCTCGATTCTTGGTTTGGAAGGCATGATGTCTCGGGATGGAGTGGAGTCCAGTGTAGGTGAAGTCTAGGACACGCACGCTGCAACCGGAATGCACAGGAAGCCGTGGCGGATTCAAGCACAGTGCCTTTCAAGCCGCGCGCGCAAAGACTCGCCGACGATGTGTACAGTATCTGAAGTTGCGGGTGTCTGCTTTTCTGTACCGGAACTGTCCGGCCACTGTACTGTTATCCGTACGCCAAACCGCACCGGCTTCTGCCGGGCTCAGTCATCCAGCGGCAGCGCCAGCGTCTCCTTGATCTCTTCCATCACTACATAGCTCTTGGACTGCGCCGCCCCCGGCAGCTGCAGCAGGATGTCGCCCAGCAGCTTGCGGTATTCCGCCATGCCCCGGATGCGCGCCTTGATGAGGTAGTCGAAGTCGCCCGAAACCAGGTGGCATTCCTGCACTTCGGGAATGCGCAGCACCTCGCGGCGGAACTGCTCGAACATGTTGCCGGACTTGTGATTGAGCGTGATCTCCACGAACACCAGCAAGGTCGCCCCCAGTGACTCGGGATTGACGCGCGCGTAATAGCCGCTGATGACACCATCGCGCTCCATGCGCCTGACCCGTTCGATGCAGGGCGTGACTGACAAACCGACCTGCTCCCCGAGCTCCTTCATGGAGATGCGGCCATCCTTTTGCAGCACGGACAGGATGCGGTGATCGAGCTTGTCGAGGGTGCGGATGGACTGTTGCTGAGTTCTCATGAAATTTTCCCGTTTCAGCGCGATTTTCATGAAACTTTCATGAAATCAGCAAGAAATATGAAAACAAATACTATTTATTCGCCCATATGATAGCTGAATCTTCTAATCCACAAGCCTTTTGCAGCGGCATCAACGAAACGGGGAGTTCAGCATGCGCGTCGTCATTCTTGGAAGCGGTGTCATCGGGGTCACCAGCGCCTGGTATCTGGCCAGGGCCGGTCACGATGTGACCGTGCTGGACCGCCAGCCCGGCCCCGCGCTGGAAACCTCATTCGGCAATGCCGGCCAGATCTCTCCCGGCTATGCCTCGCCCTGGGCCGCGCCCGGCATTCCCCTGAAGGCCATCAAGTGGATGTTCCAGGAACATGCCCCGCTGGCCATCCGCCCGGACGGTACGCTCAACCAGCTGCGCTGGATGTGGCAGATGCTGCGCAACTGCAATGCCGAAAGCTACGCCGTCAACAAGGAACGCATGGTGCGCCTGGCTGAATACAGCCGCGACTGCCTGCGCGACCTGCGCGCCGATGTCGGCATTCCCTATGAAGGCCGCCAGCAAGGCACGCTGCAACTGTTCCGCTCGCAGGAACAGCTCGATGGTGCCGCCAAGGACATCGCCGTGCTGCAGGAAGCCGGCGTCCCCTTCGAACTGCTGACCCCGGAACAACTGGGCGGTGCCGAACCGGCGCTGGACAAGGTGCGCGGCAAGCTCACCGGCGGCCTGCGCCTGCCCAATGATGAGACCGGCGACTGCCAGCTCTTCACCACCCGCCTGGCCAAGATGGCCGAGCAACTGGGCGTGAAATTCCGTTATGGCGTCTCCATCGACGCCCTCACCATGGCCGGTGGCAAGATCGCCGGCGTGGTCTGCGGCAAGGAACTGGTGCAGGCCGACAGCTACGTGGTCGCCCTCGGCTCGTACTCGCCGCAACTGCTGCGCGACATCCCCGGCCTGCCGGGCATTCCGGTGTATCCGCTCAAGGGTTACTCGATCACCGTGCCGATCACCGATGCATCGGCCGCACCGGTCTCCACCATTCTCGACGAGACCTACAAGATCGCCGTCACCCGCTTCGACGACCGCATCCGCGTCGGCGGCATGGCCGAGATCGTCGGCTATGACACGGCCCTGAAGGCCAAGCGCCGCGCCACGCTGGAACTGGTGGTCAACGATCTGTTCCCCGGTGCAGGCGACACGAAGCAAGCCAGCTTCTGGACCGGCCTGCGCCCGATGACCCCGGACGGCACGCCCGTGGTCGGTGCCACCCCGGTCTCGAACCTGTACATCAACACCGGTCACGGCACGCTGGGCTGGACCATGTCCTGCGGCTCGGGCCAGCTGCTGGCCGACCTGATCTCGGGCCGCCGCCCTGCCATCGCCCATGAAGACCTGTCGGTGGCGCGCTACATGGCCTCGGGCAGCGCCGTGCAGACGCCGCGCCTGGCAGGGGCCTGATCGCCCCATCGCGTATCGATAGTCTCTTCTGCATCCCTCGCAGAATGGTTGGCCGGAGTGAAATGCTCCGGCCTTTTTTATGCGCGCACGGCCGGATGCGATGAGGGGACATATCCCGTCATCCGCTTGAACATGGTCGAGAAGGTCGCCGGCTGTTCGTAGCCGAGGTCGTAGGCAATCGCCGTCACCGAATGCCCCAGCGCCAGCCGCGAGATCGCATTGACGATGCAGGCGCGCAGCCGCCATTGCTGGAAGCCCATGCCGGTCTGCGCCAGGAATCTGCGGGTGAAGCTGCGTTCGCTCATGTGCAATTGTTCGGCCCACTCGGCCGGGCGCGCGCGGATCGAGGGCGATCGCATGAAGTCGCGACACAGCGCCCCCAGCTTCTCCTCCTGCGGCAGCGGCACGTACATGGGAATCTCGCGGGCGCGGGCGATCTCCTTGAGCAGCAGGTGCATCAATGCCTCTTCGCGACTGTCGGGCGCGTAATGCGGATCGATGCGGGTAGCTTCGATCAGCAGCTCGCGCAGCAGCGGATGCACCTCCAGCACCTGGCAGGTCCGCGCGGCGCGCGGCGCATGTTCGGGCTCGACGAAGGCGCTGCAGGTAGTCACCGGCAAGAGCATGCGGCTCTGGTGCTCGCGCCCGGAAGGAATCCACACCGCGTGCTGCGGCGGCACCACCCAGGCCCCATCCTGCGTCACCACCTGCATCAATCCCCCCAGCCCGAACAGCAGCTGCGCCCGCCGATGGCTGTGCCAGGCCTGCAGCGAATCGCGCGCGTAATCGGCGCCGGCAGCTACCACCGGGCGCGCGATGCGGTCCACCCGGTCGATGGGCAGCGGGGAACGGGAGGGAGAAGGCTTGCTCATGGTCTGGTCTCGCTTGGCGTACATGCAAAGATGACGCACCAATGATGGAAACTCCGCCACCACGAAGCTTGCCTCGCAGCTTGGCGTAAATTCAAACATTCTTGACCCAAGTACGAAAGTCAGTCAACCGGCCCTGCCCTACTGTACGGTTTTCATCCAACGATTTCGCCATGCCTCCTCCCCTCCTCTCCGGCATCCTGGTCGCGCTCATCTGGGGCGTGCAGCCCGTGATCTCGCGCTACGGCTTGCAGCAAGGGCTCACGCCGCTGGATGCGACCCTGATGCGCTTTCTCACCAGCGGCTTGCTGATCCTGCCCTTTGCCTGGCGGCGCGGGCTCTGGCAGGCCTGCGGTGTCGGCTGGGGACGCGGGCTGGTGCTGTTCCTGCTGTCCGGCCCCTTGTTCAGCCTGGTGCTGGTGGCGGGCGTGAACTATGCGCCGGCTTCACATGGCGCGCTGATCCATCCGGCCCTGACGCCGCTGTTCGGTATGGCGATCAGCCGCTTCGCCCTCGGGCAGCGCGAACGCATCTCCCTGTGGGGCGTGCTACTGCTGCTTGCCGGACTGGTACTGGTGGCGCTCAATGGCATCCTCGCCAGCGGCGGACTGGCTCCCGATGGCGCGTGGCGCGGTGATCTGCTGTTTGTGCTCTCGGCGCTGATGTGGTCGAGCTACCTGATGCTCAATCGCGCCTGGAAGATTGCGCCCCTGGATGCGGTGGCGCTGACGCAAGTGCTGTCGCTGGCCTGCATGCTGCTGGCGCTGCCGTGGCTGGGCACGCAGACCTTCAGCAAGCCGGCCTCAGCACTGCTGCTGCAGAGCGCCTACCAGGGCGTGCTGGTGAGCATCGTCAGCGTGGCCATGTTCAACTGGGTGGTAGCGCGGCTGGGCGTGAAAGCGCTCATGCTCAATGCGCTTTCGCCGCTGTTCGGCGTACTGGCCTCGGCGTGGATCCTGGGCGAGACGCTGTCGGTGCCGATGATGACCGGTGCCGTGGCCATTGTCGCCGGACTGGGCGTGACCATGAAAAAGAAACGCCCGGTGCGCACACCGGGCGACTGATGCAGACGGCGCGCCCGCGGCCGCTCAGGGCCGCACGGCCCCGTTGACCGCCAGATACACCGCATACAGCGAGGTGGTGGCGGTGATGAAGAGGCGATTGCCGCGCGGCCCGCCGAAGACCACATTGGACACCACTTCCGGAATCAAAATCTTGCCCAGCAAGGTGCCATCCGGCGCATAGCAATGCACGCCATCGCCGGCCGAGGTCCAGATGTTGCCCTGGGCATCCAGCCGGAAACCATCGGCCAGCCCCGGATCGATGGTTGCAAACACCTCGCCGCCCTTGAGCGTGGCGCCATCCACCACATCGAATACGCGGATGTGATGCGGCCCGCCCGCACGGTGCGTGAGGCCGGTATCGGCGATGTAGAGCCGGCTTTCATCGGTGGAGAACGCCAGCCCGTTGGGGCGCTCCAGGTCGCCGCTGACGAGGCTGATGTCGCCGCTGTCGCCATCGATGCGATAGACATTGCACGCACCGATTTCGCTCTCGGCCTGATAGCCTTCGTAATCGCTGTTGATGCCGTAATCCGGATCGGTGAACCAGATCGAGCCATCGGACTTGACCACCACGTCATTGGGCGAATTGAGACGCTTGCCCTGCCAGTGCGAGGCCAGCGTGGTGATGCTGCCATCGTGTTCGGTGCGGACCACGGCGCGGCCACCGTGCAGGCAGCCGACGATGCGGCCTTCACGGTCCAGCGTATTGCCGTTGTTGAAGTTGGAGGGCTGGCGAAATACGCCCGCCCCTGCGCCCTCGGACCAGCGCATCAGGCGATTGTTGGGGATGTCGCTCCAGACCAGTTCCTGCGTGGCCGGCAGCCACACCGGGCCTTCGGCCCAGCGGCAGCCGTGGTAGAGACGATCGACCTGGGCGGTGTCGATGACCATGCGGCGAAAGCGCGGATCGAGATGCTGGAAGGGGGTATCGGGCAAGGACATGCGTTCTCCTTTTCGGTGTAATTGACGCTGGCGCCTCAGCGATACTGGCGGCGGCGGCCGGAACAGACGATCACGGCGATGATGATGAGACCCGACAGCACCGAGCGTTCGCCCGCCGACAGGCCCACCACGTTCAACAGCGTATTGGTGAAATACAGGAACAGCGCCGCGCCCCAGATCCCGGCCACGCTGGGCCGGCCACCGGTAACGCTGGTGCCGCCGATGACCACCACGGCCACCGACATCAACAGATATTCATTGCCCATGTCGAGCGAGGCACCGCCCGAGAAACCGGCGATGAGCAAGGCGCACAGCGCCGCAAAGACCGCGCACAGCACGTAGCACAGGCAGCGGATGCGTTCCACGCCGATGCCCGCCAGCCAGGCTGCACGCGCATTCTGGCCGACCGCCGAGAGGAAGCGGCCGAACAGCGTGCGCCCCAATATCCAGGCCAGCCCCAGCGCCACGGCCAGCACCAGCCAGGCCAGTTGCGGAAGGTGCAGCAGCCATCCGGTCGCGAAGCTGGCCAGCAATTGTGGTGGCGTGATTTTGAGGCCCTGCCCGACATGAATCGCCAGCGACTGCAGGATGAAGGAAGACGACATGGTGGCGATGATGGGCGGAATCTGCAGCAGGCGGATCAGCAGATAATTGGCCAGCCCGATGCCCACACCCACCCCGAGCGTGACCAGCAGCCCGAGCAGGATGCCGCCATCCTCGCCGCCCATGGTACGCAAGCCCAGCGCACCGGCCAGCGCGATGGTGGACGGAATGGAAAGATCGATGTTGCCCGGCCCGGTGGTCACCACCAGCATCTGCCCCAAGCCCACCAGCACCATCAGCGCCCCGAAAGAAAACGCCGACAAACCGATATTGAACGCCGCCTCCGGCCCGGCCACCGCCAGCGTAGCCAGCCACAGCACGGCCGCCCCCATGAAGGACCAGACCCAGGGCCGCTGTTGCAGCGCGGCCCCCATCGTTGCACGCGCGGCGCTCATTGACGTTCTCCCCGTGCCGACAGCAGGATGCGCATCGACAACACGATGATCAGGATCGCGCCCTGCAAGCCGATCTGCCACTTCGGCGCGATGTTGAGGAAGGACAGGAACGAGGCCGCAATCCCCAGCGTGATGGCACCGAGCGTGGCACCGATGGGCGAGACCTTGCCACCGATGAAGCTGCCGCCGCCCAGGATCACGGCCGCAATCGAGATCAGCGTGTAGCGCTGCGCAATATTGGCGTCGGCCGAGGTGGTGATGCCGACCAGCGTCAGCGCAGAGAGAATGCCCAGCACACCGGCCAGCCCGTACATCAGCGCCTTGGCGCGCACCACCGAACCGCCGCTGCGCACGATGGCCTTGGGATTGCCGCCGGCACCGCGCAGCCGCACGCCCAGCGAGGAACGCATCAGGAACCAGTGTCCGCACAGCGCGATCAGGACCGCATAGACGATGGGCGTAGGCACCACCGGAATGGCCAGGTTCATCACATCCTGTATCCATTGCGGCGTGGCACCGCCCGGCATGGGCAGCAGGATCAGCGCCCAGCCGCCCCAGACGAAGGACAGGCCTAGCGTCACCACGATGGACGGCAGATCGAACAATTCCACCAGCGCGCCGATGGCCGCGTACAGCAGCACGCAGGCAATCAACGCCGCCACGCCCAGCAGCGGACGCTCCGGCAACCAGGTCACGGCGATGCAGGAGACCAGGCTGATGAAGGCACCGATGGACAGATCCAGGTCATTGACGGCAATGATGCACAGCTGCGCCATGCTGGCCAGGATCATCGGCACGGCCAGATTCAGCAGCAGACCCAGCCCGAAATAACTCATCGTATTGGGATTGATCCAGAAGATCGGTGCCAGCACCACGGCCAGCGTGGCCATGGGCAGCAGCAGGGTCTGGATCTCGTGGCGCGACAGCAGGCCGTGGCGCGCACGCACGGGGGTGCGGGCAAGCGTAGTCATGCGCGGGCTCCTTCGAGAGGGGGTGTGACGGTGCCGCCATCGGCGCGCAAGTTGCCGAAGGACGCGGCGATGATGCGTTCCTCCGAGAGTTCATGGCGGGCCAGTTTCAGGGTGACCTGCTGCTGGTAGAAGACGTAGGTCGCATCGCAGTATTCCAGCTCGTCGTTCTCGGTGGTGTACCAGACGAAGCTGCGGCCGCGCGCCGCTTCTGCGCGGATCAGGCGATACATGTCGACCTTGGTGCCGAAGTCGACGCCGCGCATGGGATCGTCCATCAGGATCAGTTCCGCATCCGACGACAAGGCCCGCGCAAACAGCACCTTCTGCTGGTTGCCACCGGACAGCGAGAGGATATTGTTGGCCAGGTCCGGCGTACGGATCGCCACGCGTTCATGCCACTGGCGGCCCAGTTCGGCTTCGGCGGCACGATCGATCACGCCGCCGCGCGCCAGATGCGGCAGCTCGCGGATGCTCAGGTTGCGCAGGATGCTCCACAGCGGGAAGTTGCCATCGCGCGCGCGATCCCCGGCCACGAAGGCCACCCGCATCTTGCCGCGATATTGCTCGAAGAGCCGGATCAGCATCTCGGTCTGCCCCTGCCCTGCCAGCCCGGACAACCCGACCACCTGGCCACGGCGCACGCCGAGTGCACCGACCGGTGACACTGCAGGCAGTTTGACTTCCAGCAGTTGCTGGCTTTGCACGTCTGCGGACTCCGATTCCTGCTGCGCCTGCTGTTCGGCCTGACGCTCGATCTGCTTCTGGTCGGCGTGGCCCATGGCGTGGACCAGCGCATCACGCGTGAGACGGGCGGTGTGATCCTGCAAGACCAGCTGTCCATCGCGCATGACGGCAATGCGATTGCAGCAGTCAAAGATCTCGCCCAGCATGTGCGAGATGAAGACCAGGCTCATACCGTCTTCAAGACGCCGGCGGATGTAGGCCGTGAGCCGCGCTGCGGTTTGCGCATCGAGACTGGAGGTCGGTTCATCGAGGATCAGCAGGCGCACCGGCGCATCGACCACCGTGAAGGCGCAGGCGATTTCCACCATCTGGCGCTGGGTGATGCTGAGTTCGCCGACGATGCGATCGGGATCGATGCCATGGCCGGGGAAGATGTCATCGAGCTTCTCCGTCACCAGCTTGCGCGCCCGGCGCCGCCAGCCCCAGCCCTTGAGCTGCGGATGAAACACGCAGAGGTTTTCGGCCACGTTGAGGTTCTGGCACAGGGACAATTCCTGGAAGACACAGCGCACGCCCAGCCGGTAGGCGGCCTGCGTGGTGTAGTTCTGGCGGGCCTGACCGTCGATGATGATCTGGCCGTCGTCACCGGGCAGCACGCCGGCCAGCACGTTCATGAGGGTGGACTTGCCCGCGCCGTTGTGGCCGACCAGGCCCCAGCATTCACCGGGCTGGATGTCCACGCTCACATCTTGCAGCGCCTTGACGGGACCAAAGGACTTGCGGATATGCGACAGGCTGCACAAGGCGGCCGAGGGGGGATGGCTGGCGTTCACGCTGGATCACCTGTGTTCTTGAGGCAGTGGATGCGCCCATGGCCCGCGCGCCGCCTTCAACGAGGCGGTCTGCGCGGGGATGGGACAGGACTTACTTGGACTTCGGCGTATCGAGCAGCCTGACGGTATCGGCCTGGGAGAAGCCGATATCGGCCACCCCGCCCTGCGGCGTCTTGGCCAGCGCATCCGGCAGTTGTTCCGCGGTCAGGTAGAGCAGCGGTGCCACGATATCGACGTCCTTGGGGATCTTCTTGCCGGCCAGCACCTGCTGCGCCACCCAGAAGGCCACGGTCACTGCACCGGGCGGATTGGAAGCGGAATAGGTCTTGTAGCCGCTGGGGATCTGGGTCTTCCACCATTGCAGTTCGTCCTCGCGGTTGCCGAGGATGATGATGGGCAGTTCGCGGTTGGCGGCCTTGAAGGCTTGCGCCACGCCGAAGCCATCGCCACCCTGGGTGACCACGCCATCGACCTTGGGCAGGGTCGGCAGGATGCCGGCCACGGCCTTCTGGGCCACGGTCTGCGCCCAGTCGCCGTTGACGGAGCCGACGATCTTGAGGCCCGGATGCTTCTTGAGGCCGTCCATGATGCCGGCGTGGATTTCACCATCGACCGACACCCCGGCCAGGCCGCGGATTTCGAGGATGTTGCCCTTGCCGTTGAGACGCTCGGCGAGGTAGTCGACCTGGCGTTCGCCCATCTTGCGGAAGTCGAAGGTGACGCGATAGGCACAGGGTTCGGTGACCACGCCGTCATAGGAGACCACCACCACGCCGGCGGCGCAGGCTTTCTTGATGGTGCCGTTGAGGGCCGTGGGCGAAGCGGCATCGACCACGATGGCCTTGTAGCCTTGCAGGATCAGGTTCTGGATCTGCTGGGCCTGTTCGGTGGGCTGGTTTTCGGAGGTGGTGAAAGCGGGGGCGGCGGCCACCAGCTTGCGTTTGACGGCATCGTCGGCGGTCGCGGCCCAGGTCTTGAGCATGGACTGACGCCAGGCATTGGCCGCGTAGTTGTTGGACAGGGCGATCTTGGCTTGCGAGGTATCGCCGGTGGCGACCTGCGCGTTGGCGTGGCCGGCGCCGAGGATGAGGGTGGCCGAAGTGGCTGCGATGGCCGCGAGATGCAGCCCGACGCCACGGCGTCGTACCAATGCGTTCATATTGTCTCCGTTGTTGGCTATCAAAGCGGACTTGTTGAACGTCCGCGTTTTGCTGCAATTTCTTCTTATATGAAACGATGGCCTCGTCGTTCAGAGGTCAACTTGTATGACGATTTATTCTAGAGAGCAGGGTCAGGGATGTCAAATGGTCAGACCACATGGCCGGACGCTGAGCTAGGAGTGGGGTTTTGGGGGATTGGTTCTCGCGGGATGGGTGGACTGCGGGACTTGTGAGGATTTGAGATGAAGCGGGATATGAATTTTCTGCCTTTGTCGGGCTGACCTGCGTCGGTAATTTGTAGCCAGTCAGGCAGTGAGTCGGTTGTCGATCATATTCGATTCCAGCCAGGCTCGACGGACCGTAGCTGGAGGTTGGTAC
>JGI24891J29808_1000249_pt1 | contig 50379 bp, 57 predicted proteins | sample FreactcultuFSWF8_FD_29808 | JGI IMG/M metagenome (IMG submission 29808)
AAGAAGAAAAAAACGAAGCTTTAACTTATCTTCGGCTATGGAAGAAGTTTAATCTCCTGAAAATAAGAAATGACTTTCCAAATCTTAAGCAAATCTATGAGGATCAGATTGTCTATAGGCCCGCATTAGACCCATTTAAGGAAGGAACATTATCACTTAAGTTCGCTATGGTTCCAAAAAATTTAAATGAAATTACCTAACCCGCTGATATGGATAGCCACCAAGTTTGATGAGTTCATTTAAGGCGGCTCCAAGGCTTGGGAACTTTCCACGCCACCAACGGCCCCATCTATTGGATCCAGTCGTCCTAGCCACCCCATCTCCATGAGCAAACATCTCAAAAATCTGTCTTGGCACTCCATCGTATTTATAAACCGATCCGTTTTGAAATCTTGTCGTAAGAACCCTGCGTAATGGATCATACCGAAAGCCATACACATTAGAACTTTGCAATGGTGCCTGGTTAATACCATCCGCATGACCAAGTGGCAATTCAGTCTGCGTCTCATTGATTTGGTTCATCAAGGCGTTTAATTGGGCCGGATTTTGCGCTATCTGTTGTAATTCGGGGTTAGGGTAGGATCGGGCATATGCCGTGAAAATATCTGGGTTTCCGCGGCTTAGCGCCCAAAGCTGTCTTGCGATGTCTGGAACTTGCGATTGAACGGTTGGTTCCAGCTGAGCCGGAGGAGGCGGGGATGGCGCTTCGGGTTGTTGTCCTTCAATCAATGGCCTTAAAGTAGCTACTAACGTTCTTGCTCTCTCGGCTAGTTCTTCCTGGAATTCTGGCGGAGCATGAGCAACAAGATATCGCACCCGCAATAGAATGTCTCGAAGATTAGGGATTGCTGCTGTCATCGGAAGCGATCCCCGTTAGGTCATATTCGATCTGTTTAGCGTAAATCTCACACATAAGTGCAATCATTATATCAAGAGAAACTCTATCACCTATTGCTAAATAGCAAGCAATATTCATGCAGATCGCTGCGGTTTTTGAATGGCTAAAGTGTTCTGTTAATCTTTCCAAAACTTGTTGAGTTGCTTTGGTTGCATCAGAATTTATATCATCCCATCCAGCCATATATTTTCCTTTTATCTTTCATAATTGGTATGTCTTTTACGTCTTTTCCTAGATTTTTTCTCTTCTACCCACTTATCATAAGCTATCATAATCAGATTACATCCTGCTTGTTGGGATGTTTCACACAGATGCAACATATCCAACAAAGCACGCAAAAGCGATGCCATACGTATATCGGAAGAGAAATCTTTTCTTTCGAATTCTTTGATGATTGCATTGGCTATTACTTCGACCTCTAAGGGATAGTCATTCATAAATTCCCGTGTAACAATTCCATTGGACTATAACCATACATTTCTCGCTTTAATTGTTCAGAGGTCATTTCTTGTCTTTCGTCTTCTACTCGATCAGCTCCGAAATGTGTGAAGATAGCGTACCGCAAGGCGTCTGGAGCATGATCATTTTCTTTTGTAGGCTTATCCTCACCTTCATTAGCAGCCTTTTGATTCCATATGTATGAATAAAGCGATTCGATAAGGTTCTTGCAGCTTTCATGTATCAATATCTCTTTATTTCCTATTCTGCTGGAAATGGACTTGATCCCATTGACGACATCGTTATTCGCTTCATAGATCGGCAATCCACGTCGTTCAAGCTCTGTTCTTAAGCTCAGCGCCGAAGGATCGACATAAACAGATTTGAGGTTGCTAATGCTTTTCAGAAACTCGAAGATATCTTCTCCAAGTTCCCAGTCTGTCTTATTTCTGCCCGTTACTCTTGAATCGTAATAGTATTCTTTGAGGACTCTGATCTTTCCGAATCCACTCGGGTATATTCCAATAAGAAGGCAACACGTTGCATTGCTTGTCCCATAGTCAATCCCAGCAATGTGATAGGCTGCGGAATAGGGATCGTCTCTGTAGATGTTTTGCTCATCGAAGCAATCGTAAATTAAACCATCGGCTGCGGCCCATTCACCAAGAACGAAGCGTTTGTACCACATGCCCTTATTCTTGCTTCTTAAATGATTTTTATATACTTCGTCAAGCACGGGGTTATCATCAAGAAAGAATTTGAAGTGCTTGATATCAGCTTTCTTATCATCAAGATATTTGACTTTCATCCAATGTTTCGGGCCGGCTGGATTCGCAGTTGCTAAAATTTGTGCATTTGTTATACTACAGCGATTATCAATCTCCTCGAATACAGAAAATGGAAGAAGAGTCAATTCATCTATATAAGCTAAAGAAAGCGTCCGACCTCGAATCCTCCCAATGGCTCCTTCATCTTTCGCCCCAACAAATGTTAGGCGTCGCCCAAAAAGCTCAAGTTGATCGACCCCAGCCCCAGGAATGGGAAAGTCAAGGATCTCGAAAAGATCCTTTATCAAATTCATCTGAATAGTCGTTCTTGATACGCCGCAGATCATGGCATCGCCTTTCGGCCCTCTCATCAATAGATCAGCAAATCTTACCAAAGAAGAATAGGTTTTTCCAGATCTTACCGCTCCTACCCAAAAGTTAAATCTTGCCGTTGAATCAGAAATTGTAAGGAATTGTTTTAGCCCAAGAGTTTTTTTGCTCATTTGTTGCCAATATTTCAGAAATCATTTATTGATTCAATCATATAGATCAGCTGTCTATATGCCGGTTGTAACTCCTCTCGCCAAGGAATTTTAAACGATCCCAAGGGTAGCTCCCAAGGCATAAAGCGACTAGCCTCGCAGGGATCAAGCGAAATTCAAAGCGGAGGATATCCCATGTCTACAAATGTTTCGGGGATAACCACAGTAGCTAATAACTCTCCAGAGCTTCCATTGCAAGCCTCTGAGTTTTTCTTGGCTACGAGACAATTTAATCTTATCCATAGCTTTGGCGCACAAAAACACTTTGCTAAAGCATTTATCGGAAAAACTACCCGATTGAGCAGGTTTGCTCCTCTCAGTCTGCAAGGTGGGCAGCTTGATGGATCAGGGATTGACCCTAAAATGTGTGGGGTCATTAAATCTTGGGTAATTGACTTGGAGTTCCAAGCAGCATAAGCTGATGGATAACAAGGGGCAAGATATGGACGAAATAGAAAAAATTATTCCAGTAAAACTTCCTATAGGCACATCTATATCTATAGGAAAACAAATCGCACGTTTCAAGAGAAATGTATGTGGAATATCTAAAGATTTATTAGGTCCAGCTCAGCCTGAACGACTAAATCCTGAGAATCATTCCGGTGAGATCACCGGAATGATATGCGATAGTCTGACCACTGCGCATAATGAAAACGTTTAGCAAGAAGAAGCTAATGAAGAAAAAACAGAAAGGCGATCAAGCACATTGGGAAGGAAAGTACTTTTGCGACTGTCGTATTCGAAATTTTCGGAAATGGCTTGGACTTAAACGTTATGGAAGGCAGTGAGGGATCTCCGAAGAGGGATCCCCGCCTAATCATTGTCCACTTGCCAAAAGAGGCTAGATGGGCTCGGGAGGCGCTAGAAATGGCGCCGACTGTTTAGGTCATAAAAGTAACAGAAATTGGCACCAGAAGTTCCCATCCGAACTGATATCGACGCAGATATGGAAATATTTGCGAAGAGCATCATCGTGAACGAACAGGTCGATCTTTGGTCTAACCGTGGCACATTAGCAAAATACATGATGCTTTTGGGTCAGTGGATGAGAAATAAAGAGGACGTTTTAATGCGTGACCTTTTTGCAAGTTCCATCTCATATACGGATGCCATTGGGGGCAATAACGGCGATATTCCAAGTAATCCCTCCTACGAGGATTTCTTGAATAAGGAAGCCGTTCTTAACACCAACGATGCGCAAACTGTTCTTGAAATTGTTGAAGCGACCGATCAGTTCTCAACATCGCCAAGAATGGATTCATACCTTGGACTTGCTCATACCGATCTGACTCCTGCACTTAACTTGACTGAGAACTTTGTTCTTAAGTCAGCTTATCCAGGACGAGGAGAATCGGTTAAGAAAGAAGAATACGGAAGCTGTGGAAGATTCAGACTTTTCATTTCTTCACATGCGCAAGTAATTCCTAATGCATCCGATCAAGGATACAACGTCTACCCAATTCCTCTTTATGGAATTGAGGCGATAGGAAAGATCGAGCAAACAAGATATACCCACAGATTAGGAACACGTCCAGACTGGGTTGTATCAAACGTAGCTCAAAACAGTGGGTTATATGCAAAATTCGCGTTAGCGCGAACAGTGCAAAACCAAAACTGGGTAACTGGATTAAACGTAACGGCATGGGTGTAATATGAGCATATCTTTTATCGCAGGCAACAGCTTCATTTCTCAAGGTGTTGCTCAGTATATTCCTCTTTCTGGCGGTGCGGATTATTTTGTTACAAATAACCTCACCCAAGCAGGCGTATCCGATCCTGGAGCAAATACTGGGATTAAATTTGAATGGTGGGCGGATCAATCTCCGGCAAATGGAGTAATTGAAACCTTCCGTACAGAAACATCAGGGTATCTAAATACTACCCTCTTGACCAATGGAGCTTTAACTTATGTATCAGGATATCCCATGCCAGGCGCACCAATAACAGGAACGGCTATAACCGCAGCAAATCCAGCGGTTGCATCTGCAACAAATTCCTATTCCGATGGGAATGTTGTACTGTTAACCGGTACAACTGGAATGCGGCAAATCTCTGGGATGCCTTTTCAAATCAGCTCAGTGAGCGATTCCGCTTTCACTTTGCTAGGCTTGGAAGCATCAGGATTTGCGGCAGCGGCCACAGCTTTCACGGCTAGGCTGCTTCCTAATTATCAGGCAGTATTGCCTCAGTATATGTTCGTTACAGGTGTTTCTCAGTCAGCGCAAGCTTATGTTTCGCTTTCTGTGGATCCTGCTACATATTATGCGCCAGGCATGAAGATCCGGTTTGATATTCCATCAAGTTATGGAATGAGCCAATTGGATGGATTGCATGGAGTTATCCTTGATGTCGATGTTGAATCTCCTCCTTCGGGCGTTTCAGATTACAACCTTTTGGTTGCGATTAACACATCTGGATTCTCGCCATTTGCTTTTCCTGCTTCTGCGGTTTCGGTCGTTCAGCAGAGATTTGCAACGATTGCGCCTGATGGACAAGCTTCCTATTACAACTTCCAGAACAATACTCAGTATGGATACAACTTTTCATTAGCGCCTTTCCGAAGTGCTTATGAATTCCCATACATGGTGTTAATGGCAGGAGCTAATGGGCCGGCTGGCGTAGCAAGCGACATCATCGAGTGGGCCGCTTACAAATATATTTAGGAGCTTTCAAACCGCCCCTAAATTACGGATGCTCTCTTAAAAAAGGGGCATCCGTCCTTTAACACAAAATCCAAGAGGTAAAATGAGTTTAAATATCACTCCAAAAATGATTACAAATGGCATTGAACATGGACTTTTGAATACGCTGGTCAATCAAGTGCCAAGAAAGCATAGATTCAGAAATGTTGAGTCGAGCAAGAAAGAAGAATATGAGAAAAAGCTAAAACACGATTCTCAGCTAGAAACGGTTCGCTATATCAACTATAGAAATCAAGATGCTGGACAACTTCAAGCGGATTACACCGCTGGAGCTGGCGAGCCATATTATTTATTTAATTTTCTTCACGATCACGTTTATACGATTCCAAAAGGTTTGATCGCGAAAGTAAATGATGTTTCTAGGCTCCCTCCAAAAAGAGAAGGTTCTTTAGATGCAAATGGGCAACCATTAACTAAAGATGGAAAGCCGAAGAAGATTCATCAATTTATTAAAGAAATGTAATGGCAACGGTAATAGCTCCGGCAAATACGAGTGTCTTTGCAATAAGGCAAGAGGCTCGTGAATATATAGGAATTTCTTCGCTGTCTTTATTGCCGGATGCTGTTTTAGATCAAGAGATAAACTATTTCTACATAGCTAATATTCCTGAGTCAATAAAGCTTGATCAACTTAAATCTATTTATACGTTTTATACTATTCCTTATGTAGACACCTATCCCATTGACGTAAATCAGTATCAAAGCTTTCGGGAGCCAGTCTTCATTGATGGGCTTCGAGCGGCATATTATAAAGATCGTCTTCAATTTTATGCTTGGTGGCCAAAAGTCAGGACATATTTACAGCCGGCGTATGGAGACGGATCAACGACCTCGTTTAATTTCACTCTAAGAGCCGTTCCTATCGTTCGTAAGACTTTCATGGCCTCTTCTACGGATGCAACAGGATTCCAGCTTATTTGCGCAGATGTGGGCGGTTCAGCGACATCTGGATCCAATACCACAAGTCAGTTGCTTCAAGTTTTTAGAAACAATCTCGGAAATATGACACCGCCATTTCCTCCTACTTCGCCATCTCCGGCAGATCCATTGCCAAATCCTCCTTATAATAATGTTGTCGGACAAATTAACTATCAGACTGGCCAAGTCTCTATAACTTGGCCTACTGCTCCGGCGGCTAATCAACCTATTTATGTGAACTTTTATGCGCCAACAACAGGAAGACCAAATTCACTATTGTATTGGAATAACGAGATAGTGATAAGGCCAGTGCCTAGACTTTCCCATCAGGTTACTCTCGAAGCATACCAAACACCATCTCAATTTCTAAGTTCCACAAATGAACCATTCTTGAAGAATTTTAAGAGATATATTTCTTTAGGAGTAGCTGTCAATATTTTGGATAGAATTGGCGATACAGATAGAAGAAATTCATTGATTGGCCCATTTGAAGAAGCCCAAGGAAGAGTTCTGGAACGACAAGCCAATGAAGAAATCGGGCAAGCAAACGCAACAATATTTAATCAAACTGGGCCTTATACAGCTCAATATCCATATGGAGGTTATTGGTATTAGAAGAAATTGATTATTAACCTTTTGCATGGAGTCAGGAAATGAAACCAAAGAGAAATATATTTATGGAATTTTGGGAAAAAGTTAAACATTTTGTAACGAATTTTGATCCATTTGCGGCGATTGATTTGAGGAAATAAGAGAATATGGTTTTACCCTTTGATGATAGTAGAAAGATATCTTTCCTCCAACTTGCACATCCGAGCGTGGAAATCTTTTGCTTCATTTTGACTTTCTTTTCTAAATTCGTGCATTTCATTTCTCATCTGAAGATAGAGAGATATCCAAATGCCCATGAAAGTTAAGAAAATCAATACATTTGAACCAACTATAACGGCAACATTCCAATCCATATATTACTCCATTTTAAGGGTTAAAGAATGACACATACGCCATTAACAGTCAACAAATTCAAGACCGGCCTCGTTCAATATCAACCGAATCAAATATTAAATAACGATGCGTTTCCTGTCCTCTTTAATGCTTTCACTTATCGAAATACCGTAAAAAGGCGTTTAGGATGGCAGACAATCGGACAGCTTGCAATTACTTTGACGGACGCATCCCTTGGCAATTCTAGTGCGAGCCCTTGGTCATTCAATATTTATTCTACCCTTGCAAGTCCTATAACTGGGCAGCCCAATGCTCAAATCCAAATTGGATCAGTTACCATAAGCATTGCTACGACCCCTGATGCTCTTGTTTTCATAGATCAGGGAGATGGAACATTAGCCACCAGTCCAGTTTCATCAAATAGCGGTACGATTAACTATGCCACAGGCGATGTTGTCCTCACTTCATCTGATGCAGGAGGGGAAGCGGCCACAATCACTTTTACATATTATCCGCTTCTCCCTGCTATGGGAATATTCGACAGAAATGATGCTACGCTCAATGTTCAGAATGTTTTCATGGATACAGTTTATACTTATAGATATGTTCCCACTGTCGGATTCCAACAGTTCCCTACTGGAACCACTTGGCCTTTAGCTGATTATAACTTACCTTCATCTCAAAATTATTGGCAAGACTCAGGAAATAATCCTATTTTCTGGATCACAAATATTCAAGGACAAGCAGGAATTTCGATTCAATATACAAATGGCCTTTCCAGCGCTGTGTGGTACCCATTTAGTCCAACAGTTGATGGCACTAATAATATGTATCAGGCCAAATTCCTGATTCCATTTAGAGGTCGCTTATTTGCCTTTAACACTCTTGAAGGTACATCTATAGCGTCGGGGGTCAATTACCGAAACAGAATACGTTGCTGTGCCATTGGAACGCCTTTCACCGAAACATCAGTTATAGTTACCACTGTAAATGCAAATGCCTGGAATGACACGATACCTGGACAGGGATATTTTCAAGATATCCCTACTAACGAAGAGATAGTCGGCGCATGGCAGGTGATGAACCAAATCATCGTAAAGTCCTCAAGAAAAACTTACGTCATAACTTACACAGGAATCAGTACGACTCCATTCAAAGTGGATTTGCTCGACGACAATCAAGGATCAACTTCTGGTTTTAGCGCAGCAAATATGGGCTCTTATATCATTGATGTCGGTAACAGATCGGTTAATGAGACTTCCCCAGTTTCCTTAAAAACCATTGATGAAAAGATTCTGAACTTTTGCTTCGAAATCAATAAAGGAAACAACGGTTTTGCAAGAGTTTATGGCATCAGAGATTTTATTTCTCGATGTAATAGCTATATTTTCCCATATCAGGCAGAAGGGGAAAATCCTGTCCGCTATCCCAATCGGAGACTGATTTATAACTATGATAATAATTCATGGGCGATTTATCAGGATTCCCTTACCTGTTTGGGGTATTTCAGAGAAAACTTAGCAATTACATGGGCAGAAGCAGATTTTACATGGGCAGAAGCAAACTTCACCTGGAATCAAAACACAACAAACGAGCCCCTAATTGTAGCTGGAAATCAACAAGGATTTATAGGAGTTTTGGATTCTGATGTAGAAGAGGGGCCATCATTAGCAATCACGAATATCAATCCAAATGGTGGATCCGATGCAGCGATCTTCACCTCTCCATTAAATCAAATGGCAGATGGAACCGTCATAATGATAAGTGGAATTGTTGGAGATATGTCCTCTCTAAACGATACCGTCGGGGCGATCACTTCGATTGATGAAAATACTTTCTATATTTTTACATATGACTCAATCACAGATGAATTTCGCCTTCCAGTAACAATAAGTGCAGATGATTCCTACATTGGGGGCGGAGTTATACAAGTCCGTTATAATTTCAACATGCAGACAAAAGCCTTTAACTTTATAGATGAAGGGCAGTCAATGCATATTGCTTATCTTGATACACTTGTGAATGTAAATCCAAATGTTAATATTCAGCTTTCAGTTTATGCCTCATTGGATGATTCAGAACCGGTAAATCTTTCTCCTCAGAATCCATATGGACAAAGTATTTTCGGAAACATGATTTCTCTTTCCAATCCTACCACTTATGAGTTAAACGAAATTAACAATAGGGCATTAGTAAACCAAAGAGCCAATATGTTGACTTTAGGATTTTCGTTATCTAATTCTACGATGGCATCGGACAACTTCCTCACTCCATTCGTTTTATCATCCTTTACGTTATGGATGAGGAAGGCTGGCCGTCCATTGATGCCATTAGGAGGAGGATAATGAGTTTCAATCCGAATATTCCTCTCAGCACTGATATCCTCAGCGACAGCCAGGTAGATCTGTTAAACAACAACACAGCAAATAATACTTGGAGTTCAGTAGATCATTATTCATTGGCCAATCTTACCTCGAATAATGGATTTCATCTGCATGTAACAACGCCGACACCTTCAAATTCTACGCATTATACTACAACTTTAAATACCCTGCTCTATGGGATGCAAGACAATGCAGCAATCGGAAATATACAATATTCTCGCGGCCCCAATGATGCTGTGCCAAGTCCTGTAACTACACTTCAATCAAGTTCAGCAGGGATTTCTATAACCAGTAACTCTTCTGTAACGATATTAAATTTTAATCCTTCCCCTACCCCTCTTCCTTATTGTTATGGATATTTGATTGCTATTGGACAGACTTCATCGTCAACGGTAATAGGATCCTCAGGCATATTTTTCTGGAACGGATCAAATGCCGGAACAACCTATGCAACATCATCTAGTGCGCAACTGCAATTTAGTTTTTCTGGAACGAATCTAATTTTATACAACGCAGGGTCGAATTTAACAAATGTTGCGTGGACACTTAGATTTGAAAGGATTTGGACACCGACATGACATCATCAACTAATGCGATTGATTTTTTCCAAGAGTTTCGCAACATTCCTCAGAAGTGGGAAGAGGCTGCAAACTTTTTCAATTGGTGGCTTCTTCAAAACACTAACTATCTCAATTCAAAAACGATCGGAATATATTCACCTCAAATAATCCCATGCGGAAAACAATTCTTAGTAAATGGAATAACTTATGATGCCTTTAGAGAAACTATTAGTGTGGGCGCTCTTCCTGATGCTACTACTGCTTCATATCCTCATAACATTGACACTACTATAGGTTTTAGATTAGTTGATCTTTATGGATTAGCAAATGATACCAATGACAATCTATACTTTCGATTTGATATGTGGTCAATTGCAGGTCAAGACATTATGGTTAATATGGACAGCACAAATATTAATATAACTACAGGGAGTGATTATTCATCTTACAATGACTCATTCGTTGTGATTGAATATATCCAAGGAGTGGCATGAGCAGTTTAGGTCAATTTTTCACAGGAACGCCAGGGAGATTTGAACAGAGATCCTTACTTGGGCCTGAGCAGCAACAAGGATATCAACAGCTCCAACAGGCGGCACAAGGCCCAGGAGCCGGTGGAGCTTTTGGAACAGCAGCAGATTATTACCGAAATCTTTTGTCTGAGAATCCTAGCGCATTGCAATCAATGGTTGCTCCTGAACTTAGGAATTTTAGACAAAACATTATCCCTGGAATAGCAGAACAATATGCTGGTTATGGAAGTTTTGGTGGCTTGAATAGTTCAGGATTTAGAAATGCTACTCTAAACGCCGGAACTGATCTCGCTGAAAGAATAGCAGCCTTGAGGCAGGGATTCAGAGGACAGGCAGCTCAAGGACTTCAAGGAATTGGAGAGAAGAGCTTAGGGCAATATTTTGCAAATTCTTACACACCACGAACTCCTGGATTTTTAGAGGCTTTGGCACCTGGCTTGGGTGCAGCATTAGGTGCAGGAGCAAGCGGAGGACTGTCTTCTTTGCTTCCTTGGCTCTCACAATTATTAGGATTGGGTGGTCAAAAGCCTAACACAGAAACAGGAGTGCAAGGATGAGCATACAAATATTGCCAGAGCAGCCTTCTTTTGCATCTGCTCTTGGAACTGGATTAGGAAAAGGTCTGTCGAACCAACTTCCACAAGAAATTGAAAGATATAGGCTAGGGGCAGGAATAAGGAACTTTGAAAACAATCTACAAGGTAAATCACTTTTCGAAAGATATGGAGCATTGGCCTCTATTCCTGGAATGACTCCTGGACTTTTTTCCGCTCTAGCTCCTTTTATTCAGAGTTCAGGACAAGAACAAGCTTTGAAAATAAATGCGGGAAAAGGAAATGAGAATATTCAACAAAATGTAGTTACTCCACAAAACGAAAATATATCTGAAAATAATATGCCAATTTTTCAGCAAAATGAAAGAGGACAACCAGCTAAAAATTTAGCTACAGAATATTTCCGCCCAGAATATAGATCTTTAAATCCCACTTATGAATCAGCCCAGAGAGCTTCTGCAAATGACATAAACACTCTCAAGAAAGAAGCAGAAGAGGTCAGAAATGCATATTTCCAAAAAGACAAACAATTAGCTGAAACAGAAGTTGGAGGAGAATACCTTCAACGACTTCTCCAAAAATACGAAAATAAATTGCGTCCAGGAGCAAATATTCAGCAATTAGCGAACGACTATGCAAAGGAAGCTATAGATTTTGCCCGTGAAAAAGCTGGCAACAGGCATATTTTCGATTCATGGAGTATTTTTCATCCTCCTACGGAAAAACAAATAAAAGACCTTCGTAGAAATATCAAGAATTACACAAAGCGAGGAGTACCTATCCGAGAAGGAATAGATGACATTGTAGATACACAAGATGTAGGGAGAGGATTTGCCAGCTATATTGCAGATGATTTGAGAGATTCTGCTGCGGCCAAACCGATATATTCTTTGCCTAATGCTGATTTAACTCAGCCAACAGGTAAAAGAAATGCAGCATTAGACAATGCAGCAAGAGAAGCTGCTGCTAATCTCAAACCCACCGATCTAATTGGTTCTCTGTCATATATAGCTGATGCAAAAGGATATGACAGTCAACTTCTTCAAGATAAAATCAGTGATTACGCAGACGAAAACAATATTCCCTTAACCGCCGATCAAAGAAGCGACCTAAATAGAAGAATGACTCCAGCTCCTAAATCTCTTGCAGAAGTATGGATAGAAGCAACCACAGGGATACCCGTTAACTTTGCGAAAAACTACAGGCATAAAATTCTTGAAACTACCAGTGGTGAAAGGGAAAAAGCAAGAAATGGTAGATAAATCAAAAGTAGATAAATTATTAGGAGCTGCGGGGGCATTAGGAAGCGGAACAATACTTAAGGCCATCGGGAAAATAGCCCCTGGGATTGGATCATTTGTCTCTGGTGCTTACACGGCCGGATACGCCGCGGATCAGATCATCGACTTCATTCGAGATAAAATGACAACAGGAGCAGAAAAAAGAAATTTAAGTCAATTGTCTACGCGAGAATCCCAAGGAACTCAAAGACCAGATGAGAGAGCAGAACTTGCCGAATTTAGGCAAAAAAGAAGGCCATTTGAAAATGTTTCAGGCCTAGCAAAATTAGGCGCACAAGGTATTAGTGGATTAGCAACTGCTCGATCTTCAGCAGCAGCTCAAGAATTAGAAAGGGAGCAACAGCAAGCGATACTAGATCAAAAACTGCAAGAGCAAAAAGGAAGAGAGGAGGAGGCAGCTTTTCGGAGAGAAAGGGAGCTAGAATTGCAAAATGAAAATACAAGATACAAGAAGTCCGCCGAAGACCGTGCCATCGCCAAAGAGCAAAGAGAGATTGAAAGAAATCATTCTACTGAACAAAGAGAATTAGCAGCAGCACAAAGAGCAATCGAAAAACATAAAGCAAATCTAGCAAGAGGTTCTAAATCCAATTCTCGAAACAATGCAGCTGAGTTTAAAGCAACTGGGAAGCCTCCAGAAACATATGTTGATGCCCTCCATGAATTAGACGAGCTTATCAATTTTGCTAAGGGCATCCAAAGATGAAAATAGAGCAGGGATATACCGAAGCTTATGGCCAATCAGGTAATTCCCTAGTAAAAAGAGCCGAAGACTTTTATCAAAAACATGAACCCTTCATTTCTCCTTATTGGTCAGAATCTCAGATTGATTCAAGATTCATCTCTGGTGATCAGCAATTATTAAACATTCTTTACGATCCTAAATCTCAGGTGAATAATCCTTTCATCATCAATTTGATGCAGCGATATATCGGAATGATGACGGGCTTCCAGCGTAATCATCGCAAATCGCTAATGATGCTGCCATTCCAAGAAGATGCTGATCAAATGTGCGATGACTATAACGGAGTTTTTAAATGGTGTGAAGAAAAAAGCAACTTTCAGGAAATTTTCTCAGATAGCTGGGAAGGATCCACTTCTGTAGGCATCAATTTGATGCATGCCTATCCAGACTATTCCCATGACTTTTCCTCTCCTGAAATCCAATGGAATGCAATTAGCAGTATTGATTTCATGCTAGATACAAGCTTCAAAAAAAGAGATCTTTCCGATTGCGAGGGTATCTATACAAGAAAATGGATATCTAAGAGAAAAGCTAAAGTATTAATGCCTGGAAGGGAAAGAGAAATAGATAACATTCCGATAGGATGGGGACAAGATGGCAAATTTCCAATACAACAAGCCCTCCTTGCTAACAAGATCGAATCACTTATTCCTTATGACGAATTCCACTATCTTTCTACACGAAGCGCTAAAGTTATATATGACCCACAATCCAAACAAACGGTCGAATGGGAAGAGGAAAAAGAGGGTGAGGGCAATGAGCTGAAAATGATTCAGCAAATGATGCCATGGCTTGTGATTAAGAAAATGGACATTCCTACAGTCAGATTAGGAATTCTTATCGGAGGAAAGCCTTACTATGATGGCCCAAATCTTCTAAATATAGACCGATATCCATATGCCTTAAACCTCGCAAACTATTACCCCGATACGCCAGCCCCACGAATGAGGATTCAGGGGATGGCTCGCCTTATGCGTTCTCTTCAATTCCTTTATACATTACGCAAAATGGCAGAGCTTTCAATTCTTCAATCCCAAGCCAATACCGGCTGGATCTATCCTGTTGATGTCGTTACTGATCCAAAAGCTTTCAGGCAGACACAAGATGGAATTGTTATTCCCCTTAAGAAAGGCCATACACCAGCAGAGATCCACAGAATAGAGCCGCCTAATATCAATCCTTCGATCATTGAACTTTCAAAGCTTCTTAAGGATGATTTTTCCGCTGTTACCGGCATAACTGATGAGTTGCTGGGAGCTAGCGTAAAGGACAACTCAGGAATATTAGAAATGTTCCGACAGGCTTCCGGACTTGTTACCTTGCGAAAACTTTTCGATGGGGCTGACTTTTGTCTCCGTCAATGCGGAGAGATATTAAGGGATTCAATTCGAAAGAATTTTACACGCTCTAAAGTGAAATTGATATTAGGGAGAGATCCTATAAATACATTTTTTTCTAGCATTGCGAACAAATATTCTATATGCGTAGAAGAGGGAGCTTATTCAACGACTCAACGGCAAATGGAGCTGCAACAATATATCCACTTCAAGCAGCTAGGAATGAACGTTGCCGATAAAACGATTTGGAGAGCTGCATTTTTGACTAATAAGAAACGAGCCATGCAAGAAGCCGAAGAGGTGTCAAAAGCGCAGCAGCAGCAACAACAGGCCCAGCAGCAGCAAGAGGCTCAAAAAGATCAAGCCGATGTCGCAGTGAAATCGGCAAAAGCGCAACTGGATACATCCAGAAGCATAGAAACGTTAGCTAAATTAGGAATCTAGGAGGATTCAGATGAAAGAAAGAGCAGATATGCGACTTCCAAGAGAAGAAATTGGGATCAAAGATCATAGGGAAATGGACGTGGGAATGGCAGAATGTTGCGATTGCCGGTATTTAGAGGGTGAAGACCCAGCAGAATATTCCATGAAACAGGAGAATGAGCTTGCCCAAAACGTTAGGAAACACCGAGCGCCTTAAGACAGCCGGCGAGATCCAGAATTACCTTCGATCGAAAGAAGGGGAAAATTATTCCCATTTTGATCTTGGCTACACTTTTTCATCTTCCAAGATTCAAGAGGGGATAGAAGAATGTGTAAATAGACACTGGGATACTTTCCATGAGTCGATTACTCAATTTTGTGTTGTATGTTTTCTGGCTTTTGGTGAAGGCAATCTTACTGATGTTGTTAGGGTTAAGTTTATGGGTGTTCCTTTTCTACCCTCTCCGGCTCCTTTACAATCTGTGTGGCTTATTGATAAGAAATTAGAGGGGGGAAAGCTTCTTTGGTGTTTGCCACATGCCGAGAGAATGGCTCAGATTTCGGAAGAATTCTCTTTTGATCCCCACGCTTTGAGAATGAAAACTTGGTGTGATTGGTGGTATATGGGAGCAAAAGTTTTCTGGGAAAATATCAGGAAAATGCATGGGATCAAAATGCTATCTCATTCCGAGCATAATGACCGACACAGGGAATTGGGAGGTAAGTATATCAATGATGAGTTTCTTGGAGTGCCTTCCGATTCCTCTTATCTTCCCGAGATTAGGATCAAGAAACTCGAAACAGTGAGAAATACCAGCTTTGTGCAAGGTCTTCACGATCTTGACAGGGAGGCCAATTGATTGTATTGGCACCTGCATTTGAAGCATTAAAATCCCTTTGTTGTAACGACTTACAATATCATCAATCTTTAATTTTTGTTTGGAGGATTTTTTACGAATGACAGTTTTAAATGAAGAAGTCATAGAAGAACCTATTGTTGAAGAACAAATTCAAGATACACAAGCAGATCAAAAAAAAGAAAGCGATGAAGATAGAAACTGGAAAGCTTTCTTGGAAAAGAGGAAAGAAGAGACAAAAGCCTTTGAAGAAGAAAAAGAAAAGAATCGTCAGCTTGAAGCAGAAAAACTGCGGCGTGATAAAGAAATCGAAGATATGAAACAGGCTTTTTCAGTGCTGGTTGAGAAAAAAGAATCTAACCCCTACGCCGATGAAGAGGAAGAAAGGACAAAGATTATCCAGACTGAGGTGAGTCGCCAAGTCAAAGACTTTGAAGAAAGAAGGCATAAAAAAGAACAAGAAGAAAAATTCAATCGAGAAATGGTTGAAATTAAAAACCAAATGCCCGATTTAATGGAAATATGTTCACAAGACAATATCGCTTACTTGGAATATTACCATCCAGAGATTGCGATTCCTCTAGCAAAAATGCCAGATGGATTCGAAAAAACAAAACTCGCTTATCAAGCGATAAAAAAGCATGTGAAAATGGCAAATAAAGAAAGAGACAAAATCGAACAAAATTTATCTAAACCAAAATCAGTTCATTCTAATTTCTCTAATGAGACACAAAAAGAAGAGTCTTCTGGCCATATGTCTGAAAAGAGAAGAAATGAAGTTTATCAAAAAATGCAAAGATTAATCAGTGGCGAAGACGAGGATTAAAAAATATGACCAGTAACACAGCTAACACCCCATTAAATTCATTTGCAGTTAGTCCAAGTCTTTATCCTCAATATTTGAATTGGATGAAAGCGCCGACAACCTCAGACATCAAGTTTCCAGGGACGAGAGTGCAAGATAATACACAGACTCCTCCCGTAGTCTATGAAACCACAGGTGCAGGACTTTGGAATATTGTTCCAGGTACTGGCGTGAGTTCTGTAACTGGAACAGCCAATGAAATCACTGCTTCACCAACCACGGGTGCAGTTGTATTGTCGATTCCTTCCACTTTTGTTGCTCCTGGATCTATTGCAGCAACTTCAACTGTTACCGGAGGAACTGGACTAGTAGCCACCACCGGAAATTTGACATTATCCGCAGTGGGATCCGGTTTCATAACAACTCCTACCATTGGCACAACAGGAGCAACTCCAATTACTGCAAACGGTCGAATCGTAAGTGCTACATTTAGTAGCGTATCTATTGCAGCAGCAGCTACACAGGCACTGGTAATCACAAACTCTTCTGTAACCTCTTCTTCTCAAATCGGATTGGTGTCATGGTCGGGAGCCACTACCGGAGCAGCTCTCACCTTACAAAGTGTCGTGAACGCCACTGGCTCAACTACTTTCACTTTCACAAATGGTACAGGGGCGAGTACATCAACGGCAAATATTACCATTACTTATGAATTATTAAATTAAGAACTTAAAGGAGAGGAAATGATTTCAAATAAAACAGTTCTCGAACAGGAATATAAAGGAAAAAAATACCGATTCGAATGTGATGTTGATGCCGCTCTAGCAGATGTTCACGATGTTATTTCTAATTTTAAGACATTTATAGTCGGAAAGATCTCAGAAATTCAGTCTGCACAGAAACCACAACCCGATGTTCCTGCTGTTGCTACTAATGAATCGCAATCAGAGGATCCAAAATGCCCATAGGATATCCCGTACCGCAAGCAGTTACTATCACGCAATTTTTTCGAGCTATTCCAATGGCTGTTTTTGACACTTCCACTTTAAGTGGAACATATCAAGCATTAAATCCAGGGGGCTTTGCTGCTCCCATCAAGATGATGAAAATTTATAACGGCTCAACCGTAGGGATAACAGTGTCATATAATACTGTTAACGGATTAATAGATGAAGATTTTTTCCCTGCTGGGGGAACAGAAATAAGAGATTTACAGGCAAATCATCAAAATACTGCCAACACAGCAGCAGGAACATTTAATGGCGCAAAGGGCCAAGTTATTTACGGCAAAGGATCCGCAGGAACCGGTAATTTGTATATCATAGGACTTTACTAAAATGAGTCAGTTTTTTGTTGGAGGAAGTGGCGGAGGAAGTGGATCAGTTACTTCTTTGACAGGAAATGATGGGATAGCAGTATCTCCTACCGACGGTAATATCAATATTGTTGGAAATGGTGTTTCTGGAAGTGGAGTTTCCTCAGCAGGTAATATTTATGTTACTGGTGATGACGGTGATAGCACTCTTACAGTTAATGAAACTCAGGCACAATTTTTAACAAACTATACACAATCTAGTGTAAATTATGACGTTGTAGATACAGATTATCTTATTGGTTGTACTGCGGCTAATATCACAATAACTTTGCCTGCATCTCCTGCATCTCTCAGATACATTGTTGTAAAAGATGAAAGTGGGGGGGCGACTGCGAATCCAATTACTATTTCTGGAAATGGAAATACAGTCAATGGAACTTCTACCATTTCAATAGATCAGAATTATGAATCAGTAAATATATATTATAATGGAACCGCCTGGTTTACTTATTAGGAGTATTAAATGTCAGATATAGGTGCAGGCCCACTTATACCGAGAAATGGTGGCACAGGTGTTGTAAATGCCAATAGCAGCACTGTTACTCTTGGTGGCTCTTTTGAAATGTCCGGAGCGTACACTTTTGTTGGTACTCTCACTGGTAATACAACTGTAACATTTCCTACTTCTGGGACTTTAGCGACTACCTCACAATTGCCTTCTTTTCCTCTTTCTGGGGCCGACGGAGGAACTGGGGTTGCCAATACTGGATTGACTATCAATCTTGGATCCGCCTCATCTGGATACATTTTGACTAGTGATTCAGATGGAAATGCAACTTGGCAAGCAGCATCTGGTTCAGGTGCAGTAACAACTCTCGATGGAAATAGTGGATCAGCTACTCCTTCTGGTGGAGTAATTACTATAACAACGGGTAGCAGCAATGCCAATGGAACGGCCCTTTTCACAGGAAGTAGTAGTACGCTCAGTCTGACGTTCAGCGATTCCAATAGTAATACTGGCATTGGAAATGGCTGTATGCTCAGTGTTTCTGGATCTTCCAATACTGGTATGGGACAGAATTGCCTAGAATTCTTAGCTGGTGGAGTAGATAACGATATTTTCGGAGCTGGTGCTGGTGGTTCTATCACATCTGGTTCATACAATTGTGGAGTGGGGCACAATCTCTTCGGCAGCTTATCTTCAGGCCAATACAATGTCGGATTAGGATTGGAAGCGGGATCAAATTATGCAGGTAGCGAATCAAGCAATATTGTCATAGGAAACGCTGGAACGGCTTCAGAATCCAATGCTATCCATATTGGAACGCAAGGCGATGGAGATGGCCAGCAAAACGCCTGTTATATAGCAGGAATTAATAGTGCTGATTCCTCTGGATTTTCATCTCCTCTTCCTATCTATGTGGACTCAGATACAGGCCAGCTAGGCTATGGGAGCGGTGGAGGAGGATCAATCACTTTAGATGCAGATTCTGGCTCCGCTAGTGGCTCTACTATCACTATAAGCGGTAATTCGGAGGGAACTCTTAACACATCTGCTTCAAGTGCAACTTTAACGATTAATGTTCAGGATTCCTATAATAATGTTGTTCTTGGAAATGTATCTTTTACTGGATCCGTTAGCGCAAGTTCAAATGTTGGGGTCGGATCAGGTGTTTTAGCTTCTAATAGCACCGGCTATTACCATGTAGCAATAGGTGCTGGTGCTTTGGCTTCCAATGCTTCTAGTCAAGGATGTGTAGCTATTGGTTATGGTTCTCAAGCCTTGGGGACAGGACAAGAAGTAACGTCTTTAGGCGCTCAGTCATTCAATAATCTGGTTTCTGGTGGTTATAATATTGGAATCGGATATACAGCAGGAACAAATTATACAAGCTCCGAGAGTTCGAATATATTGATTGGGAATAGTGGAACTATAGGTGAGTCAAATGTTATCAGAATCGGATCTCAAGGAGATACTGCTCGACAGCAAAACGTCTGTTATATAGCAGGAATTAATAGTGCCGACTCATCTGGATTTACGTCTCCGCTGGCAGTGTATGTTGATTCTGACACAGGACAACTAGGTTATGGAAGTGGCGGAGGAGGTTCGCTTACTCTTGATGGGGATTCTGGAAGCGCAACTGGATCAACGATTACTCTTTACGCTAACACTGCTTCAAATAATTCTGGGGCATCTGTTTCTTTTTCGAATAGCGGAACGACATCTCTTTTAAATCTTACTGATTCTACCTCACAGGATACCTCTCTGGGATATGAAGCAGGATCTGCAAGCAATATTTCTAATTCTGCTAATTGTTTCGTAGGATATCAAGCTGGGAAGGGAAATAGCGGGGCACAAAACGTATCTGTAGGATATCAATCTTATTATTCTACTGAAGGGGGAAACAGTGGAAGTGCTAATACTATTATAGGAAACTCTGCTTATTATATTCTTGGCTCTGTAGGTTCTGGAAGTTACAATATATGTATAGGAACGTTGTCGGGTGGAGAATACACAGGTAGCGAATCAAATAATATATTGATTAATTCTTATGGTGTAACAGGAGAGAGCAATGTAATAAGAATTGGAACACAACCAATTTCTGATTCTCCAACCGCTTGTTATATCGCCGGTATCAGTGGAGCTTCTCCAGTATCTGATAATACCCCTCAAGTAGTTTTGTGCGACAGCGACTCAAACCTTACAGTAATTTCATCAGGATCAAGTGGATATGTCCTCACCAGCAATGGAAGTGCGACTCCAAGTTTTCAGGCGGCATCTTTTTCAACTTTTACCGTAACTGCACTAACACATTCATCTTCTCCATACTCCGCAAGCGCAAATCAATTTCTTGCTATAACAGGATCAACAGGAACATTCACTGTAAAGCTTCCTAATGCTCCGGCGACAGGGACAACATTTGTTGTAAAAGACACAAATGGTTCCTCCGCTACTTATAATATTGCAGTAACTACAGTAGGTGGAACAGTTACCATAGACGGAAGCACAACCTATACAATGGCTACTAACTATCAAGCGATCAGCTTGATTTTCGATGGATCTAATTACGAGGTTTTCTAATGGCATATAATGGCCCAACACCTCTTTTAGTCCCGATAGGTGGAACAGGAGCAAGTAGCTTTACAGCTTACTCAGTCATTTGCGGTGGGACAACTTCAACTGGAAATTTACAGAATGTTTCTGGTGTTGGAACGTCTGGACAGATCCTTGAAAGCCAAGGTGCATCTGCATTACCTCAGTGGGCCTCTATATCTGGTTCTAACCTAGTTCTATTGCAATCACAAGCCACAGGAACATCTACAACTTTAACATTCAATACCAATATTTCATCCACTTACGATTCATATTTGTTTATCTTGAGTAATGTTATCCCATCTTCTTCGGATGTTCTGATCATTAAAGTGAATGGTGATTCTAGTGGGTACCTGAGTGGATGCCAAGCGTTCGAATCCTATAGTAGTTCTACCTTAACTAACACGAATTCAACAAGTTCAATTCTTTTAACCAATGAACAGACAAATAGCGCTCCTGGATTATCTGGAAACATTAATTTTTACAATGTTACTTCAGGGAATAATCCATCATGGTTCGGAATCACAGTAGGCAATAATACAAATGGAAGTACTACAGGTATGCAATATGTATCTGGAACTACTACAAATACAACCATTACATCGTTTGTATTCTCTTGGAGTGGGGGTGCAGATTTTACAAATGTTGGTACGATTAGTCTTTTTGGGATATTAGAATAATGGCATATGCTGGTTCCTTTCCTCTTCCTATTGCTCATGGAAATACTGGGATTTCAACAAATACAGCTTATGGATTGCTTCTCGGCGGGACAACTTCAACTGGAAATATTCAAAATTTAGGAACAGGAATATCAGGTCAAAATCTCATTAGTTCAGGATCGGGAGCGAAGCCATTCTTTGCTACCGGAGGTGCTTTAGTTTTTTTGCAAAGCAAATCAGCAAGCAATAGCACTTCTCTATCTTTTACCAGCTTCATCACGAGCGCCTATAACACTTATCTTTTTGTTTTCAGCAATATAGTAACTACAGGTAATGGACAACCATTAACATGTTTAGTATCTGAAAATGGAGGAAGTTCTTATATTAGTTCAGGTTATTTGTCATGCGTTAACTGTAATGAGTCTTACAATTCTTCATCATTAAATAATGCTAATAGTACAGTTCAAATAAGAATAGGAAGAGCGCAGAGAGACACTGCGGTTGGATTGTCTGGAAAAATGTATTTTTACAATGTAACAAGCGGCAAACAAGTTTCGTGGGTAGGAAGCTACGTCAATACTGATAATACATCTACTACTACAGGATTTGGAACAAATGCTGGAACATGCACAGCGACAAGTGTAAATGCTTTTCAATTTACATATAATTCTGTAAATATGAGTAGTGGAATTATTTCTTTGTTTGGAATTGTTGAATAGAAATTTATGAGAAATATGTCATTTTTTATTTTGTTTTTCACATTGCTAATGACATCTTGCAGCATGTTTCAGCCTAGATATTCTGATGAGCTAGATAGATTAAGCCAAGAATGTTTCAAGGCGAAGAAAGGAATAGAGTTTCAGATTTATCCCATTCCAGAAGAATTGTTGCCAGAAAAAAAAGAATAAATTAAACGGGATATAGACCATTTAAACAAAGAGGATATATGGCAAGACATAAACTTACTCACTCCCAAGAAGTTAAGGGAGGAAAAGATTCACACATGGCGCATTCTCATGCGCATCATAAAAAAATGGCACTTCATCACATGAAAAAAGCCATGGAAATGAAGCATCACAAAAAAGAACACATTTCTATTCATGATCGAATGGAAGATCGCAAGAATCTAGCCAAAGCTAGACGTGCAAGATAATGAAGCGTAAAAAACGCATTAACGCAGCTGGTGAAAAAGAAATGCGCACGCATATGAAGACAGTACGCACAGCTAAAAAAGAGCTTAAAAAAGAAGCTTCTGATCTCGACAAGAAAATCGGCAAAAGAATGAATTTTGCCCTTTCACAAGATGCAAGAATAATGAAAGACATGAAAAAGTCGGACAGAAAAAGGAAAGCATATGGCAAATAAATCGGGATTTTGGATCAAAGGAGCTATAAAACATCCAGGAAGCCTAAGAAGATCGTTAGGTGTAAAAAAAGGACATGATATCCCTGATGCGAAGCTTAAGGCAGCAGAACATTCTAAATCTCCTTTGACTCGAAAGCGGGCTCATTTAGCTGAAACCCTCAAAGGGTTCAGAAAGAAATAATGAATTTCTACAAAAAGCATTATGCCACAATCAAGTCTATATCTCTTTTGTTAAGTGCAATAGCTTATTTGCATCACTATTTAGATGTTAAATTCTCCGCAATGGAAGATCGCTTCGATATCATTGAATGGCGTCTTACGAAGCTTGAGACTATTATGGTAATGAATGGGATGATGTATCCCCATACGATGGAAGCTTCAGAGGAATATCTCTTTGACTTCCTGGAAGATGATGCTTGATTTATTCTTTAACCAAGAATTTTTTCAGTGAGTAAAATACTTTCTTTATTTCACTCATATTATATCTGAATTCTTCTCTTATTTTTTTGTCGAATAATAAACTAACTCTTCCGATATCTTCAATTTTATTAATTACATCTACAATTTGTTCAGCCCTCAGCATCCCATACTCCCATAATCTGTGAAAAATAATTGATTGTTTCTAGCGGTGTGATCTCACATTTTTCGCTAATATATCGAAGAACGCCCGCTATCGAAACGAAAGCACACGCAAGATTTATTTCTTCTTGATCAATGCGGTCGCATAACTCGTGATATAGGTCAGAAGCATCTTGGAGGTCGTCGTCGTTAATTTGCATTATAGTTCTGCTCCGCAAGAAGGACACTTCTTCTTCTCTTTCTTCTTTATCTTTTCCGTCTCTTTTGAGTCTGGATCTAATATAAAGCCTGAAAGTTGATCTTCTGTAAAACCCCATTCGATTAATTCTGTCTCGGGGAATTCCGTTAACAAGAGGTCATAATCAAAATTTCCTGTATTGGCATTTGAGCGAATCAAATACTCTTCTTCTTCTTTTTCGGTGAGCATTCTACTGGGAGCGCGAACATCAATCACTTCGTGGCCTCTCCCTAATGCAATCATGGCCTTGATTCTCATATGACCCGCAAGAATAGTGCCATCGCGATTTACAGCTATAATTTCCACATAATCGAAAGTTTGAATGGATTTCTTTAGCTGATCCATTTGATCGGTAGTTATCTGCCTTGGATTCTTAGGATGGTCTTTCAACTGTGAGATCGGCCAGCTTACAGTTGACCAAGTGAGTTTACACATACTAGACATCTGCTATTCCTTTGACACTTCTATCATCCATTCTTTTAGATAATCTAAACAATTTTTTCTCAATCCTTTTTGTAAAAAAATATCCACCGCAAATGAAATTAAAGCAGCAACTGCTATTCTATGGGAGACATTATTTAAAGTGAGGCACTCCGCTAATAATTTAACCACTTTAACGATTTCTTTTGTGTCTGGATTCTCTTCCCATTTCATTTTAATATATTAACTATTGTTTGGATACTTCCATCAGATCAAGTGATAATTAATCAAACCGCCATTTTCTCTGCCGCATCTCTGATAATTTTATATACGCTTCCTTCGCTGATCTCAAGTCTTTTGGCAATTGCCCTTTTATCTAGTCTAGTATTGACAAGTCGCAATACCTCATCTTTTACTCTTTGAGGTAACGGAGGCTTTCCCTTGTACTTTCCTTCGGCTCTTGCTTTAGCAATGCCATCTCTTTGTCTCTCTAGCATCATTTCTCGTTCAAATTGAGCTACCATCGCAATATTATTCAGAATGAACTTACCTGTCGGCGATGAAGAATCAAAGTCTAGCCCGAGAACTTTCAAGAGGACATTTTTCTTTTCTAGCGTTCTAACGATTTCTAAGAAATTCTCAAGAGATCGAGCAAGCCGATCAAGCTTTGTTACAATGAGAACATCTCCTTCTCTAACGAAATCCAAAACCTGATCTAGCTTTTCGCGTTTCTTCATCGCCGAGCAATGTTCAGAGAAAATCTTTTCGCATCCAGATTCTTTCAGATCGCGAAGCTGGCCTTCAAGACCGGCGAGCTGTTCGGCGGTTGATGTTCTGGCATATCCTACTATCATTCGCTTTCCATCGTTCGGATCATACTTTCTTTTCCAGTGGCTTAAGTCGTACTATAAATATTATTCCCATGTAAGCGAATCCGTCTTCTTTTTGTTTTGGAATGAAATCAGTTTCCCATTTTACCATTTCAAGCTGTGGATCCCATTTTAGAAAATTTTCCACCCATGATCTTAACACTGAAATCAACAGATCACATCGAGAATCATCAAGACATCGTATCCATCTTTCCATCTCCCATTCTTCATTTATCATCTTGATTCTTTGGCATTTCGCATTCTAGCCATATCCCCTCTTCTCCTTTCCATCCCACTCCTGTATAAATTTTGAAATTGCAAGGACACTTATGGATGCGAAACAAGAAATCTAACAACAAACGGACTACATGTTCAGTCACTTTTTTATTCTGCTCCTCCGTAACCAAATAATTTATTGCTACGAATTTACCATATTTTCTTTTGTCTTCTTCTACCATTAAGCCTCTTGTTGTTCAGTTGTTGAAGTTCGTGTATATCCTGCGATCATTTTTTTCTTCAAAATTCTTCGTCTGTCTGATTGCAATTGAACACAAAAATTCCTCGTTTTCTCCACATTCGAATAACTTTAGGTCTGTCGTCGAAAACAAAATCTATTATCTCTTCCCTCGAAAGCGCTTCATCAAGCCATTTTTCTTTAAGTTCATCATCAGGAGTAAAGTCTCCAATTGGACGCATTTTTAGATTGAAAAAACTGACCCTTAGATAGTCTCCGTCGCAAGATACATGCTCATCTAACCATTGAAGAGTTTTTTCTTTAACCGATTCAGACCTGCCACTCCAAATTTCCACCCTGACCGAGGATTCCATCCAACTCCTTAATGTCCTACATACTGGTTGAATGGGTTTATCCTCATCACAAGTCTCATGGAACGCATCCCAATCGGGTTTAAAGTTCTTCCAAGGCTCAGAGGTAATATTAAAAGCCATTGGGTCATTCTTTCCGTTATGAGCCCAAACGGGAGGCTCCTTAACAAAATGTTTTCTGTGTTCGCAATTTGCCAATGTGCCATCAAGGTCAAAAATAATCATTTATTTCCTATGAATTTATCATTTCAACTAAAAGTCTAAAGTATAAAAAATAAAGACTTATAGATCAACTTTTTTCAAAAGGTCAGGGGAGGGTCTATTTGTAGACATATGATTAAAATTTGTGCATGATAACGACTATATGTCTAAAAAATAGTAAAAATTGGACATATCAGATTAAAATAACTGCGGCAATGCCGGCGCAGTATAAATAAGAACGGCAACGGCAAGCACACCAAAATACAAAGTGCAGAGGGTTGTAGGCTTTGAAGTTACCCAAAACCTTCGGTGTGGCTACAACACGAAAGTAGGCTCGGGTTACTCTTTTGATAGTTTTTAAAAAGAGGGATGAGACCGTAAGCACTGAGCATCCGGAGGCGAAAGTGCGCCTGGCGAAGCAACAAGTGGCATTTTCCTACCAATTTTCCTACCAATATCTACCAATTTTGAAAAATTGGTAGATAAGATGTTAGACCAAAGAAACAGGTGTGTTAAAGATTTCTCTCGATACATATAGAAGATTTGTTAAACTTTCAAAAACTCACTTAGATAATAAGATGGATTTTTTCTCATTTCTCTTTGAAATGCGCACCATCCTTCTGTTTTTTCTGGAAAACTGGAAATACTCCAAGGAGGAGGATAAAAAAATTCTATATCTTTCAAAGACCTACCGATTTCAAATGGTTTATCTATGACAAGCTCTGTAGATGGGAGGCCAAAACCAACTCCACAAATTTCCTTTTCTGGCTTTTCAGGTAAATTCATCCAATGAGTTACAGGACATGCATTGTTTTGGTGATTAACCAATTTCTCATCATCTGTGTAAAATTTAGTAATATCTATATATCCCTCTTCATCATATATCATAACTTTTTCATCTCGAATAGGATTCTTATCCTTAACACTTATCCAATTCATTTTTATCTAAACATCTCCCACCCGCGATCAGCGAATTCAATCAATTTCATTCCAATCTCTCTAGCCATCTTTCTATCAAGATGCATCCTTGTTGACAATATTTCTTCAATAACACAGTTTCTTTCTTTATCTTTATCTATTCCTAACCAAATACATTCTTTGGCAGCTAAAGAACTTTCTTGAAGAGAGCATCGAATACCGTTATAGTCTTTAAATTCAAAAATCCCAAAACCTCTTTTTGTTTTACTTTTTTTCATTAATTGTCAATTGTTTCATTATTAATTTATTCTCCAAGATTCAATAGGATCTTTTCTGTATTTATCAATATTGATTCCTTTCAACTCAGGAATAGCACTATAGTCCACATTTCCTTTTCTAACAATTTTTTGAATCTTCAAAATATCTCCGATCTTAGTTCTTGGATGAAAGGCAGAAGCTATTTTTTCCAACTCTTCTTTGATCCGATCTTTTCTTTCTCCGAATTTCTTCAGAGAATCCGAAATCTCATTATAATCTTTGGCCAATCTCTGAGCATATTCATTTTCTAGGATTCTCCAATCCTGATCAACTGGCTCCGGAGGCGTAAAAGAATCTATTCTTTCAAGGAAAGACAGCTCTTCTTTCTTTAGAGCTTCAATTTTCTCTTCATCACGCTCAATGTTTATTGGAATCCCTTTATATCCATCCCAAGAGACATACCACCACTCTTTGCATCCAGAAACCATCATATGATGCTGGCATTGCCATTGATAGTCTTCTGGAACGTTTCCATTCATTGCCAAAAGATGGTCGTTGAGGCCAGGGGATTTGATTTCGCACCCAATAACCTTGGATCCTAATGCAAAAAACCCGTCAATACTTGAGATAATTCGAGGATTATCTTTCATTTCAAGGACTACCGGAACAAAAGGGATCCCAATTTCGTTTGAAAACCATTCTCTCGCTTTAGGCTCTTCGATCTTTCCTCTTGCCATTGCAGAATTCATTGGAATAGATTTATCAAAGACCGTTTTTTCCCAAAGAGACAGTGGTGTATCCCATCGACTCGCCTTCATAAGAGGAGCGGCGCAAGAGGAAGAAGCCTTCCTCTTGCGAAATTCCAACCACTCAGGTGTATCTTGTTCAATGTGAATGATATTATATATTTCATTCATTGTTAGCCGCTTCTTCTTTTTTCAAGAGAGCTGCATTTCTAGCATGGATTGATTTGAGGATCCCAGGTAAAGCTCTTTTTGGCACCTGAGTAAAGTCAATACAGGAAGAGAGTCCATAGTGATGTGCAAAATATTCAAGCATTTTAGCCCTATAAGATACATCGTCAGGCGAGATTAAGCCATCAACCATTTCAGCTTCTGCTTCAGAAATAAAGACTATTGGATTTTTATCTTTGGGTGTTTCCTCTTCTGCTTTCAATTCTTCAACCTTCATTTCTATCTCGGGAGGCGCAGATATAGGGATGACCTTGGAGTCTATTGTTTTTTCATCTTTAACTTTTACATCTTCTATCTCACCTTCGACGTATGAACCACTAATGACATCTGGAAACAACCTCTTGGCTAGCTTAGAAATGCATCTAGCAAAAAGCATTTGAGAAGGATATTTTTTCCAACCGCTACCCTCTTTTACTAGACCAGCCCTAACCGCATCTTGCATCGTAAATTCTTCTTCGTGCGATTCATTGGTATCTTTTCGAGTTCCTTTGATTCGGCAAAGTTCCTCTCCGCTATGCTTTATTTGTAATGTATGCCCCTTTTGGCGAATCAAGTTATTCATAAGCTCCGCACTGATTGTGATTTTCCCCTGAATGTTTTGAAGCCCACCATAAAGAGCAGTCATTATCGGGACACCAAGCTCTCTTGCATAAAGCGCAAGTGTAAAGATCCCAGGTAATCCACCCATTTTAGCAAAATGGTTGGATTCTGCGGCAGATTTAGCGATAAGTTGTAAAATCTCTATTTCTTCTTTTGAAGGTATCAAAGATGTATTTGACATGGTTTTCCTCTTGTTTTGGTTATTTTGTTTACTGCTGAGGCTAGTATAGCCTATAAGGACATTTAACGGGAAGTATTTCTTTTCTTTTTAGACAAACCGGCTTCAGAGAGGGCTATCGCCACCGCCTGTTTCCTCGATTTGACTAACGGCCCCTTCTTGCTTCCACTGTGCAGCCTATCTTCCTTATATTCTCTCATTACCTTCTCAACCTTCTTTTTCCCTTTGATTTGCTTCTTGCGCATATATCCCCTTTTCTGACATGCTGTTTATTTTTTGTGTAATTTTTGCACATTTTGTTTGCAATAAATTTCTTGAAAGTAGATATCTGGGATGCTGACCAGGTAAATATATCAAGTATCACCCTTGGAACAAGAGAATATTGCGTGCTACGTTTGCTTCTTTAACTTGTGATAAGTGTAAGAGGGATTATAGAAATGGGAAGTTTACAGTGATTTACAAAGACATCATCGAGTGCCATTGTGGAAGAATCAGAATCGTGGACTTTTCTACCATTGAAAAAGCTCTTAAAAAGAGACAATCTATAACTCACTTAGTGAAAAGTGCCCAGGCATGGAGCCCAGGCACACAAAATAAAGAACAAACAAAAGTAAATAAAGTATTCGAAGATATCTTCGAAACCAATAACAAACAGGACAAGATTCAATGAAGCAGTTTCATCGAGCTGACTTGTCCAACCATTTTAACATCAGTACTTGGTTCCCCAAATTTACCAGACCCAAAAAACCAAGTACCAGCGATCAAACAGATAATCAATATTATCTATACGCTAGCAATTAGCGCAAGATTTTTTTGTTTCTCTGGAAAGAGTGTAGGGTCTGGAAGGAGAAATGACATGAAAATTCACTATTTCAAAATCAAAATGAACCACGAGAGCAAAAAAAAAGGACTGGATTTCTCCAGTCCTTTAATGCATCCTCTCAGATGCCATAGATTCGTCCCTATGGCAAGGAGTATATCAAATGACCTTGTCTGACACAACAAAATCTTTTTCAACACCAAATCTTGAAGAGTCTATTTATCTTATCCGGCATTTGGGCGATGCAAACCTCATGGGGAAAAGAAGAAAAATAAGAAGCTCAGAAATTAAGATTCTTTATCAGATCCATTTATACGGTAAAAATATAAAAAGGGGGAAATGGAATGCTGTTTTCCCTAGTCGATCTACAATAGCAAGTCATGCAGGAATCTCAGAAGAATCCGTGAAACGATTTATTTGTAGCGATCATTTTAAAATATTTGGAAGCAAGCAGGAAAGACAGGGTACATCTAATATTTATCATTTAAAAAGATGGGTAGTCGATCTTTTTGATGCTTTCGAAAGGGTTGGAATGATGAAAGGATTTTCTACCAATTTTGGCCAGTGGCGCATTACATTTTTTAAGCGGTTAAATATGGCATTTATTCCCTTGATCCAAAAGGGGCATTCTCTCAATGAAGTTATGAACAAGTTATCAACAAAAAGCCCCCTTAAATTACCCGACCAAAAATCCCTTAAATTACCCGCTACTACATATCCTTCGGATAGACCTTTTACTACGTCTTATGAGTATAAGACGAAGATCGAGAATCCGACCATCCCAGTGGTTAATGATTTTGTAGCAATCAGTCGGATTCTTTTTTCTCGATTTCATTTAAAAGAAGGAGATATCAACCAAGTTTTAGGAAGATATGATCTTTACCATCATAAGAGAGCGGCTAGGGAAATGAATTTATGGATGCAAAGAGGAATGGACGTACAATCTCCAATCCGCACTTATCAAAAATGCCTGAACTTAACTAAGAGATAAAATACATCTTTACTATTAATTCCTTTTTTAAATAAGATAGGAAATCTCTAACAGAGGTTGTATGATAAAAACCCACAACATCGACACGAAGCAAATCACTTTCTGGCCCACTTACACAACGGATGAGCGCATCCAAATGCTTCAGAATGGGCTTAGCAAGGCCAAGAATCAGCTAAACGGTCTTTTTAAGAGATATGGCCAGCTTAAGGAAGAAATCGAATTCCAAGAGGGTATCTTGGAGGATTTGGCGATGGAAAACATAAGCTTGAGTTCCCCATGATTTCAGAATATCCTCAGCACATAGAATGTCGATCAATGCACTCTACAGACATTTACAAAATGACATTTCCTCATGGATATAACTTTGACTGGTTGAGAAAAATTGGGGATTCTGTCGTAGTGTTTCACTGCCAAGATGCTGTAGTTGTTATCGTCATGGAAGGTGCTTTTGATGAAATTGAATACTGTCATCGGTGTCCCTAATGGAAAATAAAGAGATAATAGATCGTCTCCATCAATATTTCATAGGACAAGATCATTCCGTAGTGTGCCGCTGTTTAGCAAATATGATGATTGACCTTAATAGAATTTATAACTTCGAACACTTGGACGAGGAAGAAGCTAGTAACTTGGCAAGCAGGATAGAAAAGAACTGTTTGGAATTAATGTATTTCATAGATAATTATCCCAACAGTTCATGCGGAAAGCTTAACATACTACATGTTAATTAATCACTTACAAAGGAAAAATATATGATAAATTCTATAACTTCACAAATTCCAACTATTTTAAAGATGCCTTCGATGGAGCAGGTTAAAAATATAGCCATTACTGGCGCTGCGTTGACAGCTCTTGCTAGTATAGCAACTGTGGCGGCAGAAGGTGATCCCGATAGGTTCGTTGAATGTATCAATCACTGTGATGGGTACAAAGATAATGCGTTAGCTCAATTGATATGCCAAGCCATGTGTTGGGTTTTTTGTGGGTGAAATAATACCTTTTCTTCTTTCTCCCATTGGTAGGATGGTTACCTCTGTTGTAAAGGCGGCTCTTGCTGCCTTTTTAATTTCAAAAGGAATTGACGGTGTAATTGTATGGAGATTCCTTTATTTTTCAGCAAAATTTACTAGTATTTTGGCACTTCTTGTCGGAATAAAATTGGGACTCGACGCCATTTTAGTTGCTTTTTGATCACTTGAGGATTTTTAGAACATCTCTCATTCTTTCGCTGTCAGTATATTTATCCATCTTCCTGTTGAGATATCTGGTCTCTTGTCGGCTTCTGCATCTTCCATTCTTATCTTGATATACACATGTCATACAGGGATGCGTTTCGTCTCCAAATTTTCGGCACAATCTTGGTCGATCTTCGTAAATATTACAGCTATAATCCTCCTTAAGAAAGACACACTTTAGGTTTGGCGTGATGGGAAGGATAGTAGCGATGTCTTTACCCAGTACCTCTAAAGAAAGGTCTTCTGCCAAATCCGGCCCATTCATTTCTTTTGTTTCTATCGGATGAGTAACGATCTTATCCTTATTGCGCTCGAATATTTCTTTAGGCATCGGAAAACAACCACAACAGGAAGCTTTGCACTTAGAATGGGATTTGGAGCAGTCCATTTTCATTTCTTATAGTCATAGTTATAGCTCTCAATTTCCACCTCATATCCAAGCTTTCGAATCAAATTCAACTGATTGAGGGTAAAACATTTCCTAGTAGGCATGTCCAAGACTTGCAGCATTTGGTCGGCTGTTTTGTTGTTAGGATAGTAAACCATACGCCCATAAAGATGGCGCTCTTTAACTTTTATTTTCATCTCTTTACAACTTCATGCTTACAGCATTCTTTTCTATTCCATTGAGAGTCCACCAAATCTTTGACCTTTCTTTCAATCATTTCACGGCCTTCGATTTCGTCTTTGAATTTGTCTTTGATTAACAGAACCATTGTCTCGGCCGAAGAGAGCATCATCAGTGCGACTAATTCCATGTATTCAAATGGTTTAGTTTCTTTCATTGTTCTCCTTGAAGATTTCAGCTACCGTTTTCTTAAGAGCATCAACTACGTCTCTTAAAACCTTTATTTGCATATCACTAGTTTCCTTAAGGTAATCTAAGTCCATCATTATCCTGAAAGATATTATTACAAAATAAACTACAAATGCTATCTCGAGTATGTCTCTATATTCCATTTTTTCCGTTGGTTCCTTGTGTCGATTACTATATCACTTAGTCATAATTTTTTGCACCATACGAATCCTGTTGATCAATTAATTTATATATGCTAACCGGAATTTTAGCAGGGAGGATAGCAAATGGACTTAACTATATCTCAAATATCGAAGATGTATGATGTAACGAATCAATCAGTATTTGTGGCTTTAAGAAAAAATAGACTTAAGGGATCTAAGCCTGATGGCACTCACTGGGCCATATCTAAAGAAGATTACGAAGATTACAGAAGTCAGAGATATTCTCGAAATAGCCTTAAATATGAGGGAGAGTTAGTTTTCCCACCTCGTTCGGGGCTACTTTCCGTAAGACAAGCAGCAGAACTACTAGAAATTGCAGTTAACCGACTTTATTATGCTATTTACACAAATAGGATTAAATATATACGAAAAGGCGCAGCATATGTATTAGATATAGATAATGTCAGAAATTATGCGATTCAATATTTAAATACTCATCTAAATGACTAAGAAAGTCGGTCGTCCTCCTACTGAAATCAATTGGCCTCTTCTGGAACAACTAGTTAAGTTCCATGCTCCTATAAATTATGTAGCTCGTCAAATCAAGGTAGATGAAAAGCGTCTTTGCAGAGAGATTAAAAGGATTTATAATGAAACGTGGCCAGAATTTGCCAAAAGGCTTAAGAATGAAAGCTGTACCTTTCTAGTTGGCAAAATGTGGCAAAAGGCTATTCAGGGAAGTGAAAAATGGATGATGTATATGGGAAAATACTATTGCGGACACAATGAACATGAGCTTGAAAGGCAAGTCAAAGACAAATATGAAAGCAAAGATAGTGAAGTGAAAATATCTGTCATGCAACAATTGTTCGAAAGCTCTCAAGAAATGCTAAGAATTCATGGAAGTGTTGCGGAGCCAAGGATACTAGACGAAAAGGATTCAGAGGATGAATGACATGTCAAAAGAAGTGAAGTTCTTCGCAGAATATGTTTTATTGGAAACCCATACTGAAGAAGAAAAAAACGAAGCTTTAACTTATCTTCGGCTATGGAAGAAGTTTAATCTCCTGAAAATAAGAAATGACTTTCCAAATCTTAAGCAAATCTATGAGGATCAGATTGTCTATAGGCCCGCATTAGACCCATTTAAGGAAGGAACATTATCACTTAAGTTCGCTATGGTTCCAAAAAATTTAAATGAAATTACCTAACCCGCTGATATGGATAGCCACCAAGTTTGATGAGTTCATTTAAGGCGGCTCCAAGGCTTGGGAACTTTCCACGCCACCAACGGCCCCATCTATTGGATCCAGTCGTCCTAGCCACCCCATCTCCATGAGCAAACATCTCAAAAATCTGTCTTGGCACTCCATCGTATTTATAAACCGATCCGTTTTGAAATCTTGTCGTAAGAACCCTGCGTAATGGATCATACCGAAAGCCATACACATTAGAACTTTGCAATGGTGCCTGGTTAATACCATCCGCATGACCAAGTGGCAATTCAGTCTGCGTCTCATTGATTTGGTTCATCAAGGCGTTTAATTGGGCCGGATTTTGCGCTATCTGTTGTAATTCGGGGTTAGGGTAGGATCGGGCATATGCCGTGAAAATATCTGGGTTTCCGCGGCTTAGCGCCCAAAGCTGTCTTGCGATGTCTGGAACTTGCGATTGAACGGTTGGTTCCAGCTGAGCCGGAGGAGGCGGGGATGGCGCTTCGGGTTGTTGTCCTTCAATCAATGGCCTTAAAGTAGCTACTAACGTTCTTGCTCTCTCGGCTAGTTCTTCCTGGAATTCTGGCGGAGCATGAGCAACAAGATATCGCACCCGCAATAGAATGTCTCGAAGATTAGGGATTGCTGCTGTCATCGGAAGCGATCCCCGTTAGGTCATATTCGATCTGTTTAGCGTAAATCTCACACATAAGTGCAATCATTATATCAAGAGAAACTCTATCACCTATTGCTAAATAGCAAGCAATATTCATGCAGATCGCTGCGGTTTTTGAATGGCTAAAGTGTTCTGTTAATCTTTCCAAAACTTGTTGAGTTGCTTTGGTTGCATCAGAATTTATATCATCCCATCCAGCCATATATTTTCCTTTTATCTTTCATAATTGGTATGTCTTTTACGTCTTTTCCTAGATTTTTTCTCTTCTACCCACTTATCATAAGCTATCATAATCAGATTACATCCTGCTTGTTGGGATGTTTCACACAGATGCAACATATCCAACAAAGCACGCAAAAGCGATGCCATACGTATATCGGAAGAGAAATCTTTTCTTTCGAATTCTTTGATGATTGCATTGGCTATTACTTCGACCTCTAAGGGATAGTCATTCATAAATTCCCGTGTAACAATTCCATTGGACTATAACCATACATTTCTCGCTTTAATTGTTCAGAGGTCATTTCTTGTCTTTCGTCTTCTACTCGATCAGCTCCGAAATGTGTGAAGATAGCGTACCGCAAGGCGTCTGGAGCATGATCATTTTCTTTTGTAGGCTTATCCTCACCTTCATTAGCAGCCTTTTGATTCCATATGTATGAATAAAGCGATTCGATAAGGTTCTTGCAGCTTTCATGTATCAATATCTCTTTATTTCCTATTCTGCTGGAAATGGACTTGATCCCATTGACGACATCGTTATTCGCTTCATAGATCGGCAATCCACGTCGTTCAAGCTCTGTTCTTAAGCTCAGCGCCGAAGGATCGACATAAACAGATTTGAGGTTGCTAATGCTTTTCAGAAACTCGAAGATATCTTCTCCAAGTTCCCAGTCTGTCTTATTTCTGCCCGTTACTCTTGAATCGTAATAGTATTCTTTGAGGACTCTGATCTTTCCGAATCCACTCGGGTATATTCCAATAAGAAGGCAACACGTTGCATTGCTTGTCCCATAGTCAATCCCAGCAATGTGATAGGCTGCGGAATAGGGATCGTCTCTGTAGATGTTTTGCTCATCGAAGCAATCGTAAATTAAACCATCGGCTGCGGCCCATTCACCAAGAACGAAGCGTTTGTACCACATGCCCTTATTCTTGCTTCTTAAATGATTTTTATATACTTCGTCAAGCACGGGGTTATCATCAAGAAAGAATTTGAAGTGCTTGATATCAGCTTTCTTATCATCAAGATATTTGACTTTCATCCAATGTTTCGGGCCGGCTGGATTCGCAGTTGCTAAAATTTGTGCATTTGTTATACTACAGCGATTATCAATCTCCTCGAATACAGAAAATGGAAGAAGAGTCAATTCATCTATATAAGCTAAAGAAAGCGTCCGACCTCGAATCCTCCCAATGGCTCCTTCATCTTTCGCCCCAACAAATGTTAGGCGTCGCCCAAAAAGCTCAAGTTGATCGACCCCAGCCCCAGGAATGGGAAAGTCAAGGATCTCGAAAAGATCCTTTATCAAATTCATCTGAATAGTCGTTCTTGATACGCCGCAGATCATGGCATCGCCTTTCGGCCCTCTCATCAATAGATCAGCAAATCTTACCAAAGAAGAATAGGTTTTTCCAGATCTTACCGCTCCTACCCAAAAGTTAAATCTTGCCGTTGAATCAGAAATTGTAAGGAATTGTTTTAGCCCAAGAGTTTTTTTGCTCATTTGTTGCCAATATTTCAGAAATCATTTATTGATTCAATCATATAGATCAGCTGTCTATATGCCGGTTGTAACTCCTCTCGCCAAGGAATTTTAAACGATCCCAAGGGTAGCTCCCAAGGCATAAAGCGACTAGCCTCGCAGGGATCAAGCGAAATTCAAAGCGGAGGATATCCCATGTCTACAAATGTTTCGGGGATAACCACAGTAGCTAATAACTCTCCAGAGCTTCCATTGCAAGCCTCTGAGTTTTTCTTGGCTACGAGACAATTTAATCTTATCCATAGCTTTGGCGCACAAAAACACTTTGCTAAAGCATTTATCGGAAAAACTACCCGATTGAGCAGGTTTGCTCCTCTCAGTCTGCAAGGTGGGCAGCTTGATGGATCAGGGATTGACCCTAAAATGTGTGGGGTCATTAAATCTTGGGTAATTGACTTGGAGTTCCAAGCAGCATAAGCTGATGGATAACAAGGGGCAAGATATGGACGAAATAGAAAAAATTATTCCAGTAAAACTTCCTATAGGCACATCTATATCTATAGGAAAACAAATCGCACGTTTCAAGAGAAATGTATGTGGAATATCTAAAGATTTATTAGGTCCAGCTCAGCCTGAACGACTAAATCCTGAGAATCATTCCGGTGAGATCACCGGAATGATATGCGATAGTCTGACCACTGCGCATAATGAAAACGTTTAGCAAGAAGAAGCTAATGAAGAAAAAACAGAAAGGCGATCAAGCACATTGGGAAGGAAAGTACTTTTGCGACTGTCGTATTCGAAATTTTCGGAAATGGCTTGGACTTAAACGTTATGGAAGGCAGTGAGGGATCTCCGAAGAGGGATCCCCGCCTAATCATTGTCCACTTGCCAAAAGAGGCTAGATGGGCTCGGGAGGCGCTAGAAATGGCGCCGACTGTTTAGGTCATAAAAGTAACAGAAATTGGCACCAGAAGTTCCCATCCGAACTGATATCGACGCAGATATGGAAATATTTGCGAAGAGCATCATCGTGAACGAACAGGTCGATCTTTGGTCTAACCGTGGCACATTAGCAAAATACATGATGCTTTTGGGTCAGTGGATGAGAAATAAAGAGGACGTTTTAATGCGTGACCTTTTTGCAAGTTCCATCTCATATACGGATGCCATTGGGGGCAATAACGGCGATATTCCAAGTAATCCCTCCTACGAGGATTTCTTGAATAAGGAAGCCGTTCTTAACACCAACGATGCGCAAACTGTTCTTGAAATTGTTGAAGCGACCGATCAGTTCTCAACATCGCCAAGAATGGATTCATACCTTGGACTTGCTCATACCGATCTGACTCCTGCACTTAACTTGACTGAGAACTTTGTTCTTAAGTCAGCTTATCCAGGACGAGGAGAATCGGTTAAGAAAGAAGAATACGGAAGCTGTGGAAGATTCAGACTTTTCATTTCTTCACATGCGCAAGTAATTCCTAATGCATCCGATCAAGGATACAACGTCTACCCAATTCCTCTTTATGGAATTGAGGCGATAGGAAAGATCGAGCAAACAAGATATACCCACAGATTAGGAACACGTCCAGACTGGGTTGTATCAAACGTAGCTCAAAACAGTGGGTTATATGCAAAATTCGCGTTAGCGCGAACAGTGCAAAACCAAAACTGGGTAACTGGATTAAACGTAACGGCATGGGTGTAATATGAGCATATCTTTTATCGCAGGCAACAGCTTCATTTCTCAAGGTGTTGCTCAGTATATTCCTCTTTCTGGCGGTGCGGATTATTTTGTTACAAATAACCTCACCCAAGCAGGCGTATCCGATCCTGGAGCAAATACTGGGATTAAATTTGAATGGTGGGCGGATCAATCTCCGGCAAATGGAGTAATTGAAACCTTCCGTACAGAAACATCAGGGTATCTAAATACTACCCTCTTGACCAATGGAGCTTTAACTTATGTATCAGGATATCCCATGCCAGGCGCACCAATAACAGGAACGGCTATAACCGCAGCAAATCCAGCGGTTGCATCTGCAACAAATTCCTATTCCGATGGGAATGTTGTACTGTTAACCGGTACAACTGGAATGCGGCAAATCTCTGGGATGCCTTTTCAAATCAGCTCAGTGAGCGATTCCGCTTTCACTTTGCTAGGCTTGGAAGCATCAGGATTTGCGGCAGCGGCCACAGCTTTCACGGCTAGGCTGCTTCCTAATTATCAGGCAGTATTGCCTCAGTATATGTTCGTTACAGGTGTTTCTCAGTCAGCGCAAGCTTATGTTTCGCTTTCTGTGGATCCTGCTACATATTATGCGCCAGGCATGAAGATCCGGTTTGATATTCCATCAAGTTATGGAATGAGCCAATTGGATGGATTGCATGGAGTTATCCTTGATGTCGATGTTGAATCTCCTCCTTCGGGCGTTTCAGATTACAACCTTTTGGTTGCGATTAACACATCTGGATTCTCGCCATTTGCTTTTCCTGCTTCTGCGGTTTCGGTCGTTCAGCAGAGATTTGCAACGATTGCGCCTGATGGACAAGCTTCCTATTACAACTTCCAGAACAATACTCAGTATGGATACAACTTTTCATTAGCGCCTTTCCGAAGTGCTTATGAATTCCCATACATGGTGTTAATGGCAGGAGCTAATGGGCCGGCTGGCGTAGCAAGCGACATCATCGAGTGGGCCGCTTACAAATATATTTAGGAGCTTTCAAACCGCCCCTAAATTACGGATGCTCTCTTAAAAAAGGGGCATCCGTCCTTTAACACAAAATCCAAGAGGTAAAATGAGTTTAAATATCACTCCAAAAATGATTACAAATGGCATTGAACATGGACTTTTGAATACGCTGGTCAATCAAGTGCCAAGAAAGCATAGATTCAGAAATGTTGAGTCGAGCAAGAAAGAAGAATATGAGAAAAAGCTAAAACACGATTCTCAGCTAGAAACGGTTCGCTATATCAACTATAGAAATCAAGATGCTGGACAACTTCAAGCGGATTACACCGCTGGAGCTGGCGAGCCATATTATTTATTTAATTTTCTTCACGATCACGTTTATACGATTCCAAAAGGTTTGATCGCGAAAGTAAATGATGTTTCTAGGCTCCCTCCAAAAAGAGAAGGTTCTTTAGATGCAAATGGGCAACCATTAACTAAAGATGGAAAGCCGAAGAAGATTCATCAATTTATTAAAGAAATGTAATGGCAACGGTAATAGCTCCGGCAAATACGAGTGTCTTTGCAATAAGGCAAGAGGCTCGTGAATATATAGGAATTTCTTCGCTGTCTTTATTGCCGGATGCTGTTTTAGATCAAGAGATAAACTATTTCTACATAGCTAATATTCCTGAGTCAATAAAGCTTGATCAACTTAAATCTATTTATACGTTTTATACTATTCCTTATGTAGACACCTATCCCATTGACGTAAATCAGTATCAAAGCTTTCGGGAGCCAGTCTTCATTGATGGGCTTCGAGCGGCATATTATAAAGATCGTCTTCAATTTTATGCTTGGTGGCCAAAAGTCAGGACATATTTACAGCCGGCGTATGGAGACGGATCAACGACCTCGTTTAATTTCACTCTAAGAGCCGTTCCTATCGTTCGTAAGACTTTCATGGCCTCTTCTACGGATGCAACAGGATTCCAGCTTATTTGCGCAGATGTGGGCGGTTCAGCGACATCTGGATCCAATACCACAAGTCAGTTGCTTCAAGTTTTTAGAAACAATCTCGGAAATATGACACCGCCATTTCCTCCTACTTCGCCATCTCCGGCAGATCCATTGCCAAATCCTCCTTATAATAATGTTGTCGGACAAATTAACTATCAGACTGGCCAAGTCTCTATAACTTGGCCTACTGCTCCGGCGGCTAATCAACCTATTTATGTGAACTTTTATGCGCCAACAACAGGAAGACCAAATTCACTATTGTATTGGAATAACGAGATAGTGATAAGGCCAGTGCCTAGACTTTCCCATCAGGTTACTCTCGAAGCATACCAAACACCATCTCAATTTCTAAGTTCCACAAATGAACCATTCTTGAAGAATTTTAAGAGATATATTTCTTTAGGAGTAGCTGTCAATATTTTGGATAGAATTGGCGATACAGATAGAAGAAATTCATTGATTGGCCCATTTGAAGAAGCCCAAGGAAGAGTTCTGGAACGACAAGCCAATGAAGAAATCGGGCAAGCAAACGCAACAATATTTAATCAAACTGGGCCTTATACAGCTCAATATCCATATGGAGGTTATTGGTATTAGAAGAAATTNATTATTAACCTTTTGCATGGAGTCAGGAAATGAAACCAAAGAGAAATATATTTATGGAATTTTGGGAAAAAGTTAAACATTTTGTAACGAATTTTGATCCATTTGCGGCGATTGATTTGAGGAAATAAGAGAATATGGTTTTACCCTTTGATGATAGTAGAAAGATATCTTTCCTCCAACTTGCACATCCGAGCGTGGAAATCTTTTGCTTCATTTTGACTTTCTTTTCTAAATTCGTGCATTTCATTTCTCATCTGAAGATAGAGAGATATCCAAATGCCCATGAAAGTTAAGAAAATCAATACATTTGAACCAACTATAACGGCAACATTCCAATCCATATATTACTCCATTTTAAGGGTTAAAGAATGACACATACGCCATTAACAGTCAACAAATTCAAGACCGGCCTCGTTCAATATCAACCGAATCAAATATTAAATAACGATGCGTTTCCTGTCCTCTTTAATGCTTTCACTTATCGAAATACCGTAAAAAGGCGTTTAGGATGGCAGACAATCGGACAGCTTGCAATTACTTTGACGGACGCATCCCTTGGCAATTCTAGTGCGAGCCCTTGGTCATTCAATATTTATTCTACCCTTGCAAGTCCTATAACTGGGCAGCCCAATGCTCAAATCCAAATTGGATCAGTTACCATAAGCATTGCTACGACCCCTGATGCTCTTGTTTTCATAGATCAGGGAGATGGAACATTAGCCACCAGTCCAGTTTCATCAAATAGCGGTACGATTAACTATGCCACAGGCGATGTTGTCCTCACTTCATCTGATGCAGGAGGGGAAGCGGCCACAATCACTTTTACATATTATCCGCTTCTCCCTGCTATGGGAATATTCGACAGAAATGATGCTACGCTCAATGTTCAGAATGTTTTCATGGATACAGTTTATACTTATAGATATGTTCCCACTGTCGGATTCCAACAGTTCCCTACTGGAACCACTTGGCCTTTAGCTGATTATAACTTACCTTCATCTCAAAATTATTGGCAAGACTCAGGAAATAATCCTATTTTCTGGATCACAAATATTCAAGGACAAGCAGGAATTTCGATTCAATATACAAATGGCCTTTCCAGCGCTGTGTGGTACCCATTTAGTCCAACAGTTGATGGCACTAATAATATGTATCAGGCCAAATTCCTGATTCCATTTAGAGGTCGCTTATTTGCCTTTAACACTCTTGAAGGTACATCTATAGCGTCGGGGGTCAATTACCGAAACAGAATACGTTGCTGTGCCATTGGAACGCCTTTCACCGAAACATCAGTTATAGTTACCACTGTAAATGCAAATGCCTGGAATGACACGATACCTGGACAGGGATATTTTCAAGATATCCCTACTAACGAAGAGATAGTCGGCGCATGGCAGGTGATGAACCAAATCATCGTAAAGTCCTCAAGAAAAACTTACGTCATAACTTACACAGGAATCAGTACGACTCCATTCAAAGTGGATTTGCTCGACGACAATCAAGGATCAACTTCTGGTTTTAGCGCAGCAAATATGGGCTCTTATATCATTGATGTCGGTAACAGATCGGTTAATGAGACTTCCCCAGTTTCCTTAAAAACCATTGATGAAAAGATTCTGAACTTTTGCTTCGAAATCAATAAAGGAAACAACGGTTTTGCAAGAGTTTATGGCATCAGAGATTTTATTTCTCGATGTAATAGCTATATTTTCCCATATCAGGCAGAAGGGGAAAATCCTGTCCGCTATCCCAATCGGAGACTGATTTATAACTATGATAATAATTCATGGGCGATTTATCAGGATTCCCTTACCTGTTTGGGGTATTTCAGAGAAAACTTAGCAATTACATGGGCAGAAGCAGATTTTACATGGGCAGAAGCAAACTTCACCTGGAATCAAAACACAACAAACGAGCCCCTAATTGTAGCTGGAAATCAACAAGGATTTATAGGAGTTTTGGATTCTGATGTAGAAGAGGGGCCATCATTAGCAATCACGAATATCAATCCAAATGGTGGATCCGATGCAGCGATCTTCACCTCTCCATTAAATCAAATGGCAGATGGAACCGTCATAATGATAAGTGGAATTGTTGGAGATATGTCCTCTCTAAACGATACCGTCGGGGCGATCACTTCGATTGATGAAAATACTTTCTATATTTTTACATATGACTCAATCACAGATGAATTTCGCCTTCCAGTAACAATAAGTGCAGATGATTCCTACATTGGGGGCGGAGTTATACAAGTCCGTTATAATTTCAACATGCAGACAAAAGCCTTTAACTTTATAGATGAAGGGCAGTCAATGCATATTGCTTATCTTGATACACTTGTGAATGTAAATCCAAATGTTAATATTCAGCTTTCAGTTTATGCCTCATTGGATGATTCAGAACCGGTAAATCTTTCTCCTCAGAATCCATATGGACAAAGTATTTTCGGAAACATGATTTCTCTTTCCAATCCTACCACTTATGAGTTAAACGAAATTAACAATAGGGCATTAGTAAACCAAAGAGCCAATATGTTGACTTTAGGATTTTCGTTATCTAATTCTACGATGGCATCGGACAACTTCCTCACTCCATTCGTTTTATCATCCTTTACGTTATGGATGAGGAAGGCTGGCCGTCCATTGATGCCATTAGGAGGAGGATAATGAGTTTCAATCCGAATATTCCTCTCAGCACTGATATCCTCAGCGACAGCCAGGTAGATCTGTTAAACAACAACACAGCAAATAATACTTGGAGTTCAGTAGATCATTATTCATTGGCCAATCTTACCTCGAATAATGGATTTCATCTGCATGTAACAACGCCGACACCTTCAAATTCTACGCATTATACTACAACTTTAAATACCCTGCTCTATGGGATGCAAGACAATGCAGCAATCGGAAATATACAATATTCTCGCGGCCCCAATGATGCTGTGCCAAGTCCTGTAACTACACTTCAATCAAGTTCAGCAGGGATTTCTATAACCAGTAACTCTTCTGTAACGATATTAAATTTTAATCCTTCCCCTACCCCTCTTCCTTATTGTTATGGATATTTGATTGCTATTGGACAGACTTCATCGTCAACGGTAATAGGATCCTCAGGCATATTTTTCTGGAACGGATCAAATGCCGGAACAACCTATGCAACATCATCTAGTGCGCAACTGCAATTTAGTTTTTCTGGAACGAATCTAATTTTATACAACGCAGGGTCGAATTTAACAAATGTTGCGTGGACACTTAGATTTGAAAGGATTTGGACACCGACATGACATCATCAACTAATGCGATTGATTTTTTCCAAGAGTTTCGCAACATTCCTCAGAAGTGGGAAGAGGCTGCAAACTTTTTCAATTGGTGGCTTCTTCAAAACACTAACTATCTCAATTCAAAAACGATCGGAATATATTCACCTCAAATAATCCCATGCGGAAAACAATTCTTAGTAAATGGAATAACTTATGATGCCTTTAGAGAAACTATTAGTGTGGGCGCTCTTCCTGATGCTACTACTGCTTCATATCCTCATAACATTGACACTACTATAGGTTTTAGATTAGTTGATCTTTATGGATTAGCAAATGATACCAATGACAATCTATACTTTCGATTTGATATGTGGTCAATTGCAGGTCAAGACATTATGGTTAATATGGACAGCACAAATATTAATATAACTACAGGGAGTGATTATTCATCTTACAATGACTCATTCGTTGTGATTGAATATATCCAAGGAGTGGCATGAGCAGTTTAGGTCAATTTTTCACAGGAACGCCAGGGAGATTTGAACAGAGATCCTTACTTGGGCCTGAGCAGCAACAAGGATATCAACAGCTCCAACAGGCGGCACAAGGCCCAGGAGCCGGTGGAGCTTTTGGAACAGCAGCAGATTATTACCGAAATCTTTTGTCTGAGAATCCTAGCGCATTGCAATCAATGGTTGCTCCTGAACTTAGGAATTTTAGACAAAACATTATCCCTGGAATAGCAGAACAATATGCTGGTTATGGAAGTTTTGGTGGCTTGAATAGTTCAGGATTTAGAAATGCTACTCTAAACGCCGGAACTGATCTCGCTGAAAGAATAGCAGCCTTGAGGCAGGGATTCAGAGGACAGGCAGCTCAAGGACTTCAAGGAATTGGAGAGAAGAGCTTAGGGCAATATTTTGCAAATTCTTACACACCACGAACTCCTGGATTTTTAGAGGCTTTGGCACCTGGCTTGGGTGCAGCATTAGGTGCAGGAGCAAGCGGAGGACTGTCTTCTTTGCTTCCTTGGCTCTCACAATTATTAGGATTGGGTGGTCAAAAGCCTAACACAGAAACAGGAGTGCAAGGATGAGCATACAAATATTGCCAGAGCAGCCTTCTTTTGCATCTGCTCTTGGAACTGGATTAGGAAAAGGTCTGTCGAACCAACTTCCACAAGAAATTGAAAGATATAGGCTAGGGGCAGGAATAAGGAACTTTGAAAACAATCTACAAGGTAAATCACTTTTCGAAAGATATGGAGCATTGGCCTCTATTCCTGGAATGACTCCTGGACTTTTTTCCGCTCTAGCTCCTTTTATTCAGAGTTCAGGACAAGAACAAGCTTTGAAAATAAATGCGGGAAAAGGAAATGAGAATATTCAACAAAATGTAGTTACTCCACAAAACGAAAATATATCTGAAAATAATATGCCAATTTTTCAGCAAAATGAAAGAGGACAACCAGCTAAAAATTTAGCTACAGAATATTTCCGCCCAGAATATAGATCTTTAAATCCCACTTATGAATCAGCCCAGAGAGCTTCTGCAAATGACATAAACACTCTCAAGAAAGAAGCAGAAGAGGTCAGAAATGCATATTTCCAAAAAGACAAACAATTAGCTGAAACAGAAGTTGGAGGAGAATACCTTCAACGACTTCTCCAAAAATACGAAAATAAATTGCGTCCAGGAGCAAATATTCAGCAATTAGCGAACGACTATGCAAAGGAAGCTATAGATTTTGCCCGTGAAAAAGCTGGCAACAGGCATATTTTCGATTCATGGAGTATTTTTCATCCTCCTACGGAAAAACAAATAAAAGACCTTCGTAGAAATATCAAGAATTACACAAAGCGAGGAGTACCTATCCGAGAAGGAATAGATGACATTGTAGATACACAAGATGTAGGGAGAGGATTTGCCAGCTATATTGCAGATGATTTGAGAGATTCTGCTGCGGCCAAACCGATATATTCTTTGCCTAATGCTGATTTAACTCAGCCAACAGGTAAAAGAAATGCAGCATTAGACAATGCAGCAAGAGAAGCTGCTGCTAATCTCAAACCCACCGATCTAATTGGTTCTCTGTCATATATAGCTGATGCAAAAGGATATGACAGTCAACTTCTTCAAGATAAAATCAGTGATTACGCAGACGAAAACAATATTCCCTTAACCGCCGATCAAAGAAGCGACCTAAATAGAAGAATGACTCCAGCTCCTAAATCTCTTGCAGAAGTATGGATAGAAGCAACCACAGGGATACCCGTTAACTTTGCGAAAAACTACAGGCATAAAATTCTTGAAACTACCAGTGGTGAAAGGGAAAAAGCAAGAAATGGTAGATAAATCAAAAGTAGATAAATTATTAGGAGCTGCGGGGGCATTAGGAAGCGGAACAATACTTAAGGCCATCGGGAAAATAGCCCCTGGGATTGGATCATTTGTCTCTGGTGCTTACACGGCCGGATACGCCGCGGATCAGATCATCGACTTCATTCGAGATAAAATGACAACAGGAGCAGAAAAAAGAAATTTAAGTCAATTGTCTACGCGAGAATCCCAAGGAACTCAAAGACCAGATGAGAGAGCAGAACTTGCCGAATTTAGGCAAAAAAGAAGGCCATTTGAAAATGTTTCAGGCCTAGCAAAATTAGGCGCACAAGGTATTAGTGGATTAGCAACTGCTCGATCTTCAGCAGCAGCTCAAGAATTAGAAAGGGAGCAACAGCAAGCGATACTAGATCAAAAACTGCAAGAGCAAAAAGGAAGAGAGGAGGAGGCAGCTTTTCGGAGAGAAAGGGAGCTAGAATTGCAAAATGAAAATACAAGATACAAGAAGTCCGCCGAAGACCGTGCCATCGCCAAAGAGCAAAGAGAGATTGAAAGAAATCATTCTACTGAACAAAGAGAATTAGCAGCAGCACAAAGAGCAATCGAAAAACATAAAGCAAATCTAGCAAGAGGTTCTAAATCCAATTCTCGAAACAATGCAGCTGAGTTTAAAGCAACTGGGAAGCCTCCAGAAACATATGTTGATGCCCTCCATGAATTAGACGAGCTTATCAATTTTGCTAAGGGCATCCAAAGATGAAAATAGAGCAGGGATATACCGAAGCTTATGGCCAATCAGGTAATTCCCTAGTAAAAAGAGCCGAAGACTTTTATCAAAAACATGAACCCTTCATTTCTCCTTATTGGTCAGAATCTCAGATTGATTCAAGATTCATCTCTGGTGATCAGCAATTATTAAACATTCTTTACGATCCTAAATCTCAGGTGAATAATCCTTTCATCATCAATTTGATGCAGCGATATATCGGAATGATGACGGGCTTCCAGCGTAATCATCGCAAATCGCTAATGATGCTGCCATTCCAAGAAGATGCTGATCAAATGTGCGATGACTATAACGGAGTTTTTAAATGGTGTGAAGAAAAAAGCAACTTTCAGGAAATTTTCTCAGATAGCTGGGAAGGATCCACTTCTGTAGGCATCAATTTGATGCATGCCTATCCAGACTATTCCCATGACTTTTCCTCTCCTGAAATCCAATGGAATGCAATTAGCAGTATTGATTTCATGCTAGATACAAGCTTCAAAAAAAGAGATCTTTCCGATTGCGAGGGTATCTATACAAGAAAATGGATATCTAAGAGAAAAGCTAAAGTATTAATGCCTGGAAGGGAAAGAGAAATAGATAACATTCCGATAGGATGGGGACAAGATGGCAAATTTCCAATACAACAAGCCCTCCTTGCTAACAAGATCGAATCACTTATTCCTTATGACGAATTCCACTATCTTTCTACACGAAGCGCTAAAGTTATATATGACCCACAATCCAAACAAACGGTCGAATGGGAAGAGGAAAAAGAGGGTGAGGGCAATGAGCTGAAAATGATTCAGCAAATGATGCCATGGCTTGTGATTAAGAAAATGGACATTCCTACAGTCAGATTAGGAATTCTTATCGGAGGAAAGCCTTACTATGATGGCCCAAATCTTCTAAATATAGACCGATATCCATATGCCTTAAACCTCGCAAACTATTACCCCGATACGCCAGCCCCACGAATGAGGATTCAGGGGATGGCTCGCCTTATGCGTTCTCTTCAATTCCTTTATACATTACGCAAAATGGCAGAGCTTTCAATTCTTCAATCCCAAGCCAATACCGGCTGGATCTATCCTGTTGATGTCGTTACTGATCCAAAAGCTTTCAGGCAGACACAAGATGGAATTGTTATTCCCCTTAAGAAAGGCCATACACCAGCAGAGATCCACAGAATAGAGCCGCCTAATATCAATCCTTCGATCATTGAACTTTCAAAGCTTCTTAAGGATGATTTTTCCGCTGTTACCGGCATAACTGATGAGTTGCTGGGAGCTAGCGTAAAGGACAACTCAGGAATATTAGAAATGTTCCGACAGGCTTCCGGACTTGTTACCTTGCGAAAACTTTTCGATGGGGCTGACTTTTGTCTCCGTCAATGCGGAGAGATATTAAGGGATTCAATTCGAAAGAATTTTACACGCTCTAAAGTGAAATTGATATTAGGGAGAGATCCTATAAATACATTTTTTTCTAGCATTGCGAACAAATATTCTATATGCGTAGAAGAGGGAGCTTATTCAACGACTCAACGGCAAATGGAGCTGCAACAATATATCCACTTCAAGCAGCTAGGAATGAACGTTGCCGATAAAACGATTTGGAGAGCTGCATTTTTGACTAATAAGAAACGAGCCATGCAAGAAGCCGAAGAGGTGTCAAAAGCGCAGCAGCAGCAACAACAGGCCCAGCAGCAGCAAGAGGCTCAAAAAGATCAAGCCGATGTCGCAGTGAAATCGGCAAAAGCGCAACTGGATACATCCAGAAGCATAGAAACGTTAGCTAAATTAGGAATCTAGGAGGATTCAGATGAAAGAAAGAGCAGATATGCGACTTCCAAGAGAAGAAATTGGGATCAAAGATCATAGGGAAATGGACGTGGGAATGGCAGAATGTTGCGATTGCCGGTATTTAGAGGGTGAAGACCCAGCAGAATATTCCATGAAACAGGAGAATGAGCTTGCCCAAAACGTTAGGAAACACCGAGCGCCTTAAGACAGCCGGCGAGATCCAGAATTACCTTCGATCGAAAGAAGGGGAAAATTATTCCCATTTTGATCTTGGCTACACTTTTTCATCTTCCAAGATTCAAGAGGGGATAGAAGAATGTGTAAATAGACACTGGGATACTTTCCATGAGTCGATTACTCAATTTTGTGTTGTATGTTTTCTGGCTTTTGGTGAAGGCAATCTTACTGATGTTGTTAGGGTTAAGTTTATGGGTGTTCCTTTTCTACCCTCTCCGGCTCCTTTACAATCTGTGTGGCTTATTGATAAGAAATTAGAGGGGGGAAAGCTTCTTTGGTGTTTGCCACATGCCGAGAGAATGGCTCAGATTTCGGAAGAATTCTCTTTTGATCCCCACGCTTTGAGAATGAAAACTTGGTGTGATTGGTGGTATATGGGAGCAAAAGTTTTCTGGGAAAATATCAGGAAAATGCATGGGATCAAAATGCTATCTCATTCCGAGCATAATGACCGACACAGGGAATTGGGAGGTAAGTATATCAATGATGAGTTTCTTGGAGTGCCTTCCGATTCCTCTTATCTTCCCGAGATTAGGATCAAGAAACTCGAAACAGTGAGAAATACCAGCTTTGTGCAAGGTCTTCACGATCTTGACAGGGAGGCCAATTGATTGTATTGGCACCTGCATTTGAAGCATTAAAATCCCTTTGTTGTAACGACTTACAATATCATCAATCTTTAATTTTTGTTTGGAGGATTTTTTACGAATGACAGTTTTAAATGAAGAAGTCATAGAAGAACCTATTGTTGAAGAACAAATTCAAGATACACAAGCAGATCAAAAAAAAGAAAGCGATGAAGATAGAAACTGGAAAGCTTTCTTGGAAAAGAGGAAAGAAGAGACAAAAGCCTTTGAAGAAGAA
>JGI24891J29808_1000250_pt1 | contig 50187 bp, 58 predicted proteins | sample FreactcultuFSWF8_FD_29808 | JGI IMG/M metagenome (IMG submission 29808)
AGGGTTTATNTTAAAGGGAGCGGGGGAGGGCTATAGAAGCCGATCCTATTAAAAACGCGTTAGTTCTTCGTATAGAGGTATTAGGAGGACCTATATAAACTACAGGTTATAGAAAAGGTAGGTAGAAGGGGCGTTAGTATTAAAAAGGGAACGCGTACGCAAATCGTAGAGAAACTCGGAAGTCGCGATAACTTTAGGCGTACCCTCTAAGCGCGTATAAGATGTAGATATAATGAAAATTCTCGACCTGTAGTTTCTATAGGTCTAAAAAGCTAGGAAGGAGACCTACGTTACGATGTGCTATAATTAAAAAGGTAGTCGAAAAAAGGTGGTTTAAAAGTCCTACTTAGTATAGAAGCTACATCGAACTCTTAGACGCTCCGCTAACAACCTAGCATTTTCCCCGCATTTTTAACTAATTCTAGACTATGCGCACACTAACTTCACGCTAAATGCTAACCTATAGAATTTATAGGCTTACGTAATAGGTAATATTAGTAGAGTGTCTAATTAATGAGATAATCTTCTACTTACTTACACTACGTCGTAGGTAACACCGATAATGAAATACTAACGACGGAGCTAGATCTCTCTTCCGCTTATTAGATAACGTATTACCTACCGACGCTACGTAGTTTACGTTCTAATACGCTATACTAACGACCTAGGCGAGCATATAAAGGCAGTATATACGGTCGTAACCCGATCTGCTCGTTCGCCTTTATTAATTAACATAGGAGACAGTCCATAAGCTAAGGAGAGAGTAGTAAGCTAATATAGGACATACCATTAACATTAAGATAAGATGCTAAGCTATCGTTATATAGTAGGAAGTCTTAGACAACGTAGGTCTTTTATAGACATACGAAGCATAGTTAAACCTTTTTAGATATAGAGATCGACTTGCGACATCATAAGGACAGTTATTTGCACGCATCCATGCCCGGGTTAGCCTTATCCGAAAGGTCTTCTCTGCTGCCTGCGTATAGTGATACTTGTGGCTTTCTTATACGCGTATAGGTCGTACAAGCAAATACGCGTATATTGAGTTTGACCTATAACACTCGAAACAGCCAAGGATCACACCCTACTAAACCACAATCGGCTTACTAGTTTTCTAGAGAGCCTATACGCGTATAACTGTCGTACCAGTTTTGGAATTCAAGACATAGCCACACGGCTCGATGATCACAGCCAGGATATCATACGCATTTGGGATGGCAGAGAGGTATATATATGGTCTCTTCTCTATATGTCCACATCATCAATCCAACGAGCACTTCTGGTTTAATTGTTATTCTTGAAACACCCCCGATTTGTCTTTTGCTTCTCAGGATGTTATCTGGCATCGTTGTTACAGCACTCCTCTCGGCCACTGCTGCTTCTGCTCTGACCTATCAGAATGTTTCCGAAGGCTACTCGCCAGCAGACAAGACTTGCGAATATCTATACAGGACCTTTCCTGATATAACTTCCTTCTCCAACCAGAGCTCTTACATTGTGGATAACACCAGTAAGTATCATGAACCTGCATGCCCACCAAGACAGTGGCTTACTTTGTACTCCTAGACTTCTGGTCTGCAGCATCTGTATTGAACCCAGCATGTGTCTTCGCTCCCTCAGGTGCAGAAGACCTAGCCATCGCCGTCAAAGCTCTCAAGTACTATGGCTCACCCTTCGCCATCAGAGGAGGCGGACACATGCCCATCGGTGATTCCAACAATATCAACTCCACTGGTGTCCTTCTTTCCAGCAGTGGATTCAAGAGATTGGCTTTATCCCCTGACAGTTCCACCCTCCATGTCGGTCCTGGAAACCATTGGGGCGATGTTTACAACTTCCTCAACAACACTGGCAAGAGCATTGTCGGTGGCCGTCTTGGTGTTGTGGGTATCCCTGGTTTCATCACCGGTGGTGGTATCAGTTTCTTCAGTTGGAAGTATGGTTGGTCTTCGGCCAACATTGCCAGTGTCACGGTATGTTTGACCGTCAAATGTTAGGAAGGAGCGAGCTGACTGTTCGGAAAAGGGCGTGATTGCCAGTGGTGAAGTCGTTACTGCAACCCCCGACAACGATTTCTCCGATCTCTTCTGGGCTCTCCGAGGAGGTGGTAACTCTTTCGCCCTTATCACCGAATTTGAAATGATCACGATCCCTGCCCCTGTGGTCACAGTCGGCACTACTTCGTATGGAACCACGAATCTGACAAAGGAAAGATGGTTAGACGCCATCTACAACTTTGCTTTGTATGGGGGTGAAGATTGCCATGAATGCACGGTAACACCAAGTGCCAGTACTGGCACCCAATACCCGAATGGAACGACCTACACGGCGATGAAATTCTTCGATGGCAATGACACCGCGCCACCTGCTCTTTCCAATTGGACATCGCCCTACTTAAACGCAACTTCCGACACCTTTGCCGCCACAACAATGACTGGTAAGTAACCACTGTACTCCATATTTCCATCAACAGTACTGACAATGGACGTCAGAATGGAGTCAATCCGGCCTCGCCCAATTCGACTCCATCCACGGCCTCCGTAACCGCTTCCACGTCCTCTCCACCTACGCCGACCGTCGCGCCCTCCAGATAATCCACGATACCTTTTTCACTCTCGTCCCCATCCATCTTTCCTCCCTGCAAACCTATATCGCCACATTGACTCCAATGCCAATCTCAAAGCAATACTTCCGTGCCAGCAAAGTCCGTGGTGGAGACCCAATGGATTTGGATCCGGAAGATGGCCCGCATATCTGGTATGAGATGAGTGTGCTGTACACGGTGGAAAGAGATGAAGAATATGTTTCTGCGTTTTTGCAAGCTGTCGATGAGGAAGTGAAGAAGATGTTGGCGGCTGAGGGGATCAAGCAGCCCAAGTATCTTTATCTCAATGACGCTGATAAGGGACAGCCTGTCTTCGAGGGTTATCCGGCTGAGAGCGTGAGAAAGCTCAAGCAGATTCGTCACAAGTATGATCCGGAAATGGTGTTCACTAACCAGATGCCCGGTGGTTGGAAGGTTGCTCACGCTTGAGATGTAGTAGATGGCTACTCAGAAGGATAGTTTTACAGTGTATATTATAAAGATTGTATTCGTGCGTACAAATATCCGTCTATTGGAGAAGAGAAGGGTGATTATCATGCGAGCATACAAAATGCTTACTATGCAGTCGAAGCTCTAGATGTTGAAGCCAGTCGGAAAGGAAGGTCTCGCTCTTCATAGCCTTCCACTTCATCGTCATCTTGATTGCTCTCTTCATCTTCCTCGTAGTCCTCGTCATCATCCTCTTCTCTATCTCCACCCTCTACAGACTCAAGCACAGAGTGATACATGGCAGCATTATCATCATCCTCTTCTACGCTTCGCTGCGCTTCTGAGATATAGCTATCACCCATATCGCCTTCATCCTCACTGAACCGCCGCGTGTTTGCGCGTGACCTGTTGTTTCCACCACGCACGGCTCCACGTATTGACTCATCATCGCTGGAGTCATCATCGCTCTCGGAAGCAGAGAAATCTGCAAGCTCGAGCGGCTTCTCGCGCCAGTAGTTGAAGTCTGTAAATTCTTCGCCGCCACCTTTGACGAGTAGACCCACAGGTGGGAAATAGTGGTCTACGATCTCGCGCATGCTTACGTAGCCAGTCTTGTATGTGTTCAACGACAGGAGATCCAACGACACTTCCGCGTTGGAGTTGATTGTGAAGATTCTCGTGCTGGGAATGTTGACCGAGCGGTATGACAGGGCATCTGTCAGACGATTGCCAAAGCCAGCGTAGAATGGCGAGCCACCCTTGCCGCTCGACTTTCCGACCAAGCCAGTACTACTTTCAGCCGAGGTTGTAGGTCCCGCTGTGGCTGCGTTGTTGCTGCCGCCCAGTCCAGTAAATAGGGCCATGATATCACGTAGACAGGCCATCTTGAAGACTTCCGGCTTTCGGAGATAAACTTCTCGTCTCAGAGCGGCAATGGTTCTGTCAGGACTCATGATGGTTGGTCCCCTTGGTAACTTGAAGCCTCCATCTTGGACCACACCAGCAAGATAGCCTCTCGTTGTATCTGCTTGGCCCACAGATCGAGAGGTGAGGTATAATATATTATAGCCGTTGGCTGAAATTTCTGTGAACAGCTTTGCTACTCCGAGATGAGTCCAGTCGCGACCGATCATGTTCAGCACATGACCCAGTGCATCTGATTTCGTGATTGTTCCATCAATGTCTGAGATGACAATAGGCACATCCCACCGCCAGCGGTAGATCATAGCAGTACAGGTAGCGCGGTTAACGCTGAAGCTCATAGTATTGGGCCCTGGCTTGAGTTCCAAAGACTTGAGTTGATCGCTAGTCAGGCGAAGTGTTTTGGCGTAATTCCGGTTGGGATCTCCTGCAGCTTGAGGAGAAGCAGGCCCGGATGAAAGGCCTACGGCACTGTCAGAGTCTCGTCGCATATGCGAACCGGGATATGTGGCACTCGTTTCGCTACGGGAGTCGTCTGAATGGTAACCAGGATCTGACAGGGCGTCTGTTGAGGTGAAACCAGCCGGCTGTAGGACATTCAAGCCCTGGGCGACTTTCCTGTTGGCCTGTTCCTTTGCCTCTTCACTGCTGTAGATCCACAGGTTGCCCTTCTCGTCTGCACCAATGAGCGACCCAATGTCATAATTTCCCTCCAGCTCTTCTGACAGGATCTTTCTAGCCAGAACTTCGGCGCGTAAGCCTTCGTCCTCACTGCTCTTGTAGCCCGTCATGTCCAGCATGATGTCGCCTTTGTCGGTAACTTGAGAAGGGATATTGGAGCCCCATAGCTTTTTGGAGAGGTTGATAGCTCTAGTCATGGCCTCTTCGGCAGAGACAGGGGGAGGACTTGATGAGCGTTCTGTTCGTGAGCGAGAAGAATCAGAGGGAGCGCGCATGGCTATTGGGTCGCTTGTTTTCATCGAGGCGCTGATGGCAGCCTTTGCAGCGGGAACAGCATCGTCGGTGGCAGAGCGGTGGAGATGGGCGGGGAGCGGTTTGGGATATTCGGAAGCGGCGGACTGGTCGGCATGGTCGTCGATGGAGATGCCCTGACCGTTGTCGCTTTGAGCTCGTCGTTCGGAAGATTGGAGAGGGTTGAAATTGATTGCAGCGATGGATTTGGCGTGCTCTCTTCTGTTGTACGTGGGGGTAGCGGGCAGGGTGGCCGATAATGAGTTGAGGTCGAAGGAGTCGGGTTCAGCTAAAGCAGACGACGAGGTGGATTTGAAGTCGGGACTTGTGGCGGGTGAGACCAAGGGAGAAGTCTGAAGAGCTTCGGGCACGCTGGACGAAGTCTCAAAGACAAAGAAGGCCTCACCCCCCTCGCCGAGTTTCATAGGGAAGTCGCGACGCTCATCGTTGACCTTGAACTCAACCTTCTTCTCAGAGGGCCGGAGTAATGAGAACTTTCCGAAACGAACGTGGAAGGGCGAGCAGGCAAGAGAGCCGTCTTCTTGCTCGACTACAATGACGTCGATCGCGCCGCTGAGGGTGGCCGGGTTGATCGAGTTCCACGTCTTGGAGACGGAGCCGGACAAGGAGCGCACGTATTGCATGGCGCCGACGGATGAATAGATCAACTCGAGCAGAGGAGCATGTGGACGGAGGAGCGATGAGGGAGTGGTAAGAAAGTCGGTGCAAGGACAAAGCAAAAGTGACCAAGCAACCAAGGCCCGAGAGCAGAGTGGACAGCTGATGCGGAAACGCGGAGTCAGAAACGATATAATCTTCACACTCGTACGACAAGTTCTGGCTCTATATGCACTCGTCCTTGGGTTGGCGGCTGCCTATACATCCGTGCTCATGCCAAAGACCAAGGAGCAGCATGTGATATTGTCTTTGCTTGCATGTGACAAAGCTCGAATGTTGGAGGGTTGAAGCTGTCCACGAGTGCTCTGCATGGTTGACACAGATTCAAGCACAAGCACAAGAAGCCTCGGCCTTGGCTCCCTGTCATTTTGATCTTCTGTCAAGATGAATTGATCTTCCCCCGCCAAGAACAATGGCAAGAGCAGCCAATCCAACGCGCTCCACTCTGCCGTTTGTTCCCTTTTCATACATGGCATTCTCTGAATTATATGCGATTATACGGCATAATAAACGGCCTGTTGTTTTGGAGAGTATAGAATATACATGGAAGCGGGCAGACTGAGCTTGACGCGACCGAGTGCACTTCATCACGCTTTCTGGGCGGCGGGCGACAAGGCGGCTTTTGCATCTCAGGCTCATCCTTCTTCCCTCAAAGCCATGCGCCTGCTCATGTTGCTGGACAACGCATATCTGCTCTTCAGCACTACTTTCAACACCTTGTGTGTTGGTGCCGCTCTTGTCTGGTATCTCTCTCTCTCTGCCTCTGCCTTTTCTGTCGACGACGTGCCCTTCCTGCCCATCTCGCTCTCCATCATCTGTCCAGTAGCACGTGCTGACCCATAGCAGGCTCACGTATCGTGCCTATCTCGTTATACATAAACCGCTAGATGAACTCGTTGGCCTTCTAGGTTGCGAGATCCCTCAAGACCCTCATGTCGACCTCGCTGGAATCAAGGCCGATGGCTTCGTCCTGCACTGGAAGCCTGCCGACGAACGCAAATCCATGCATCGCTATGAAATCCAACTAAACGGCTCCATCGTCGGCCAGGTTTCGCATTCAAACACGTCAATCGTCATCTCCAACCTGCGACCAAACCAACTGTACATTGTTCGCGTCATCACTGTCAACGCTGTCGACTTCCGCGCTGCCAGCAGCCCCATCCGTCTCTGCACGAAACCCGCCGATTCCCAAGACTTCTTTGATACGCCATCGTCTACTGATGCCTCCGTCTCTGGTCCCGTCATACGTCCGCTGCACGTCTTTCCGCCAGATACCTCGGCCGTTCCTGCGACTCCACCCCCTCTTGTTCGCGAAACAAGCAATGGCCCGTTGCAGCCTAAGAAAAGTCTTTTCGGCAGACGCCCATCGCCCTTGCCTGGTCTGGACACTCAACTCTCTTCATTCGACGAAGGTAACGATGAGGACGGCCCAGGAGACAATCAGCAAGCCTTGACGGAGAAGTTGGATGAAATAGGTCGCGAAACCGCAGATGTCGACAAGCAGATTCAAGAGGAGGAGCAAGAAGCCGTTGGTGCCAAAGCTAGTCTGGTCAAGGAACGCGATGAATTAAGGGGCGAACTGAAAGAGAAGGATGACACCAGTAGGGATCTCCGCAAGCAAGTCAACGCTTTGGAACGCAACAATCAAGCGGCACAAAACAAGAAGAATGCACAAGAAAAGGCGCTCCAGCAAAAACAGAACGAAAGACAGAAGCTCAAGGACGATGCTGCGAGATGGCAGAAAGAGATGGCACAGATGCAGGATGACATGGGCAGTATTGCAGAGCAAAAGAAGGCTTTGCTCGAAGATACGGAGCGTGAAAAGGTCGAGCTGATGGAAAAACATGCACTGGAGTTGCAGACGCTCAAGAGCATGGAAGATGAGAACAAGGAAGTCGGCAGCCAGATCAAGAAACTCGAAAGAGACAGCACCAATTCTCCCAGCGGATCTGAACCCAACGAGCATAACGACGCCCTGGCTGCTCAAGAGGCCGAGGAGGATCGGTTGTGGGCCGAGAAGCTGCGAAGGCTGGAGGAACAGTATATCATCGCTCATCAGAACATGGACGCTGCCCGTCGTTTTGTGGACAATGCTTACCAGCAACTAAACGCCGTCAAGCAACGCCAGTCCGAAATGGCTCACATGGCTTCTGCCGTTCCGCCCATGTTCGATCAACCCATCTCACGCGCCAGCAGTCTGCGACAGAGAAGACCTCCTAGCGGTCCTTCTGCAAACAATTCGAACGCATCGCCCTTCGCTTCTTCTACTGCTCCTGCTTTCAGCAGTGCTCTTGCCACTTCGGGTCCAACTACCATTTCGCCAGGCTTTACCACCTCTGCAACTTCATTCTTCAACATCAACAATGGCATGACTTTGGATCGTCCTATGAACGACTCATCGTTCTCTCCGGCAGAAGTCGAGAAGCTTACCGGAGGTGCTCCAATGAGTCCGAGTGCCGGCGCAGAGCTCTTGCCTGCAGGCTTGCTCAGTAATTCTGATGAAGACCCGCATGAACGCTTCCTCGGTCCAGCCGCCCACATTCATACAAAGGATGACGATGATGCTGATTCTGATGGTCGCCAGCCATCAAACCAGATGTTACCAGGCCTCGGTGTGCTCCCAGGTTTGGGCGCGTTGCCGGGGTTAGGTGCTCCAAGACCTTTTGATCAGCCGCAGGGCCCCACAAGTCCCGGTTCTGCCAGCAGTAGATCTCCTAGCTTGTTTGCCAGTCCGCGTGCGAGTGCGAGCAATCTGATATACCAATCTCCTGGTGATGCCATGGATAGCGATCGTCGCTCCATTAGATCGAACAGGTCTGCTCGTGCAGCAAGCGGCAGTGCTCCTCACACCAGTGGTAGTCGTTTCGGTCAAATCCTTGGTCTTGACAAGCTTAATCGTCAACGGGGCAAGACACTCTCGGATGATGGTCCAGCACTGGGCTCTTTAAGCAAGTCCCAAAGCCAGTCATTACCACGCAATGATGAAGGCGATGCATCTGGTGCGTCAGGTCGCCGTAGGAACAGCAGCCACTCGGGTAACTTCTTTGGGCTCAATTTGGGTAGGACGACTGGCCATACCAAAAGCATGGGAGCTGAGAGCCTGCCTACTCAGAAACACATTGCTGTGCGTAGGAGACCTTTCAACATGTTCAGCACCAAGACCGATGGCTGGGCTGCTATCCTTGGTCAAGACAGAGCTGCTGCATTGAACGAGAGATCCAACGGTTTGAGTAATCTGGGCCTAGATGACGGTCGATCATCTCCGCGTCCCATCTCTGTGCACTCCAATGAACTGCCTCGTCCATCCCAGGATAGTTCCTCTTGGGGGCTCTGGTCTTCCAATGAACCATTCAACCAAAGGAGTAGTCCACTCAGCTCGGATTGGATGGCTGCCCCGGCAGTGACACACAACATGTGGGGATCTAGACAGCCCTCCAGACGTCCTTCAATTCAGCATGGGCAATCCGGTGGCAGTATGTCTTATGACATTCTCGAAGATGGCATGGATAACAATAGCTCCTACGCTTTCAGTCCGCCGCAATCAACAGCCAGTCTAGCACCTATAGGTACCAAGCCTGCCCACATGCTGAAGCGTAACATTCCGGACCCAAAGCTCAACCCAGCAGCCAAAGACTTCCGCTCACTCTTTTCACGACCCAGCTCTACTTCATCGGATGCAGAGGACGAGGAAGACGACAAGATCAATCTCATCGGCGCGACGCCAATCACCTCTCCATTCAAGGCACCTCACCAGGCTCTCCCTCTGAATCTCGATCCAGAGTCATCGCCAGAGATTGGTCGACAATCTAGAGATGCGCACTCCATCAACACCGAATCGTCCATCATGTCAGACTCTCGCGATAGTCTCGACCGCAGCATCAGCTATACGGCATCAGACTCTGCCCCTTCAACATCCATAACCTCCACCAAAGGATTCATGTCCAAGCTCACCCGTAAGCACAGCAGCGGCAAATTCCAATTCCCAACCTTCTCTCGCTCAACGACCGAAAGGTCGAAGCGCGAATCTCAACTCTTGGACGTGGAGGACGAGGAAAACATGAGCAAGAGCATGGAAAGTGTTGATGCCAAAGACAAGGGAAAGGGCAGTGTTAGAAGCTGGAGTAGTGTTTTCGGCGTCGGAAAGAAGAAGGATAAGGTGCCTCAGACACCCAAGGAGGAAACGCCTAGTCTTTCAGGAGCTAGTTATGCCAGCACTGATCATGGAGAAGAGGATTAAAGTGGAGGAAGATACATTCATTGGTAAAATCTCATTGCGTTCATTCTTGTCATGATCAGGAAACAGAAGAGTGCTTGCAGTGCAGTGAAAGTGGCCTTCATTGTAGTGATTCAAAGGTTACTGACGTAGCAGTCTCCCTTGCTCCAACATATAAAACACATCAAACGGTCCTTCAGCGCGCTTTCAACTGCATCCGGTTCATACGAACGTATGACCACTGCTCCAGACAAGCGAACTGCTTCGACACCGCTGTCTGCTCTCGAAGACTCAAAAGACTCAGTTACCAGGTCAATGACCCCACAAAACGTCCTGCCTTATCTCTCCACAGGCGAGCATTCTCTGTCTGAGCACTATGCTGCGACTCAAGTGTAAATGACTTGGGGAAGCACTTCCTCCTATGGCCCCTCTCCTGAGTGTATAAACAATAGCAACATCTTGCAAGATGTCATTGTAGGTATATTTGACCTGTCGCTGTTCGTGAAAGAGTGCGAGGGGGTATTGTCATACATTTACCTTGTATCCACTATTCGTTGTTCGGCTCTGGGTACACCCAGGTTTAGGACCTGATTTAGCCCATCGAAGTTCAATCTGGTGCGACCTTCTTGTTGCCCTTTATCTTGGTCTATGCAGGGGTTTGCTGGTGATGGATGTAGTTGTTCTGAGGGAACGGCGTGATTTTGTAGCGGCGACGAGAGACGAGCCAGTAGTGGTAGGCGAGAGGCTGTAGAGTCTGGTGGGTTCTTAAGAGTGCTTGACGCCAATCCAGTCGCAACCCAACTTGATCTTCATCTCAAGCTGATATATGGATGGAATCTCTCAATCCCATCAATAGCAGAGACAGTCTGCAAAAGAAACTCACTTTCCTCTACCGTCATTTCCAAATGATGAGGATGAGCAGAATGAGATTATTCGATGGGGTCTTTCTTCCGTCTTGTTCTTTTACCTTTCTGATCCTCAAGATAAGCAAGAGCGAAATTGTTGCCGGAATACTGTTCTGGCTCAGAAGGTCACGATATCAACAGCTCTATTGGCTCACTGGCGGTTCAAACTCGCTGACCAATCCTAGATTATGGCCGAATACCAAAACAAAAGTGAGGCACTGAATAGCCAAAACCGATTTTCTACAAAAGCATGATCAAGAACGGAGCAAGGAAGAACAACTCACCAACGAAGAGCTGATATACATGTCACTGGACGTGGAGTTCACAAAGTCGTATGGTCCCTGTGGAGACAGAATGTCGAAAGCGATGTCAATGGCCAGAGAAAGGAGGAACACAGGCTCATGAACCTGCTTGCCCTTAGACCAGTAAAGCGTGTGCCAGCTCCTGCGATCTTTATTCCTTGAATGGCAGCATGGTGACTTAACAGCCACAGCGATCTGGCAAGAGATCAAGTCCCGGATCAAATTTCAGCACCTTGTTGGACCACCATGGTCTGTTCGCCGAGACCTCCGGAAAGAAAACACAGGGGGGGGAAATATAGTTCTTGCGTCAAAAAGATTGAGTAAGTCTGTGGAAGAAGATAGAAGAAGGATCTGTATGGTGGGCAAGAGGATGCGACAGATTGATGGAATGCCACCCATGGATCAGTAAAAGTTGCAATCTTAGAAAAGAAGAGGAACCATTTCGGATAGAATGACAACAGCGGAGCCGACCACACCAGGGATGATGCGGTGAGTAATTCCTTCTCCGGGGGTGAGTCCATTCTGTTCTGCTGCTTTACATCTTAGTTAGAAGCAGCACCTGAAGATTTTGTCACTTGATCTTAGGGAGAAAGTGCAGGGTTTCATCCATATGCAGAGCTGAGATTCGCATTATGCTCGGTGTAAATGTACATCTCGATTGCTGCCTAAAAGTACCGTCTATGATACATGTTTTCCCCCCCTCCTATCATTCGCGGCAATGGCGAGTACAAAATCAAGCAAAAGTGTATGCGGCTTGGGCCTTCCGATTTGATATCAATACACCCTCAACTGTAAACAGTAGAGTGCAGGTGAAAGTAGAAGCAAGAGCAACGCTCGAGGGAGTACCGTAGTACTCTTTGTGAGAATCTGACGATGTTGTGATATTGTGACCAAGCAACAGCATTAGTCGATTGTGGCGAGGTAGCCTTGAACTTCGCCATAGATACTATACAGAGCAGATTCATCACCTGTTCTGACGGCCTGTATCATCCTCCTCTTAAAGTCGATCATTTTTGGAAGCTCGAACACACGCATGGAACGCTCTTGGGCGATCTGAGCGCACATGCGGCCATAATCGTTTGCCAAATTCTCTCTGGCGGATCTGGTCGTGCTTGATCTGTCTTCGCTGGGTGCATTGGATGGCGCGGACGGATGGGTAGTGGGTGGAGTCAAGTAGGGGATAGTGTGTGCCAGAACTTCTGGTGACTCCAGTCGTTCTTTCTTAATGCGAGGTGACTCGTCTTCCTCCGTCAAATCAGGAACCACGCAACCCCTTTTTCGTGACTGCGGCATCTGGTTTGGCAACGGGACTGGGAGAGACGGCACTGCCACTCGGATGGCAGATCCCTGCGGTAGATTACTTTGGCTGGAGCGCAAGGACATGCGTGGTGTCACGGGAGCCTGTCAGTAGGGTTAGCATATGTGATCTATGAAGTGTTGGACACTTTCCCACCTTTGTAACTTCTGGTTCCACCGAGTCAAAATCAGTCAAGCTAGAGTCGTCTCCAGCGTCGTTGGGGTAGGAGCGGTCGAAGTCGCCGTCAGGAGTTCTAGGATCGGATGAGTCCCTTGGTATACTCTTACTTCGATAAGGAAGGGGCACTGGTCGAGTTGTGCATATGTGGCTTGAGTGGAGACTGAGTGTACGCGAAAGACTTCCGTCTGTCTTCTGGAAGAAGTGATAACCATTACCGCTGTGCCAGACAAGCGCCACCATCTTCTCTCCTTTCAGGTAGAAGCCGTATGCCAGAAGATATGCTTTGACGACATTACCCGGTGGTATCGTCACGGGAATGAAGTCGAGAGTAAGAGCTTCGCATGCTCCATTTTCCTTTCTGCAAGCGGTGCAGCAGACGTCTCTGATGGGGAGGTTCCCAGACTCATCCTCCTGCCATTTGCCGTTGTCGGAGGTTGGCATAAGAAAGCGAGGGAAAGCATTGTTCGTCTTGCTCAAGACATTGGCGCGGCAGAGGCCAACCATCTCCTGGAAGCTGGGGAACACACCAAGATATTTTTTCCCAGGACTGTCTCGATAGCCGACCCAGATATTCGAGCTCTCTGTGTGAAACGGTGTGCCTTGGAAACTTGATTGTGGATTTGAGCCATGTTTTCCAGGCTCGTTGGCGGGCGAAACACAATGGAATGTGGGCTTTGGGAGCTTTGGCCTTTTACACGGCATTGTCGACGTGTAAGAAAGAGCTGTGCTGAAGTGTTTGCGACTGGCTGAAGGTTGATAAAGCGCGCGATGGAGTGATGAGGTGGAGTGCGCGTAGTAGGTGAGAAAGCAGGCTTACTTGTGGTTACATTCGTGACGAGTCCAGCAGTCGAGTGAAGCCGTGAGGTCACTCCGTTATGTTCGAGTCGAAGCTTGTTGTTTCCAGGTTGGTTGTGGAGTTTTAAGCAGCGGGAAGATGGTGATTTTAGTAAACAAAAAGTGGGAAGCTGCAGGTCAGATGTTGTACCACGACGAAATCTTGACAACCCGCGCTTAATCAAGAAAGCGCCTCCCCGTTTGACTTGTCACTTTTTGTTCATAGCACTTCCCGATTTCAGTTTTCAGTTGGAGAAACACACTTACTTGAGAATCTACGTGCATAACCATCATCCATCCTCCATCTCTGCCGACACTCCCATCACCATCTGTCTACCCCCTTCTACCAGCGTTTATCTGTAATACTGTGTCGACTCGAAAACTCTCCACTCTTGTACTGTACTGTATATCTTCTTCGCGATTTCAGGGCATTTTCACAGGCTAACCGTGATGAGCGATCAGGTACACCTTCAATTCCATCCTCAGCTCCCTCACACGTGCCATATCGCCAGCAATAAGAGGCGCCTTCAACAGAAGCGCCATGGTCTCCACCTCGTCGTCATCCTGTGCGCTGGGATATTTGATGTAGGTATCATGCAATAGACTGGACAGTGCTTTCTTCATCGCGGCCTCGTTACTGGATCCGTCAGCCTCTGTCGAGAACATGTTGGTCTTGTTTGATGGAGCCAATGCGGTCGTCGGAACTGTTGCGACTGGAGAAGGATCATTCGCAGATGACACGGTCTCGGTAGAGCGATGATCGGGTAAAGGTCCGTTAGACACTGGGGTGGCTGGGTACTCCGGAACGCTGAGGTCTACAGGGGTTCTTGGTGCGTGTGATGGAGAAGACTTGATCATGATAGCAGGGCAGGATACAGTCTTGTCGCCTTCAGAGTTGCCGCTACTCTCCAAGACAGTTGCCGTGAGGTTCTCGATCGACTCGCGAACCGTGGGCTCAGTGGTTTTCTGGGAATCAGACCGAGCACTTCGACGGCTGTTGAGCTGCTGCGTGAGCTTTCCGTACATGGTTTCGATAACAAAACTACAGCTGTCAGCGAATGCATTTTATCAATGGATCACCAAGGACAAACTTACTCATCGGCAGAGCTAATGCCACCCGCAGACCCTCCAACCATCTCTCTGATGCGAGCCATGAAATCGTCGCGAGCAACCCCTCCGTCGAACTCCAACAGAATGATGCCGCCGGTGATATCATCGTCCGTCTCGTTGATGTCGTGGGTTGTGCTCTGGCTTAGAATCACCTTGAAAGAGCTCTGGCGGCTGAACAGGACGTACGGTGCATGGTTCTTGGTTATCTTGAATGAAAGACCATTGATTGGATCGATCAGTGGTTCTTGCCCAAACTCGATTGTGAAACAATTGGTTCGGTACTGCAAACTGTAACCTTCTCCTGTGAGGTGATAGGCAAGCATGCATACCTCTTTGACATGCATCAGTGAGCGATCGGGCTTCTGTGTCTTGTTGGTGATTTGGCCCGACTGCCCAACGGGTGTCTTGGACAAGGGCCTTGATACGAGCTGTTTCGATACAGTCTTGGAAGTCGTGGAGGTTTTGGAACAGACTTTCGTGCCGCTCTGGTGTCTCTTGCGCATCGAGTCGATTGGTTCCACAAGAGGGCGTTTCTTGGAGTGAAGCTTGGAGGAAGCTTCATCTTGACCACTCGAAACCTGTTTGTCCAAGCCACCACCCACGGCGAGCGAACGTGCCTTCTGCATAAGCTTCAGGGGCACGTCGTCAGGATCATCGAGGTCGACTCCCTTTTGTCTGCTGAGAGCGACTTCGCGTACCGACAAAGCCTTCTTAGGCGAGCCCAATGTGCCAATATTGGTGCTGCGAGCCGATCTGGGACTCTTGAATACAGACACGTTTCCCTTGGAGAGACCATAGGATTTATGATAGCCGCCGGCGGCTTTCCAGAAGTGATACTCGCCGTTCTCCTGGCGATGTACGATGGCGAAGAATTTTTGTAGACCAGCTTCCTTGGACAGACGGACATAGAATGGATAGATTACGACCTGAGATGATGTCAGCATGATCCTCGGACGTCAGTATGAGAGTAACTCACATCTCCCACCTGCTCAAACGACAACTTCTCCAAACGAGAAGGCTTCTCATACTCCACAAACGGGCTCTGCGAAGTAGGAGAACAACTCTCACCACAACATCTCAAACGCAAGTTCTGCAGCCTCTCATCCTTGGCGATAGTGTCCGGGAGCGAGAATCGCGGATCGCTGGTGAGGAAGCGCGCCAGCAGTTCAGTGTAGCTGGGGTGTGGCCAGACGCGATTACTGAGGTGGTCAAAGTCACCGATCCATGTCTCGAGGTCGAAGGGCATGGTGCGGAGAGGGCGCAGGCGATCTGAGCCATGGTTGTAGGCTTGCTCGGCTGGCGCGAAGCAGATGTGATGGCGAGTGCGCTGGGTGTCGTGCTGGGGACTTGAGACTAAGGCTGGTAGAGCCGTCTTAACGATCTCAACGACCTCATCGTCGGTGGCAGCTGAGATGTGCTTGCGGACAGGCACCATTGTATCGGTTTATAGGGATTGCAAAGGTAGTGAAGCTTTGAATGGAACAAAGAAACAGGGATGTGACTCGCAGTGAGGGGAGGTCGGTCTGACCAAAAGTTGCGAGCAGTGAGCTGTGAGGGAAAGGTGAAGGAAAGGTGAAGGAAGAGTGAAATAACTCCTCAATCAAACCATGTCAAGAAACAAGACGAGAACAGTGACGGGAGAACTCTCTTCTTGAATTACAAAACGTGTAGAATAGGATAGTGATGTACGAAACAACAATTCTAATGCAATGCATCCTGACCCAATTCAATAAGGACATTAAGCGGTACCCAATATGACGATCCAGCTCGCCTGCTAGCATCAATGGGAGCCTTTTGAAGGACGAGAAAATAATCTAGAAAAGGGCTTAGAAGCAAAGTGCAAAACATGTCGTGGCCACTTCTAATGGCTGTGACCGTGGTCGTGATCATGGTCGTGGTCATGATCGTGTGCACCTTCCGACGCAGCCTCAGTCGAAGCAGGAGCACAGCAGCTCTTGCCATTGCATGCATCGTCACAGTCGAGCAAGCAGGCATCTGCAGCAGCGCGGAGACTGTTGGCATTGCTGGCTTGCCTGTCCAATGTCTTACGAGAAGAGGCTCCGTCGCCAGCGAAATGAGTCTCGTCGGTAAGGGGTGCAGAGTGGTCGTGCTCGGGGTCGAGGCAGAATTCGGGCTGGATGGTAGAAGAGTGGATGCCATACTCGTGGAGGCAATCGCGGATAGCACGAGCAAGCTCCATGTATCTTGCAGAACCCTCACCCTTGAAGTCAAAGTCGACCTGAACATGCAAACTTGCGACAAGCTTGGTGTCGCTCAACTGCCACACGTGGAGGTGGTGGGCACTAACAATACCGGGGAGTTCCTCGATATCCTCCTTAATATCGTCGATGCTCAGACCAGCGGGAACAGCCTGGAGAAGAATGCGAGATGCGGCAAGACAAAGAGGAATGGCGGAGGCGAGAATAATGCAGGTAATAATCAGGGAAATACCAGGATCGGTGTAGAAGCGCCATGAGTAGTCGGTAAGCCAGATGAACAGAGCCGAGCCAATGACACCGATGTTTCCAAGAGCATCGCCCATGACGTGAAGGAAGACACCGCGCATGTTGAGGTCGTCGTGAGAGTGGCCGTGACCACCGCCACCGCTCGATGGCTCCTTGGGTTGTCTGTGCTTGTGTTGCTTGTGGTCGATGGGCTTTGACTTTTGGATACTACCATAGCCGTTGGCGCCACCCTTAGTGAGAAGCGGCTGCTGTGGTGTCTCGTCGGCGTTGTCGTCCTCTGCTGCAGACTCCTCAGTGGTCTCGCCCGATTCGATGTCCTGGAGTCTGCTAGTCTCGATGATGGAACGGCGGAAGGATGAAGGGTTGACTGGCACATCTTCGACGGAGTAAGCTCTTGAACGAGAGCGGCTGCTGTGCTTTGACTTTTGACGGCGGTGGCCGGACTGGGGAGCTTCGACGTCTTCATTGGGTCCAGAGCCGCTCGCTGCGGTCTTGTTGGTCTTGGGCCAGTTGGCGACTCTGCTCTGGGGCAGGACATCGGCGACATTTCCAGATTCATCAGCGACATCAGCATCTTCGTCCTGGGCAGCACGGCCTTCTTCGGCATCGTTGATTGCGTCGGTGCCATGGGAGTGGCTGTGTCCGTGGGAGTGTCCGCCGTGGCTGTGGCCACCATGTCCGTGGTCGTGGAACAGGAAAAGACCGACAATGTTGGAGGCGAGACCGAGACATCCTACAATCAGAACAAACTTAGGGTTGCTGACTTCTTGTGGCTCAACGAAACGCTGGATGGCCTCGAGGAAGATGGAAAGGCATAGGGCGACAAGGAAGACACCATTGACGAGGGCTCCTAGGGTTTCGGCGCGTTGCCACTGACGGGACATGAGTATGTGAGGTATAAACGTGGAAGAGGGTGTGTACGTACGCCGTAGGTGTACATCTTAGAGGTTGTCTCCTTGTTGGCGACCTTGACGGCCCAGAGACCGACGAGTAGGGAGATGACATCGTTCAGCTATGGTTTGTGTAAGTCTTTTGGAAGCTAGGATGCAGGAGAAGGAGCGACTCACCATGTGGAACGAGTCTGCTACGAGGGCAAGAGAGTGGACGGCATAGCCTGCGGGATCGTCAGTAATTGTCGCGCGACCTCAAAATGGCCGGGTAGACTGACCGGTGATAAGTTCGATAAGGAAGAAGACGGTGTCAATCGCTAGGAGGATGCATATCCTCGTCGATTTTGACAGACCCATGATGGCTGCTATTTGTGATTGCTAGAGGAGAGAAAGTCGCCGCGAACTTTCAAGACGTGCGGCGTCGCGCGTTTAAGTAAATGACGAAAGGCAAGCTTTGTACCAATTGCGAGATCGGTCCTCTCTGCTCAAAGCTCGTCTCTTCCTACAGACAGTTCATAGAGAGTGGCACTACAAGAATCCTTCGACATGAATCCCAAAGCTTGTCGCTTTTTTACTTTCGCCTGTCGACCTGTCGAGCTGCTTCCATTCGCCTTGTCACCGCGGTATTATAAAGCCGCCGAATCTTTAATGGCATGGTTGCCAAGCCCTGTCAGCTAGAGCCCTCAACATGGGGATTTCAGGTGCTGTCTTTCCCGTCTAATCTTCATCCTAACCTGCGAGTGGATTGGGGGTAAGATATCGCAAGTGGAAGTTGTCAGCCTGTTAGGCTTCTTACCGTTGTCCAATGGCTCAAGTTTTTCGATGTCCAAATTAGCGTTTGCAAGAGCAGGCACATAAACAGACATTTCCCTGTTTTTCACCCAGTGGAACTTTTTTCACTCGTAATAACACGATCAGATGTAAGGGCTTATACATTCATTCCTTTTGCACATGGTTTACATTACCTTTCCACCCCTTGCTTCTGTTATAGCGTAGTATATAAACCTCTCCACCCTCGCCCATTCTCTCTTTCTTTCTTAGCAATCTTCACCTATTCGAAGGGACGGGCCGACGGAAAACAACTACAGCAATGGTGTTGTGTCGTCTTGATGGTTTATCGCCGAGGAACAGTAGCATCGCTAACCGGGTACGAGACAGGAAGCCTCGTTTTTACGACTCTCGTTGACGCGACTAGAGGATTCAAAAGGCACACGGAACTGGAGCAGCATAAGGAAGAGGTGTGTGTCGTACGAAGGAGTGTCGAAATCATGTGTTTCCTCGTCGACGTGATAAGGGGCTCGTTGCTTACGCTGCGTTGCTTCCGTCCTTTTTGCCGACTCTCGTTCACGCGAGAGGCGATGGCTTTACGGGTATAGACCTTGTCCTTCTTCAGCCAACCTCATACCCGTCTCTCTCAACTTGAACTTCTGGATCTAATCATGGTTAGCCTCGTCTTGAAAAGACAATGGACACGATTCTTACCTTTCCGCTTGCCGTCTTGGGCCAGCCATCAGCCCAGAATATGTATTTTGGCACCAGATGCGGACTCAGTGTCTCCTTGACCCAAGTCTTGATCTCCTTGGCCGTCTTCAACTTTTCTTCATCTCCTGCATTCATGTTCTTCGGCATGATGAATGCAGCGACCACTTCGCCGTACTTTGGATCTGGCAGGCCGACCACGCTGACGTCTGTCACAGAAGGCAGCGCGAGGATTGCGTTTTCGATCTCGAGAGGGTGTATGTTCTCGCCGCCGCGAATGATCAAATCCTTGATGCGGCCAGTGATGCGCACGTAGCCGTCTTGATCCATGCTTGCTTCATCACCTGTGTACATCCATAGTTTTCCTTCTTCGTCGGGTCGAATCGCCTCTTGGGTACGTGCTTCGTCACCCCAGTAGCCCTTCATGACCAGATAACCTGCCACGGCAAGCTCGCCTCGTACACCAGGTGCTACGATTTTGCCATCTAGATCTACAACTTTGGCTTCCACGTGCGGGAGCAGTTTTCCTACTGTCTCAAGGCGTGCCCACATAGGGTCGTCGGTTGTCGTCATGGCACTGACTGGGCTCGTCTCTGTCATGCCATAGCAAATTGTCAATTGTGTCAGTCCAAGCACATCATGAAGCTTTCGCATCAGAGCAGCAGGGATACTGCTTCCTGCCGCGATGCCTGTACGCAGCTGAGAGAAGCCTTCGTATGGTACTGCGCCAGAAGCCAATAGTTCGAGTTCGCTGATGAACATGGTGGGTACGCCGTAGAGCGCTGTACATACGTTCTCCTGTACTGCTCGAAGAGTGGCTTCGGCGTTGAATGACTCCGAAGGGAGGACTATCGCACTGCCGTGCGTGCTGGTGGCCATATAGCCTAGAACTGCGCCAAAACAACTTTGCGATCATCAGTCAGCTGTTTCGAACGTTGGTTGAATAGAAGGGTACGGTAAGTCTTACTGGAACAAAGGCGGCGGGCAGCAGACAATATCTTTATGTGTCAAAAGCATCCTGTCACCAATGCTCTTGCCATTATTGAGCACAGAACGATGCGTCAAACATGCTGCTTTGCTGTACGAACACAGTCAGCATTCTGTCCGTTCCGACTGAAAAGAGACGAACTTACGGCATACTCGTCGTCCCAGACGTGAACTGAATGTTAACAACTTCATCAGCATCCAACTCTTTCGGGGCCAATTTTCCACCCTCGCCATCTCTAAGCACATCTGTGTAACTGCTTAGCGAGCCAAAAGCTGCAGTCTCTACTCTTCCAGCCGAGTTCTCAACCACAATGACTCGTTTGAGACTGGGTACTGCTTCTGACTCCAATTTTGATTTGTTCAGATCCGGCATTAGATGGGCTAGTAACGGCATGATTGATCGTGGTGCCTTGTAGGGGAGATTGATCTCGGATGAGATGATCAAATGTGAGGCTGCGAGGTGTGTCAAGGCAGACGTGATCTGTAGTGCGTTGAATGCTGGATTTAGTGGTACCTTGGGTGAATCAGGTTAGTCTTTTCCATGGCCACGCAGAGCAATCTTGACGTACGAGCATGGCACCAAGTTTGAAGAGCGCATATGTAGCCTAGTGGGTGTTAGCCTACACTTTTGAGACGCGTATACTCGAAATCATTGGCGATCTTACAACACAATATTCCACTCCATTGCCCAGCATCACAGCAACCCGATCACCTTTCTGCACTCCTTGTTTTTCGAGTCCTCTCGCAAGAGCATCGCTCTGTATGTCCAGATCGTGATAGGTCAATTTAGCGTTTTGATGACGGGATATCACGCTGGTTTGAGGTCAGTATACAGACGATTAAATTAACATCCGATGATATTTACGCATATCGATCGCCATGCTCGCTGACCACATCTCTGAAGTATTCGGGAATGGTTTGTTCGATCAATGGTGGCTGGGAAGAGGAGAGAAGTCAGCACACCTGATAATGCAGGAGCCTTCTATCACTCTTTCCCCAGGCAGAACGCATATCTCCTGAGTCAAACAAGACTTACCTCACTAGCCCCGCGATCTCGTGCTTGCGTCAAGATGCCGCGGGTGATCTGGAGACTCTGACAAACTAAGCCTGGCCGTACGCATCGCAAAGCATATGGTCTGGCGATCGATATCGAGATTTTGAGTGGTCGAAATAAGTGCATCCTGCCTTTGATAGTATAGATATCCGACAGTTCGTTTCGTAGTCCGAACAGTCAATGTGATCACGCGTCCGTAGTCTTTGCCTCTAGTCTTCAATCCTAGGCTTGAGAGTTGTCTTGTGTTTGGGTGTAGTCCTGGTTCGAGGCCTCTTCCAGTAGTAGTCAGATCTTGCTATGAGTCCTGTGCTCCAGTTCTGCTCAATCACCATTAAGCCTCAAGGATCATCTAAGGGCGTCCCTCCAAATGTGGATAGGTATATGGTTGTGTCTTCTGTGTTGTGCTGATTGGCCGATCATGTATGAACTTGGAAGTGGTTCCGGATTACTGATGTGATTCGGAATCGATCACGTTCGTCCATGAGAGCAGAGAACGAAGATACAAAGTACTCGAGCATGTTGCAGGCATGCGCCGGAGAGGAACATAACCGATTGGGGAGGGGTAAGTATGCGGGGTGGTCCTTGTAGGGAGAGCCCGCGGAATTAATCCGCACCGATCTGCTTTGACAGTCGTGGTTCTAGCGTTCTGACCTTGATAAACAATACCAACTACATTCAAAGAGCTCGGTCAACCAAACATCCAACCAGCATGGCTCCTCTGGTCGTTCCCCTTTCGAAGTGTATGAGATGTAAATGGTAAAATAGTCATGAATACATATCTTCGCTGTCCCTTCGCTCTGGAGCAAGCAAAAAAAGAATAGTAATTATCCAATAAGTAGAAGGAAAAAACAAGCGCAGAGCAGACGCAGAGTCGTGAAAAGGGAAGAATAGAAAGAGGAGCCAATGAGAATCGCAATAACAGGCTTCAACCCTTTCTCCACCTCGAAATGTCAAAGACTCTCTTAGAAATCCTTGAATGCGCTCTCGTACTTCTCCTTCATGTCTTTCGTGTATTGATCTTTGTGTAGGGGTTCTGGGTCGTATTCATCGAAGTTTCGCGTGTCGGCAGGTCCGCGTAGATGTGGTACGATGGGTCCTTGCATCTTGCGGTGGTACATGGCGTCCCAGTCGATGTCCTTGAACCAAGGATGTGCCTTGATGGCTGAAGCGCCACCCTTGATGTTGCCCAAGCGTTTTGATACGTCGACGGCGCAGAGCTGTGAAATTAGGTCGCGAGCGTCTGCGGACATGGCGGACGGGAAGCGGAGTTTGCCTTCGACAATTCTATGACTCGATCAGCACTGAAATGGTCAACTGTTTATTCTTAGTGTTGACATACTGTTCGTAGATTTTCATAGGGTTTTGGTCCCAGAACGGCGGTTGGCCGACCAGGAACTCGTAAATCAGAATGCCTAATGCCCACCAGTCGACAGCTAGACCATGTCCTAAGAGAACGTCAGTATAGTGATCCAGCATTGAAAGGTCGAAAAATGACGTACCAGTGTTTCGGATGACTTCTGGCGCAAGATATTCTGGCGTACCGCACAACGTGTATGTCTCTCCTGTTTGCAGCCATCGTTAGCCAAACCGGTTCTTGCAACACGACGTGGCTGGAAAAACCAAGGGTAAAAGCCGTTTGACGGGCTGTTACATGACGCGAGCGCCGGGATTGGGGTGGGTATACGCACTGTTCTCGACCTTCTTCGCGAAACCAAAATCGACGAGCTTAAGATGACCTTCTGCATCGATAAGTATGTTCTCCGGCTTGAGATCGCGGTATGCGACACCCTGGTGGTCGTGTAGGAACTCGAGGATCAGGACGATTTCGGCGGCGTAGAACTGTGACGTGGATTCGTTGAAACGGCGGGCGCGGCGCAAATAGCTAAAAACCTCACCACCAGGGCAATATTCCAACTATACCAGAAAGTCAGTCTGTGTGTAGCGGTTATTGGACTCTAGAGTGATTTACCAGCATGTATAGGGTGTCTTGGTCTTGGAAGCTGGCCACCATTGTCGTGATGAAGGGGTGGCCTGCCACAGAGGCTAGGACATTGCGTTCGTTGCGGACGTGTTCGACCTGCTTCAGACGAATGACATCGGTCTTGCGCAAAATTTTGAGAGCGAAGACTTTGTCGGCATCTTCTTTCTTCTGTGTGACGAGATTCGCAAGCCATACTCTTGCAAATGTGCCTATGACGACCCACTTGGTCAGCGATTCTGCTCCATTTTGACTGCGCGTGTTCAGGCTGCGGTCGCATACCAGTGCCGAGAGTCTTGACAAGGTCAAAGTCTTCGCGCCGTAAGACCTTCGAGCTGTGACCGACAGGCTTCGAGTTGGGCTCGACCAGGATCTGCTCATATTCCAGCGGCTGCTTGTGTGCTTCCCAAGCAAGGAGTCTGCTCTTTTCCTCTTCGCGGGCGCGATTGTTGGCCGAGGCTTCTGATCGGCTTTCCTTGCGGCCGTCCTTGTCTCTGCTGCTGCCGATGTGCAGCTTGGGCATGATGTGATGCATTGCTGCAGTCGCCATGGCCTATGGGCTTGTATTCCTTGTCGTGTATAGGTCGAGTTGAACAATGCCAACTCTTTGTTTTCGAGGCGGTCGAGGGGTCCGAGTTCGAGTTCGAGGAAATGGTGGTCTAGGCTTGAGCAGCTATAGTGTTATTGCGGGAAGCGGTCAAGTGACGTGAGATGCACAAGTCGTTTATTTCACTCGGCCATTACAGAGCTTCGTTCGAGTGGGCGAGCAATAGTGGGTATAAGATCGGAATTGAAGGGAAGAGAAAAAGAAGAGCCACTTGAGTCTGGCTAAGGGAAACAAGACTCTCAACCAAGTCTTTGCGCGGGGCTCGGTGAAGTCACTTCGAACTCGATCTCCAGCCCACCAGTGCAGGATTCCCCGTGCAGACGCAGCAGACCCATATCTGACCAAATCTCGCCGATCGCTCCGCCTGTCGCCAAAGAGACGTTGACGGCATGTCCGGCCAACCACCGAGTCGCGCGAAGGAAAGAACCACCGAGCGCTGCTTAGTTTCTTCTGCTTTGGCCTAAGCACCTGCCCATCTTGGGACCATGGCCGACGCCTTCTCCGCCTACCATGAGCTGTCGAACATGTTTGACTCGAGTCACTCGACCACCGAGGAGGGCCGATCTAAGACCAACCGTCTTTTACCTTGAGCTGAACTCAACCAGCATGCGGCGAACATGTGCAGCGGAACCTTTAAGCTCAACTAAAGAAGAAGCTTTTCTCTGCTACGCGGCGTGCTGCCAAAACGTGATCCCGTTCAAGTTCAGAGATAGGGCATAGAGCAGCCACCAATGGATAAGACGAGTCATTCAGATGAGGCTGAATTCTACCTATTGAACCATACCATTCCCGTGAAAGCCGTTTATTGATCCATCTTTCGCTCGACCTTATCCTCCGTCGCAAACTTAATTGAACAAACAGACTGAAACAAAGAGTATCGAATTTGATGTCGCATCCATCATCTTCTCATACTGGGACATTCCCAGTTCCTCCCAGAAAAACACAACTCGCATATCTTCAATTGGGCCGTCGTCGCAAGAAAGAGATGAACAAGACTCGGGCGCCTGTGCCGGCACATTGAACAGAACAAAACAAGGAAACAATCCTCCCAGACGCCTGCCAATCCAGAAAATACACAGATTCAACATCAAAACATCAGAAAAAGGAGACTGCGGCCTAAACCACTGGTATCATGCGCAGGAAAAACATAAGGAGAGCAGAGGCAGACGCTCTTTTGGCAAAAGTGTCCAAACCAGAGTAAAAGGGAGGAACACAAGCTCTACAGCAGGATAAGGTAGTTGCTGGGTGCAATACCAGTGTCGCCATTCTCTTTTTTGGCCTGCCACCATCTTCCGCTGACGTCGCTGATCTCCAGAACTTCGTGCTTGGAGAAGCTGATCTCGTTGGCATCGTCGGGATTGGCCTCGTAGCTGTAGATGGCCTTTGCGCGGTAGGGGTATTCTGCGGGAGCTGCAGCGGTAGAGTTAGGTCGGTCCGTTGCTGCAGAATGAGGCGCAAGGTTGTTTGTTTGTCCGTAACGAGCACCGCTATCACGGTTGCTGTCCATTGCTCCCAATGCTCCTCCAGGGAAACCAGTAACGGGGGATGATGTCTCGAATCCGCTAAGCTGGGCAGAGGTGTACATTTGTGGCTGTTGCGAGACTGAAGTCTCGGGGCGGTAGCTGTTGTGCTGAGGCTGGCGGGAGATGCGCGATGGCACGCGACTGTCTCTGTGGAGTGCGAATGAATCGATAACGTTGCGGCTGGATGCGGTGGGCTGGGAACCATAGTAGAAGATCCAGACAATCTAGGAGAGCTGTGTCAGTAACATCCTTGCAGGTTCAGAGATGAACACGCGAGACGTACGGCGACCATTGACAGAAGGATGAAGCCGGCAGCAGCTGCTTCGTGGGCGCCATCAGAAGAGTAGACCAAGGAGTTGACCGAGGACGTAGTGAAGACGAGGCCTGCAGCCAGAAAACCGACGATCTGTGCTTGATGAGCAAGAGTTACTGGCAGTAAGCGGAGAAGAAGCCTTTGCTTACAGCAACGTGATATGTGAAGACAGAGTCGGAAGCGACCGTCACTAGAACTCCAATGATGCAGAAGAACATGTAGACAAGAGCCCACCACGAGTAGTTGGGATATTGACCATGGATCTTGGAGATGACTGAAGCTACAAAGGCAATGAGCCAGGCGATCTGTACCATGTTAGTAAACCGGGTTCGATGAAAGAATTGCCAGGGTCCAATGTCGACATACAATCGCTATCGAAGAAGTCGCAAGAGCGAAAGGGTCGCCAATGATCTGACCGCAGCTGAATCTCGGTTTGCGCCCGCCGTAGACATCACGGCGACCGGCCTCCATTTTCTGCAAAGATGGCGAGCCGAGCGAGCTGTATGGCATGAAGATCCGAGAGAAGAGTGAACAATGCCGCTTTGTTTAGGACCGAGAGAGCAGGCGTGTGTCGGCGGCAACGGAAGGGACAGCGAATGAATACTCCGAACAACGTGTCAAGCTGTGACAGGCTTGTGAATTGTCTCGTGAAAGGAGCGACTCGTCAAGGAGATCAAAGTCTTGAAAAGGACGTGGCAGCGCAAGAGAAGGACGTTTGTGGGCGAGAACGAAACGGCTTGCGCGCGTATCTGGTGGTGGGCGGGGAAAGGAGAGACAACGGTAGGACAAGAGTCAACAGGAAAAAGGGTTCAAAGTTAGTAGAGCAACAAGAGCAGACGATAAACGAAGGGCGGTCTGCGTCTGTTGCAATTGGATGTGGTTGTCGTGGAAAGGACAGCCAAAGTCGATGCGACAAAGAGGAAAGACAGAAACGATGGAAGACCCGGCTTAACGTGGTTTCAAGGAGTCGACAACAGATGAAACACGTCGCCCGCCAAGCCATGCATCACAGCCATCTTCCAAAATGGCATGGTGGTAGGCGCTGTCATCAGCCCTCCCGTACTCTCTATTGAGACCAATCTGCCAGTATTAATGACCTCCATCGCGACTCGCGCTATCCAGAAGTGCCCAGTTCAAGACTGCCATACGAGCGACGTCTTTCTATAAAAATAGACCCCTTCTCCGCGAAGACCCACCCGAGACACAACGGACAAGGGAAATTCTCCGCAGTCCACAAAGGTACAGAGTCGACTCAAGTCACAGGGCTGGAAGCAGTCCATTGTTCACTGCCCTAGCTACCAAGAGGTGGTGCTTTCCAACAATAGCTTTTTGCAATGTTTGCAGCAGTTTCTCTTGCTGGACAAGGACACGCCTGCATTGTAATTTCTTGCCCTGAGGTTCGAGTGCAATGGTAACTAATATTGCATGCTCTGTCTTATGGCTTCCCCTGCATATTTTTTCCTCCTAGCTTTCCCCATCGTTCAATACGTATCTCACCAACGGAATCTGTCGGAGACAAAGGGACGTCATCACATGCTAACGCCGTTCTTTCCAAGCATCGCTCGGATGAGGGTGCTTGGCATAGCCACAGAATCGATTTGTAGAGTCGAGATGTTGTTCATGCAAGTCTTACAAAATGACAGATAGTAGCGTGATCCATATAGATGGACCAAAAAGGTAGGTCGACTAGGTCTCTTTTCTTTTATCAGACTTGGGTATTGTGACTATCCATCTCATGTGTCTTCTTGCGATCGATAATGCACAAGATCTTCGGTAGGTACACCTTTTGGTCACCGCTATAGAGTTTAAGCACCGCGGTGCCTCACAGGGCGGACGGCCACACAAGATACCGCCAAACATTTGTGGACTCTCCAGTGTTACCAGAGTACAAGAAGCAGTTAGGTCAAGAATGCTTCTGCCTCTGGAAACAATTCATCCACGATGGTCATGGTCGCAGCTAAGAAAGCAGTCCTCAATGTGACCGCTCAGCAAAGTCGTTTCCATGCTCAGACGAAACAACAATCCGCTTCGACAGAGGTACATAAACATGAGGAGATGCACAAAACTAAAAGTCTGACGAAAATATCCCTAGATCACTGTCAAAGACCTCAGCATCACAATTGGAAACCACGAAATCCTAAGTCATGCTGAATTACAACTGCAACCAGGCAGACATTACGTCTTGATAGGCCGCAATGGTGTGGGTAAATCAAGTGGGTAGACAAAGATAATTTCTTATAATTCTCATGCTGACATCCAAAACAGCACTTCTACGAGCCATAGCAGATGGACTCGTCCCTGGCATTTCCGCTCCTGTCCGAGTATTGCTCCTGGGCCAAGTGCAAGAGGACGAAGATAAGGACAGAGATGCTACTGCATCGTCCTCACCAGACGAGACTGTCCTCGAACATGTCTTACGCAGCGACAAGCTACGCGAGAGACGATTGTACGAAGCACGCAAGCTGTCCGAAGCCATGGACAACATCGACGATCCGACTGCGATGTTGAAAGCATACCGTGAATTGACGCACGAACGACTAGAACGTGAAGTCGAAGAGGCGAAGCTTAAAGCGTCAAAGACGAGTGGCGTGAGGGGACTAGGAGCTCGAAAAGCGCTTACAACGCTAGAAGAGGAACTGGCTACTGCTTCGTCCAGGCTTGACCATATACACATCTCGAACGGTCTTGATGATGAAGACAGCACTACAATCAAAGAAGAAACACAAAAGGCAATCGACATGCTAGCAGACACACAAGCATCCCTAACATCAGTACACTGTTTCCCTCTTATCACCCATCTCACCCATACTAACAACCCCCCAGATGGACGCCTCCAGCGCGGAAGCAAAAGCCCAAGCAGTCCTCCACGGCATAGGCTTTTCTCCCTCCCGCATAACCCAACCCCTCTCCCACCTCTCCGGCGGCTGGAAAACCCGCAGCAATCTCGCATCAGCACTATGCCAACGAACCGACCTCCTCCTCCTAGACGAACCCACAAATTTCCTAGACTTGCCTTCTATAATCTGGTTGGAAAACTACATACGGGATCTCGACCCAAGCACTACGGTGATAACGGTGACCCACGATCGCGCCTTTGCAGATGGTGTGGCGGACGAATTGTTGGTGCTGAGAAACCAGATGCTGGAAACATTCAAGGGTAATGTATCCGGTTATGAGATTGCTAGATTGCGATCGTATAAATATCTCAGCAAGATGCAAGCGGCACAGGAAAAACAGAAAAAACACATCCAAGCGACCATCGATCAGAACCTCAAGATGGCGAAACGGTCTGGCGATGATAAGAAGTTGAAGCAGGCTTCCTCGCGCAAGAAAAAGCTGAATGAGAGGATGGGTATGGAAGTCTCGGCCAAAGGTACCAGGTTCAAATTGAACCGCGATAGGCCTGGATGGCATGATAGTTCTCGTGGTTCTATCGATGTGCCGGACTTTGATCCTCCTGTGCGCATGGCATTTCCTCTCTCGCCTTCTGATCTACGGTTTCCTGGCGCTCTGGTTTCTTTGGAGGGTGTTTGTTTCGACTATCGCACCAAGAGTACGCAAACGCCTATACTACACGACATCAACCTCAACATCCACTTGGGGGATCGAGTGGGTATAGTAGGACTCAATGGCTCGGGAAAGTCCACTCTGGTGTCCCTGATGACTGCGAGCCCACAGAAGAGCCCAGGTGGTCCTGTACCGAAGAAAGGCAAAGTCGAACGACATACCCGAGCAAGGATTGGGCTGTACTCTCAGCAAGCAGTTGAAGAGCTTCAAGACATGGCTGTGACGCGACCCAGGTTGACTGCGCTAACCCACCTCATGGAGTTTACAGGAGAAAGTGTCTCAGAACAAGAAGCTCGTGGTCTTCTTTCTTCCCTTGGGCTCGTTGGCAAGATTACATCAGAAGTGCCAATAAGTCTTCTCTCGGGTGGTCAGAAAGTGCGTTTGGCCTTGGCCAAAGTGTTGTGGAACCCGCCGCATCTACTTATTCTGGACGAGGTTACTACGCACCTAGATCCGGATACGATACAGGCGCTTGCCCTTAGGCTTCAACACTACAAAGGAGCTATTCTGCTCATTACGCATGATCGCTTCTTCATGCGTTGCGTGATCGAGGGCGAATCACCTAAGCGCACGAGCAGAGGCGATGAAGACGAATCCGAAGAGGATACAGATAGTAGCGAGGATTCTCTTCCGGAGAGCGGGGTCGTATATCGTCTTTTCAAGACGAAACTGAAGAAGCTGGAAGGAGGTATGCAGCAGTATGAAGACATGGGCACGAAGCTGTTATCTTGAGTAGATAGCTCCTTGATATAGCACTCAATTCGGGTTGTCGATCAGTCTCTTCTCGGCCTCTGCTCTTCTGACGAGTTTCTCCTGATCCATGAGTCGGGCTTCCCATTCGGTCCAGCAGTCGTCCATTCCAATGATGCCTAGATGATACCACCTGCCCAGTAGTGCGAGGCTTTGGTGTCGTAGTTGAGCGATAGATAGTTGTTGATCGTCTTGTCTAGTCGCGACGCGTTCGAGACGTGGGTGTAGTTCAACCAAGGCGGCCAAGGCAGAGGAGTTCGGCACAGGAGTGTCTTGGAGAGAAGTTAGACGGGCAGCTGTGGCCTGGTATGACGGAGCGTGAGAAAGAACGAGGGCGGCTAGGGCGTCCGAGGTCATGTCAGGGCCATCGTGTTGATGCTGTGATTCTGTGAGGTGGTCAGTCGAGTGGAAATATGGTGTGCGACAGGCGAGAATTACGCAAGGCGACAATGGCCTGAGCGCTCTTGGAGTCGGACAGGACCGAGTTGAAGGAGGATTGCAATGCTTGTAGTCGGGAAGCGATTGATTGAGTTTGGGTTATAGTTGTGTCGGTAGGCGTTTGGTCGTCGTTGTCGGCAGCGGCAGCGGCAGCAGAACCGTAGAGCAGGAAACGCACGCGTTGCAGTCGCTGCTCGAGAGCGTCTAGCGTTTGGAAGGCCACATCCTGAGCGATAGATGACATGGTCGTGTGATGTGATGATGTTGTGACTGCTCTCTGCGAGTAAAATGACGGGAGATGGCGAGCTTCACAGATCAGGCACAATCAGGGTCGTCGGCAGCGGAGTGCCGCACGGCGTGGCTTGGCCGAACGATAGCGACCGATACAAGAATGTCTTGCCTTCGCAAACTCTCTCACGCTATGTTTTGTCGCTGCTGAGGTCAAAGTCGCCGACTCAGTACGCAGGCCCACCACTCGGACGAAGACACAGAATGTCTGGTTACGCCTCAATCCGCTCTGCGCAAAGCGACACTTCATCCCGGCCCAACAGTACCGCCAGCATGTCGCGCCGTCCACGACGTAAGGAGAATGGACTCCACGGCCAGGCCAGTTGGCTCAGCAGTGTCATCAACCTCGTCAACACCATTGTTGGCGCCGGTGTGCTGGCCATGCCCTCCGCTCTGTCCAACATGGGCATCTTCCTCGGCATCTTCGTTATCATCTGGTCTGGCATTACCTCCGGCTTCGGTCTCTACCTACAAACACGATGCGCAAGATACCTGGATCGTGGAAACGCCAGTTTCTTCGCTCTGAGTCAAATCACATACCCCAATGCTGCCGTCATCTTCGACGCTGCTATCGCTATCAAGTGTTTCGGTGTCGGCATCAGTTATCTCATCATCATTGGTGATCTCATGCCAGGTGTCGTCCGCGGTTTCACAGACACCCCTGCTGCTGAATACCTGTTAGACAGACACTTCTGGGTTACTGCTTTCATGTGAGCATACGTCCAATTGTTGTCTCCTTGTGAAGCCCCCTAACTTGCAGTCAGGCTCGTTGTTATTCCTCTCTCGTTCCTCCGAAGACTTGACTCGCTCAAGTACACCAGTATTATTGCTCTCATTTCTATTGGCTACCTCGTGGTCCTGGTCGTTTACCACTTTGCAAAAGGCGATGATATGGGTCTCAAGGGTGACATCAGTCTCTCGCCCGACAAGGGTATCGTCCCTGTCTTGGCCAGTTTCCCTGTCATTGTCTTTGCCTATACCTGCCACCAGAACGTAAGCAGCATCCTTGTTTCCATTTATCCGTCGCGTTCTTATTCTAGCAGATGTTCTCCATTCTCAACGAGATCGAGGACAACAGCCCCTTCAAGACGGGCTCAGTCGTCCTTGCCAGCATCGGTAGTTCCGGTAGTATTTACCTTCTTGTGGCAATCACTGGCTACCTGACCTTTGGTGACAATGTCGCCGGCAACATTGTTGCTCAATGTGAGTTCCGCCGCTTCTTTTCTGGCATGCTTCGATACTGATATTGTCTCAGACATTCCTTCTGTTGCCTCGACAATCGGCAAAGCAGCAATTGTTGTGCTTGTCATGTTCTCGTATCCTTTGCAAGTACACCCTTGCCGTGCTTCGGTCGACGCAGTACTCAAGTGGCGCCCAGCCGGGCGTAAGCAGCCAGACTATGCTTCAGCTAACGGCTCTCCCTCTCGCTCAACTCTCCTGAATCCTGCAAGCAACGCGCAAAGAGGCCGTGGTGAGATGAGCGATAGACGTTTCGCAGTCATCACAACAGTCATTATTATCCTGAGTTACATTGTGGCCATGACCGTTTCGTCCCTGTCGGTCGTGCTTGCCTACGTTGGCAGCACAGGAAGCACATCGATCAGTTTCATCCTGCCAGGCTTGTTCTACTACAAGATTTCATCGCCAGACTCGCCGCATCACCAACGATTGCTTAAGGAGGACGATGATGAAGAGGCGGATGGTGAAGGAGAATCTGCAGCAGGTGGTTGGAACAGTGGAAGCATCTTGCGCAAACTCAGTCTGGCACTGGCAATCTACGGATTCTTGGTCATGATAGTTTGCCTGATCACCAACACATTCTTTGTTGTTGCCCACTAATTTAGACATGAGTTTTACAAATCAAAAATGGGATTTCTCCCATGGTGGAAACACTTTCACATGCCTCGGTCCAGACAGTGACAACGACGAAATCCGGGGAAGGATGTGGGGTGACATGCGAGGTGCATGTCCAAGGATCAAAAGGCTGGAACGAAGGTGCCGCCTCTTTCTGCATGACCTCCGCAGTATACCACAAGTCAAGTATCGTTGCCCCGCAGAGCAGGGAATCGACAGAAGAAGTCGATAAAAGGTGCGTCCTGGTCGTCTCTTTCCTCAGCATCTGAGGTGCCCTGCTGACTCCTACTGTAGAAACATCCCTGCACACCATGTCGGTCTACAACAGTCAGCTGGTAACCACCCTCGTCAATGCTATCGACCGCTTAAACTACTCTGCTGACTACGGTTCCGAGGATGCCTTTGAGCTCTACCACAAGATCCAAGAGCACAATGAGCGTCAAGGCTCTAGCACCAATGGCATAGGTCTTCCCGCCCTGGGCCATGCCCTAGCAGGCTCTGCCGGTACTGCCTTGTCGCATCTCATCCTCTACCCTCTCGACCTCGTCATCACCCGTCTCCAAGTCCAGCAACAACTCAAGACACCTGGAGAAGCTCCCTCGGCAGCAAAAGAAGCCGACGATGCCGAGTACACCAGTCTCGCCGACGCTGCTCAAAAGATATACACACATGAAGGGGGTCTACAAGCTTTCTGGAATGGCTGCGCGACAGATACGGCAAAGAGCGTCATTGACAGTTTCCTCTTCTTCCTCGCCTATACCGCTCTCCGCCAGCGCCAACAGAGAAAGCTCAACACAAAGTCCCTACCCATCTTCAACGAACTAAGCGTAGGCATTGCCGCCGGAGCTCTGTCAAAATTCGTCACAACACCCATCCAACAAATCGTCACCAGAAAACAAACAGCTGCTTTGATCGCAGCAAGAGACAAGACGTCAACACTCCCACCAGGTCTGGCCTCTCAACTCAGCATCAAAGACATCTTCCTTCAAATCCGCAGCGAGCGCGGTCTCAAAGGCTTCTGGGCAGGCTACAGCGCAAGTCTGATCTTGACTTTAAACCCAGCATTAACCTTCCTCCTCCAAAACCTACTCAAGAAAACACTACTCCCTCGCTCTCAGCGCGAACACCCAGGTCCCAAAGCCCTCTTCCTCATCGCCGCAATGTCCAAAGCTACAGCTTCTACTGTAACTTACCCATTCAGTTTGGCGAAGAGCAGAGCACAAGTTTCCAAACCCATGGCAGAAGAAACCCAACGTCAACCCCCTCCATACCTGGAGAAACCAGATCTATCCTCCGATTCCAAAATCACCGCAAAATCCAAAAAAGTGTTGCGACTAGTCTTCTTCCAACAATTATCCCAACTCGCCATCATCCGCTCCCTCAAAAACATTTACCACACCGAAGGCATCAAAGGCCTCTACAGCGGTCTGGACGCCGAAGTGGTAAAAGGTTTCCTCGGCCATGGGTTGAGTATGGTGTTGAAAGAGCGCATCCACGTCTTGATCATTTCGGCATATTACATGCTGTTGAAGGCGATGAAGAAGTTCCCGGAAGATTTGGGAAGTGTGGGTGAACAGGCAAAGGGGGAATTCGAAAGGGTTAAAGGTGCGGCGGTGGGGATGGCGGAGAGTGCTGTCGAGGTTGGTAGGGAGGCTGGTCAGCGTGTGCAGAATGTTGGCGAGACTGTTGTCGAGGGTGTCAAGAATGCTGTTGAGAGTGGGAGTAGTGGTGTCAGTGGGACCGTGCAGAGTATGAGTGGTGGTGTGAGTGAGAAGGTGCAGAATATGAGCAGTGGAGTCGGGGACCGCATCCAGAGCGCCAGCAACTCCGTCGTCGAGGGCGTTAAAGGTGTGATCAAGACGGACGAGTTGTGATGATCGAACCTTTTTTCATTGTTGTCACGATTTCACGACGGGGATAATGGTTCACGGTACTAGTTCTTCTTTTTTTTTTGTAAATTCTTCTTTCTTGTATTAACCAAATGCATTTGCGAATTGAACTTGTTCTTGTTTCCTGAAACAAAGGCTAATGATTACATAAAATACGGATGCAATGATAAAAGACGCTTCTCTCTCAACGAATCTATTGGTATGAGAGGAAGGTGCCGGTGTTGGTCGTGTTCAAAGGAGGTCTTTGCGGGGCTGAGGAAACACTGCTCTCGTTGATGTTGGTGAAAGAAACGGGAGCCGAGGCATCCTGGATGGTAGTGGTGTTGGTGAAGGGAGTGGGCTCCATTTTGTTACCGGTTGATCCGACGTTTGTGTATGAGCTCGGGATGGTCGTTGTCTCTGTGGTATCCATGCTCTTGAATGGAGTAGCGGCCACATTGCTCTGGATAGAACCATTGCCACTGAAGGGAGACGGAGCTGCGGTATCCTGGAAGTACGAGCTAACGTCCTTGAACGGAGTGGGCTGCAAGGCTGAGGTTGAGGTTGAGCTGTTCTCGGCGCTCTGGAATTGGGTTGGCTGTACGGCTGACGTGCTCGTCTGAGTAGGCTGGGTAGGAATGGCAGTAGAGGCAGGGCCTGCTTGCTGCTGCTCTGCCGGCGCCGTCAATTTGGCGTCAGGCACGTACATCTTCTTGACAGGTACCTCGTCTTCCGCGCTGTGATAGCGCTTCTCCGTCATTGCGGGTCTGGTTTGCTGCTGTGTCTGACCAAGACCAAAGTAATTACCTTGGTCCTGCTTGTTGTTGGATGCCTCTTGCTTTTCTTGTGCTGCAAACTCATCCGGTGTGGCACGCTTGGGGTCATACTCGAGGAACTCAAACTCAGGAGGGGTGAAGCCAGAAGCGGCTACTTCTTCTGCTGTCTTATCGAGCCATCCACTCTCCAGGATTTGATTCACGGACGGCCGCTGATAGGGGTCGGCCTTCAAGACCCATCTGAGGAAGTCGACCTCACCGTCCTCCAATCCTCTTTGTCGCAAGAGCTCCCACTGATCGCCCTTGTGTTTGGTTGGATCGTTTTGGGGCAGCGGTACGCTTCCGTAGACAGGTTCATTTTGTAGCTTATAGTCGTTTGTCAAAGCACTCTTGACAGCGTCCTCTCTTTCTTTCATGCCTCCGCTCTTAGTGTCGAGGTCGTCGTAGAGGCCGGTCTTCGAGAAGCGAGTACGGGCTTCGAGAAGATGGCAGTAGATGAGGGCCCAGCCCCATACATCGACTCGTGAGGTGATGTCGCCTTTGAGGTAGACTTCGGGAGCACGGTACGAGATGGGTTGGACTTTGCCGTTCATGGGCTCCATAACGAGACCTAGATCACCCAGCTTGGCCTTGAGATGATCGTCCTTTCCTTCCGACTCGGCGTTGAAGCCGTCGACCATGATGTTTTGAGGCTTGAGGTCTGCGTACACCAGGCCTTGAGCGTGAACATCGCGCAGGCCCACAAGGACATCCTTGGCTACAGTCTTGATCTCGGCTAGCGACATGGGTCTTTTGGTACGAGCACCCCAAAGGGTCGTTTCGGTGATCTCTAGGACGATCATTGGTGGATCTCCGGCCTTGAGAGGAGGGATTCTGTCGAGCTGTTGTCGGATGGCCGGCGAGTCTTTGAAGACTTCGTGCATGATCATCTCGTTCTGGAAGCTGGGCCATCCTGGCTCTGTGTCGACCTCGCCGGGCTCTTTGATGACGACGACCTGAACGGGCTTCTTGGGATCATTGCTCTGCTCGACGGCAGTCCAGACGTTGCTTTGGCCTAACGGGCTGACTGCTAGGTACTTCTTGCCCGTCTCGCCCGTTAATGTTGCGCCTTCGGAAAGCATTCTATCGTGTCAATTGGTTGTGATGGAAATACGTGGGTGGATTGAGATGTTTGAGGTGGAGGAGGAAAGTCGAGAGACAGTTCAGACACGTAAAGTAGTTGAAGGTGTAACGAGCTTTGCGAGACAGGCAAACCACAACAAGCAACCGGTTTTTGCGTCATCAGATGACGGAGTGGTTACTGAGCGACTCCAACTCAGCTGAGCATGGGTGTTTTCCCTGCTTCAACTCTGCTTCCAACAGTAATGCCACAACTCAATCGAGCCTTCCGTCGCGTCTCTCTGATCAGCACTCGTGAGCAGCAACTATTCCCGGTACCTCGACCAAGGTCCATGCATCAGGCACCTGCAGCTAGAACAGATGGAAGCGGATGACAGCCCTGTTTCGAACCGCCGTTTGGTGCTTTGTCGAAACAGCGTCAGAGGCTCAATGCTCAACCCCACAAAAATCGCCATGACGCCAAGAGAGACGCGTCGAAGCTCCGAGGAGCCCTCGGATGCGCTTTTGGTTTCTAATTTTACCCGCCGTGCAATCGCCTTTTCGGATCGACTTGCCAAATCACTTCTGCTACCCTGTTCCTGAACTGCTCCGCCGTCTTTTCCTTGAATGTCAGGGTCGCCACAACAGGGGTCACTACTTGGAATACTCATATATCCATCTAACTGACACTCCAGTCGAGCTTTCGACTTGCCACAAAGCAGGTACCAGCCTGCCAGGTGACGCGTCCACGCTATCGATATAGTGCTGAACCAAGTTCCAACATCATGTCAGGCAAGCAGTCATGTCCTTGTATTCCTGTTAGAACCAGACCATCAGTCACCAGACTCAAGTCACTTGATATGGATTCATTTAAAAACACCTCGGCATGGTCAACGACACGCAGCATGCATTCATCGATCAGTCCAATTAGTACTTAAGATTGCGGTCTCATGCATTTGACTACCTAGATTTCGAGTGGCACCAAGCTTACCAAAAGCACTTTGTCAAAAAGCCTTAGATACGCGATGCGATACAAGTCGAAATCACGGACATTGTTCCTTGGATAGTAAAGCCATGTGTGTCAAAGGTCAAAACTTTCTCATATCGATTCCTAGCTATCATTATACTATCAAAGGAGGGCATTGCATCTGTCGTTCGTGATATACCATTTGGACATTCCAGCTCTGCCAGTCAAAGCCTTGCACTAGCAATACTGGAACACAGTCGTAATTAGGTCGGCTTTTGTTGCTTTTATACGTTAGCGTCACGTCAACGTAATCATTGAGACAGTTGAACATACATGCAACAGCTTAGAGTCTGCTTCCGTTGACGACTCTGTAGTCGACAGCGAGCTCACGACCTTCGTCGTTAAGAACGAGAACTCTGATGCTGCCACGGCCGTGGTCGAAAGCATCGGTGAGACGCTGCAAAAGGCTGCTCTGGTCAATGACGGGAAGACCCTGTTTGACATCGCCAGTCTCGGTCATGGCAACGACTTGACCATCGTCACGGATGTCAAGGACACGGTACTGCTTGAAGACAGGTCCGTACATCTGCTGGACTACCACCGAAGGAGAAGGGTTGGAGATGAACGAGGATTCTTCCTGCAGCTGCTTGGTGAAGAGATCGACACCGAGGTAGCGGTGCTGGCCAGTCTGAGAAGAAGTGGTGATGCGGATGACCTGGCAGGGGCGACCCTGAAGGTAGAGCAAGTCACCAATGCGGATGTGATGGCAGGGGATGGAGACAGCACTGCTGGGACCAGAGCGGCCAGCGGAACGACGGGGAGCAGGCATGGCGGTTACGGTTTCACGTTCTTCGATGACTTCCTCGACGGGCTCAGAGTGGTGGTGATGGGGGTGTTGTTGGTGATGACGGGGTCCGTGGATGGGGTGGAGGATATGATCAGCAGCGCGGTGGAGTCCGTCACGGAAAGAGTGATATTGGCCTTCGTCGTCGTAGTATCCCATGTCAAACTTGCGTTTCTTGGGAGGGTCGACGGTAGTACGTGTCTCTGTCTTGACTCGTACTTCCTCTTGAGCAGGAGAGGCGTGATAGTAGTCGCGGACTGAAGTGGTCTTAGGGTAGTCCTGGACGTAAGATCCAGATGTGGTCTGAACGTAGGAGTCCTGAACTATGGGGCTAGTTTGGCGGCGGTAGTCACGTTCAGTAACGTCGACTTCTGATCCGAGGTGAGTGGCAGGACCGTGGGTAGTGCGGTACTGGTGGTCGTAGGCCTTGTCCTGGACGTCGATCTGTGCGTCGACGTAACGTTGATAAGGTTCACGATAGCTGGGACTGTCAGTGGTACTCAGGTATTGGTCTGAGCAAAGAGGGGAAGCAACGGTGCGGGAAGGGGAGAGTCAGGTCAAGAGGAGGATATGGGTGAATGTAGGAAGCTTGGACGAGCAGCATGGACACCCCAGTTGACATGGCAACACGCTAGTGGGTGGAGAGGTGGTTCATGTCACTGCTTTAGTGTCTGAACCGCCCGACCCGCCCGCGCGTGCCGAAGCGAGATGCTGGCAAGGGAAAAGGCGGTGGAGTGATGGTGATCTTGCTTGCGTGGAGAGCTGAAGACCGGAAGCGAAAGAGAAATGCTGCGGCTTACCGATCCTGTTCAATGTTGACTCTGGTCTGTCTGGTAGGACGAGACGTGCGATCTTCTTCGTAGATTTCGACTTTCTCCTCTCTGCGTACCGGTTGACGGTAGCGGTCCTTTTCGGTTACTTTGATCTCCTCTTCAAAGCGGCGGGACGGAGCGGCCTGGGATGAGGTGTAACGAGTTTCGTGACCTTCCCGTCCGCCGTGCGAGCTGGAAAGGTTGACCTGCTCTTCGACCTTGAGCTCCGTTGACTGGGTGACAGTATCGCTCCTATACGAGGACGGGAAGACTGTAAGGCGTGAGTTGGGCTCTGAATGAGTACACGGAGGGTAAAATACCACTGAAGGGGATGGGGACCTGCAAGCTCTCAGTCAATGGCTGGACACCCTATTCAATACATCGGCATCTACTTACTCTTGCTTCAAAATCCAGCTTGCTGGATGTCAAGTGTTCTTTCTTGAAAACCTCACGAACTGTCCTTGAACAACTCGGAAGGAAAACAAGAACGAACGAAAGGTCCTTGTTGGGGTTGAATAGAGGTTGGAAAGCGGAGTAAGGAGGAAGAAGATGCTAAGGTGACGAGGGTGATTTGTCTTGCAGGATACTAAATAAACCGGGAAGACAGCAGGGTGGTTGATTGACCTTTCATTCGACCTGCATCTGTTTGTTGTCGCTGTACCCGCCCGTTTCCAGGTGGATATAAAGATTAGTGCGAACTGTGACCCGCCATCTGGGGTCTTGCTCTAAACACCGAGCCACTCGGGTGGTTTGCTCCTTCCTCGTTCAAGTCAGCTCGCATCGAGATGTGTCATTTGTTGGCTTCCGCAGCCACTTCAGCAGGATGTGCGCTGTGACTTTCGTGCTGCCCAACCATTGACCCAGCCATCCCAGTGATACGATGCTAAGTCAATGAGTGATTGCAGGTGCCATATCCCAGCCCTTGTTTCTGTTGCGCCGTCGATCTCTGCAAGGCTAACAAAGGTCCGAGTGTTCCGTCAGCGCGCGAATTCGCTCGCAAGCGCTTTGGTGGCTGGGTGGCTGAATTGCCAGGCACAGTTGGGGCAGGTCCTCATGCCGCACATTTTGTTTTATTCTCCAGAGATCATTAGGATTGCTCTGCTCATCAGCATAGAGAACTGGAGCCGGCCTTAAGCTTTTTATATCTGACAACAGCCTTGCAACATTGTTCGCTGAACCGTCGTCGTTTTTTGTCTGTTGTCGGCTCAATTCCCCCACAGAAACGGCAACCGTGCATGAAGTTTGAACAGGTCATTCCCAACGGTTGTGGGGAGAGCAGAGAGCTCCAAAGGTGTCGACTTCGAAATTTTGCTCTACCATCATCATGCTCCAACTCTGGCCTCGAAAACTGAAAGCATGGGATAACGACAACAAAACGCACACGCGGTTGTGTACAAAGTTCTATCAGTAGTGTAATTTTACATACTGCCCGGATGACGGCATGACCTATGGCATATCTAAGGTCGAAGCTCTCAGCTCTTCGCCATCCGGGATTCGACATAGGCTCGGAAGTCGGTGCTCTCAACGTCGGACGGTGTCTGGTTCTGCCAGTGATGATCAAGTTCCTCGACACGAAGTCTTGCTTGTCTATGCTGGTGGTCGCTTTCTTCAAATGTTGGCTGCCCCCTGCTTAGTAGCGCCATTGCTGGATCAGGCGAGTCCTCAGACTTCGCTTGAAGATCGCTGACTGCTAGTAAGAATCTTTCCTGTGCCGTTCGGGGTCTGAGTGGGTGCGAACGGAATAGTTTGAGTACGATCCAAAGCAGAGCCAGTACTACAGGCTGTTCGACTAGTCAGTTCCAGGTACGTGATAACTTTGTAGCATCTGCTTACCCCAATATACACCTGAAGGACTCTTGTGGCATTGACTTGGTGACTTTGTTCCCACCAGCTTGCAGTGTTCAAGACAAAAACAATCACCAAGCTGCTCACGAGAGCAACCCAAGCATAGTAAGGTTGGCCGGAGCTGGCGTTTCTGCGAAGCTCGGGCGATCCATACCTTCGTCGAAGGTAGTCGAAACGAATGTATGCAAGAGCCTGCGATGCCCAAACAAGCAGAGAGCCTACAGTCCCGATTGAGCTCAAGACGTCTGAGATATGCACGTTCTCTATGAACGGGAGCCAGCAGAAGATAAGTACCGAAAACACCAGAGCTCCTGCCGGTATTTGTCCGAAACTCATGCCTCGATGCCCGCGATCGTGAGTGACGAATGCAAGCCAGGTCAGTGCTTTCTTGGGATATCTAGAGTCCTTATCGATGTTGCGCGCAAGACCAAAAAGAGTCCTCGACGCAACGTAGAGTGCTGCATTGGCTGCGCTTAGCACAACGAATATCAGACAGGCGGTGAGCGCATTCCTTCCTGTGGTAGAGTTGACGTTCTCCAGAGCGATTACTGCTGGAGGGATCGGCCGATACTTCGACGGTACTGCCTTATTAGGGTTTATACATGGTCTGGAAAGGTCAGGATTCGGCTCCTGTTCGGGGTAAAGGCGAGGAAGGCTGTAATCGCTCCAGCTGACACTGAGGACTGATCCAAAGGCACTCAAGAGATACAAGCCAGTTATACACCAAGCGATCAATCGGGCAGGAGGTTTAACTTGCGACCTGTTCTTAGCCTCATACGCTGTGATAGCAATCGTTTCCACACCAATGTAGCCGAACACCGCAGTCGGGATGGCGATCAGAAGTGCTTGAAATTGACTGTCCGTCACGGCATGGTTGGCTTTGAATCCATCCCCAATACAGTCCGAGGGGCTTCTTTTGTTCCGTTCGCCAACACCTCCGTATTCGACAGCAATCATGAGAAAGAACAGAGCGATGAGGAACAGAATCTTCGCAAGTCCAAGAACTGTCTCTATCATGCCAACCCACTAGCTCAGAGGTTAGAAGAACAGCTCATCACAACTCTGATATTCGCTTACCCAAACTCCCATGTAGTTGAGCCCTAGTAGTACAATTGGACTCAAGAACCAAAATATTGTCCTTTGATAAAGGAGCAACTTGTCGCCGCCGACCCATATATTGAGGAGGCTGGCAGCGGCGCCTAGTAGTGACTGGAAGTTTACGGCATACGTATACCTTAGCGTCCACATATGAGTCAGTGGCAATGGGATTTGGACTTTCGGTGTTCTTACCAGTATGCGAAGCCGACAACAATGCCCAAGTCTTCGTCCACAAACGCCGAGACAAACTCAGAGAATGGATTTGAGATCGGCCACAGCTCCACCATCTCTGCGATGCCGTCCATAACGCAGATGGCTACGACTCCCACGAGACCAAAGGCCAGTATAGTCCCCGCGGGGCCTGCTATTGCTAGTGTCTCTCCGCATCGGATGAAGATTCCCAGACCGATCGTCACGCTAACACCTATCATCTTGATATACATCAGCTGTCAGATTTTCGTGCCTTGGTAGCTTCCTGGGACATACAAATATCTGGAACCACAATAGCTTTCGCCTGCAAATAATCAGTACCAACATCAAACAGCCTTAATTGGAGAGACAATACGTACGCCAGTAGTTGTGGCCGAGGTCTGGATTGGGTATGACTTTCGTAGCCGTTCATGGTTGAACTGGTTTATTGTGCTATCCGTTGATGATGCTGACTTGACAGGAAGCATGAATGTGGGAATCGGGTGAAGAAGAGCGATCCAAAAAGCCTGGTTCACAGCCTCACCGGTCTCAGCGGATGCCTGAAGCCACCCGACGCGCTCCGCCGCAGCCCTCATGCACAAGGTCAAGCTGCGGCCGAACGCTTTGTGGAGCAGCGATAAATAACTGCACCTCACTCGCATGGATCAATGTCCACAGACTACCGACCTCGATCATTACAGCATGGGACAAGCATTCAGCCTCTGTCGAGGGGCAAGGCAACAATCTCCCCACCCGCCCAATACTCCAACGACACCCACGGATACCACTGTGAGATACAGTTATCCGCAAGAGATAGGTGGCCAACAGGCAGGCTATGTCGACCAGGAGCTTCTGCGAAGTCATCTCGACTTCACGTTTCCCCTGGATCAGTTCCCCATTAATGGACCCTCAGGAGATCGCTTTCAGATCCGCGTACGGACAGTGTTCAAACTCTTAGGAGACGTCTCTCTGTCTAACTCGTTTCGCAGTGCGTGAACGACCTATATTCATTTTGGGTGCCTGAAGCTATGTCTCCGAGAGAATATAGGTGATTCTCTCCAGACTCCTTGACGAAATTTACAGCACTGATGAACTTTCCAGGGCAATGCTCAAAGCAATAAAGCGATAAAACGGAGTGCGCGATCAGGAGGGGCTGTCATGCAAGGCTGAGGATCAGGCACCCAATCAGTTGCATGCCCAGGCTTAGATCTGCAGCCACCGAACGAAGCCCTGGGATCCGGCTGTGCATGTTAGGCTATGCATCTTCTGATCAGAACAAATATCGCGTTAGAGTCCTTCAGCTTGCTCTGCCAAACATTTACCGAGACGATCATGGCGAAAGACCACTGGCAAAACTACCCAATGTTTATCAATAATCACGATTCAATTGCCTTCGACCACAAAGCATACAGCAGTCGACTACGACAGCTTTCAGACGATGTTTTTCAAGAACATGACTCCATCGTCAGCGTCATCGACAACTATGGTAATTTTGTAGCTGTCTGCTGTACAAAGCCCAGGCTGATCCCGTAATTTTAGACGACGCTCTGAATTTGGACACCAAATGCCTAAAAACAGATGATGAGATCAACGCTGGTCTTTTGAGTGATGCAACCAGGAGTAGAATCATGTGTGTTTCTCTTGTCGACCATGACCACAAAACACGATTGATGTTGTGAACCAGATCACTCAGTCAGAACGATTCCTTCGAGCCGCTCAACATCACAGCACGATGGACGAGGATTATCCTAGATCACTATCATGTCATGCCTGAGTTTCTTGATGTTCTGCTCCAATTTGGATCTCGTGGTATGTCAGTTTTTGAGCAAAACTCTTCCAGCATTGCTATCAAGACCTCGAAGAGCACAAGCTACAGTAAGAGAATCTACATCCTAGACCACGTTCTCGAACTGACATACGCAAGACATAACATACAACCTACCGTACGTAGAGCCAAACGGAAGGACGACTAGCGATCCGGTATCCAGACGACATACAGGCGTGTTCTACCGTTACGATGCCCAAGAGCATCAAGAACTTGCAATCATTATAAATCCGATGACTAACAGCAAGGTTGAGCAGCGGTTGAGACACACACGTCTACAGCGGACATATACTTTGCGCCACCCCTTGGATTTACATTGTCTGGTTTTGTCGTCCTATATCCCCAATTGGAGGCCTTACATTGAGAGTCTCGCCGAAGAAGTTGCTTCTATGGTAGGCAGGGGCGTATCTGAGAGCACAAACCTCACTGCTAACGTGGAACAGAGACAAAAGGTTTTGGCCATAAGCATCGAGAACGATCATCCTGTACTGAAAGCAAACACGCTGGCCACATTGCGCGCACTCGAAGACAAGATCATCTTCCGGACGTTAGGCGGCCTCAAGACGGCATTGAAGATTGTCCATGCTCTGGACACTCTCAATGAGCGCATTTATGTGGATTCTCATGTGGAACCAGAAGCTTTTAACAAGATGAAAGAATCTCTCAACAACTTTTCTGAAACTCTTCAAGGTCACACACAGAGTGTTGAGATCATGGAGAAGCGATTGACCGCAACCATAAGTTCGGTAAGTTCTTGAAGGATTCGTGCCAGATGTATGCTTACCTTCTCATAGTGGTCTTCGCTGCTGGAACTCAGGAATCAGTCAATTGAGTTGAAGAATCAGCGAACTGCAGAAGAGACAAACAGACTGATGTTACGGCTCAATTTGAAGTCTGTCGATGATAACACAACCGTGAAGCTCATCACAATCTTCACTCTAGTCTACCTACCTGCATCTTTCGTGGCCGTAAATCAACCCTTACCTCCTCAGATTCGACCGACATGATTACTGACTTGCTCGCAGTCGCTGTTTGGGATGGAGTTGTTCGGTGTGGACGAGAAGAATAGGTTCCGAGTGAGTAGTGACCTATGGGTCTTTTTCGCGCTTGCTCTACCGCTCACGGTGGTGACTCTGAGCATTTGGCGATTCTGTCTTTGGAGAAGACAAAGGGGTGTTGATGAGGGCAATAAAGCAGTGGTATAAGAAAGACCAGCCCACGCAGTCTACGCTTTGGGAGTTATCTCGCGAAACTTGGTCCCCCAATTTATGCAGCCTGATTACCCCTTGTGCCCATCCTGACAAACTATTGGAATCCTGCAGGCGGGGCGATCCTGCGGAGACTATACGAATGAGTATGGCGAGCGAATCACAATATTCCGCTGATAAGCCCAGGCTTGCCTGAACATGCCCTCAGTCTTTCGGCTCTCCAGAGGAGCGATGCGGAAAATGGTTGTGAAGTTCTGAAGACACTCCAAAAATGTCGAATAACTGCCTTGAAGTCTGTCTCTGTGAACTCGTGTTGTCTTGATGACGAGATGGGTGGGTCATTGATGAGTACTGAAAAGTGGCAGCTACAACTATCGCGCTCGCGGCTGCCCAGCGGTGGCGAGCGACCGAGGCTGAGCGCGCGCGCTCGCGCTTTCCTCGAGATGCACCACTGTGACTTTCATCGAGTGCGACATGCCTTCCGCCTGCTTACTAGCCAGAATTTAATTGAATGTCATTTCGCGTCCATGGGCTAGATAACTTTATCTTCTGATCGTATTTCAAACCTGCAGACAACGACTCGCCGTGATCCTCATGCCTCGACGTCACGACAATGCAGCAAATAGATGCTGTCGACGACCCTAATTCGTTCGTGGAAGACATAAGGACTGAATTAATGCGCGTCACACAAAACGAAGACAACAGCCAAGACGCATTTATCGTACATTCAGATCTCAAAGCAATATGGTCCCGGTCGCGTGTCCATACGCTCTTGAAACTTTGCTGCCTCTGCCCTGAAAACATGCTTGATCAAGTGGCTGACCTAATTATTGATCATTACCTCAAAACAATCTCCATCCTCGTACACATTCCATGGATGCAATGGTCTAGATTCATTGGAGTCTTTCTTGGTAATGCAACGACGTGGAAGGAAGCTCGCATTGTCGGACGCAACGACGACAACCTTCCCTACAACTTGCAGGACCTCAGAGAGTTCTTGGGCAACTATGCCAGAGGCTTCGACTTTCATCAATGGCTGTTCCTCCCGGTAAGAATTGGAGAACGCAGATCGGCCTCGCTCGCCGACTATACAGAGGATCATCGACTTCCGGTCCTCAAAACCGAGCCTCTGGGGAGAGGAGCTTCTGGTGTGGTCTACAGGGAAACAATAGCACCAGGGTGTCTCGCTCTAGGGTCTGGTTCATGGAATGCAGAGGTAAATGAACACTCTTTCTCTGGGTCACTAGAGCCAAGTACTAATAATTGTAGAGCATCGAAGTTGCTCGTAAACATATCGAGACTCAGGAAGATTTTGACTCCGAGAGTGTTGTCATAGAGCGCTTGAAGAATAATCGGCTGAGACACCGTCATATTACCCGATGTTATGGTGTGGTAGTCCGTCAAGGCCGCCTGCAAAGCAAGCTTGATATTTTCTACGAATTGGCCTCATTCAATTTGAGTCAATTTCTGACAAGCCGAGGGGAATTTCAACCAACATCTGAAATACAGCGTCATGTCCTCACGCAGACCTTTTCGCTGATCGATGCGCTCGTGCTCTGTCATGAGCAGTTTTATGACCCGGAACAAGGCCATGTCATACTAGCGCATAATGATCTGAAACCCGAAAATATATTGGTGTTCGACAACGATGCTGAGAGTCTAGTTGGAACTTGGAAGATCGCTGACTTTGGTCTCTCCAAGATCAAGCAGGTCGTCGAAGACAGCACCTTTCTCTCTCCAGACGACCGTATCAGTCATGACCTCAGTCTGTCAAAGGCAATTCGCCCACCTGGTGGATACACCGCCCCTGAAATCGTCCGCCGAGGCTCTTTGTTGGAAAATAGCAGTAGCGTCCAGTGTGATATATGGTCTCTCGGGTGCATACTAGCTCAGATACTTGTATTCACTGTTGGAGGCTCGCAAGCATTGAGAAGATTCAACCATCTGCGGCTGCCTGGAAACACCTTCAACTATCGAGACGACCGATATTTCGAGAGTTACCCGGGGCTCGGGCAGTTGCGACTCAAGAGACCTCTTTTCGAAGTACTCATAGAGCTCTGCGATTCATCGAGTGAGAACAACTGGGTGAAACAGCTGGTGAATCTTGTGTTTGATGTGTTGATGGTGGACAAAGACCCGAACGGCGACGGCAAGATTCTTCTCGGGACCCGGCCCAAGGCGTCTACCATTCGAGATCGCTTTCGGACGATTCAAAAGTCTCACAGATCGCAAGCAGAAAGCATCACAAAGTCTCCCACTCGGCCTGACAAGCCTTTCAACAGAGTGTCAATTTCGACTACAGACACCAGCTTGAGCACACGACAGGATATTGAAGCGGATATCGTTGTCCCAAAGGACAGACAAGCTTCAACCGTTACGAGCATGTCTATTTCTCATAGCGTCTCTGGTAGCATGTCTTCGAACTTTGACTCACTCCCCTTACGCATTATTACTCCGCCAACCATAGTTATCGACGACCAGCAAAGATCAGTCAATCACAAGCCTGCTGAAATAGGCGACTATGGCATTGAATCAAGTCAAGGTACGAGCCCTACATCGAGTACTGGGCCTGTGCCGTCGCTCCCATGTCGATTTCTGCCCATGAAAATATTGCACAAGTCCCCATCGGTCAATATCTCCTGTGGGGCCATGAAAGCCGTAGAACTCGCTTCCGACGCAAGATTCGTTGTTCTCTGGTCAGATAGACAAGTTGTTGTTTACTCGCTTTCTTCGGCTGTCAGAGAACAACTTCTTGACTACAGTTTGACGGCCGACCCACAGCGCAGAATCAATTCAATAACAACCTATGGGAGCACACTTGCCGTCACCCTTGGTGCTCCAAGAAGTGACGAGGTACGTGAAAGGACTTTGATATCATCTGTCGTCCAAACTCATGCTAATTACGTTCACCAGATCAAATTTTTCAGGATAAACAACCGCACCTCCGGTCAGCATAGACGTAAAGCACATGGTACACTCATACTAGGGGAAACCGATCACTTTCGCCGGGTTCTACTGGGTATAAGCGATGCGGTGGTGTTGATCTACAGCAACTGTCTGCGGATTGGCACTTTGCGGGACGATTTGCAAGACAGGTAAGTTTTCAGCACCTTCCGGATTTCTTTTGATTAACACACGTTACAAGTCTCGCAAATTTGAAGACCGTTCACCTCAAATCAGACACAGAACACTTCTTTCAACCGTCTATCTCGCTGAACGGACATCGACTGGTTGTCTGTTCTCGAGATAACAAAGTGTCCCAAGTGGAGAACTGGCACTATATCGACTTGTCGGTTCCTCGAGAAGCATTAGAAGATCTCATTCTTCCGAACGCTATGGTACGTTGCCGGCTGTACTCCAGCAGAACGATGTGACTGATTGATAGACAGCCACCTCCGGATCTGCAAGGCTCTACTTCACCGGCATTTATGATTCCACTACAAAACACAGTGGGTACCTACTACTCCACGGGTACTTTTGCACTGTTCGAGGGCATCGAACATGGCTGCAAGCTCCCCAAAAACCTAGCGTGTGCAGCAGCTACTGGTTCGGGCCATGACTTCCCAGAGTCGCAGTACCTTGTTTACGTTACCCAGAACCAGAGATTGGTGATGCCCAAGACCGAAATCTGGTACGTTGAGCTACAGCGGTACGGTGCCGGAGGCCGTGTGAAATCGACCTCGCCAAACCGACTGCTCGCACTTTCTGGAAAGCTGAAACAACCCAGTCTGGGCTTCAACTGGGTAAGAGAGGATGAGGCAGGCCCCCGTGTGTTTTGTGTTCTTCTCGCATTTTCAGAGAGCGGGTCGATCTGGTGTCTCAAACTGCCAGGTGTGAAACCACGCTGGTTGAATTGACGGTGATGGTAAAAGCAGACGCCTCGGCTCCAATCGCCATCTTCGACTCCGTGAAGTCTTTCCACGAAAGCCTTTACCAAAGTCGGTATTCGTTGATTTCGAAGTACGGTTTTCTTCCTTCTCCTATCTAATACACTCGACTTTGCCTGGAAACGACTTTCCATTCGTCTATCATCGAGTGGTGAAGAGGCATGCTGATCTTGTGCCAATACCTTTTCTCATGTTCCTTTCACACTCGACAGCGTTTTGAATCCTTTCTTTCACGTTGTACTCGCGAGATACCCAATTTTTCAGTCTAGCAGTATCGTCTCCAATTACATTGCGTCTTGCTTCAGCAAATATCCAATCGTTGCTCCAGACATCGTGTGACCACACCAGCACATTGGAATGACGTTCTGATCGAGAGAGCTAGTTTGATCTTCTTGACTTGTATTTTCGAAGCAGGTGCGATCTCATGTGCATGGCTCACAACTGCCTCTGTTGAGTGCCCAGCACGACCAGGGGAGTGGTGAATGTGTCAAGGAAGGTGCAGCCGAGGGCGCATCCGGGGCAGGGTCATGCCTCAAACAACCTCTTCGAGCACTTTAGACGACATTGCCATCGCGCACGCCAGAATTAGATCTTTGTGACTGTATCATCTAAGCTATCTATATTTACTGCGTCGCAGGTTCTCACGGTGAGTGGGTGCATCGGTTGTGGGGGTATCTAGGTCATCTCTTCTGTTTGACGAAGGTCGGATATTGGAAGGTGCTGCTGGACCAATCCGCATTGTAGAGACACTTCGCACAACAGGTGTGTAAACAAAAGTCCGAGATAAGAACGAGGTTGAAGAGACGACTACCAGTTGCTCTGAGATTCGAGCAGACTATATTTCACTATTGGGAGTCTGGTGGGTGGATATCAACAGGTCGAGACATCCAGATTCCACGCACCGATTCCCAGGGAGACGCGGAATAACACCTTCCAAGCATTCACCCACCAAAAAACGTACACAGAGCGAGCCAAAAGAATGGCAGTCTCGAAGGACAAGCACGATCTGTTGGAAATGGCAAAAGATGATGCAAAACATACAGCAGCAGGGATTCCCACGTGGTCACCCACCGTAGTACTAATCTGCCGTTCAACTGCTTATGTATGGCAGAGCGGACGGGATGCCCA